>Ga0308392_1000045_pt1 | contig 40962 bp, 36 predicted proteins | sample Hotspr20Samplem2_FD_202361 | JGI IMG/M metagenome (GOLD analysis project Ga0308392, IMG submission 202361) | Hot spring phototrophic mat microbial communities from Octopus Spring, Yellowstone National Park, Wyoming, United States - 20050624_m2 ... | reverse complement strand
TTGACGGTGTAAATGAAGAAACACTTGGTTGAAAAGAAGAAACTGGTTTTTTAATTATTTTTTTAATGGCTCCAAGTTTTAATAAAGAAGCGGCGGTTTCAAAGGTCTGGGCGTTTACTGAATAAGAAGAAAAGTTGTTAGTTGACGCGGTTAATCCGGCATAAAGATTGGTGGCAATCTCTTTATCGATTTCCACATTTAAGTTTTTTATTACTTGAAAAACCATTTCCGATAGAGAAGAAGCGGTTTTATTAACAAAATTGATTGTCCCAAAATTAGCATTAGTTAAATGACGATCAATGTTTATAATTTCAACCCCTTGAAACTGATTTTGATTGTTGGTGTAAATTTCCCCTAAAGAAGAAAGAGTTGGTGAGTCTAAGACAAAGATAAAATCAAGTTTGCCACCGGTATAAGAGTAAGAGACTTTTTGAGGGTCAAGTTTTGGGAATCCTTCTTGCGGTGTAATAATTAAATTAAAACTGTTTCCTTCAATTCGATAATCGATTTTATCAATTGATCCATCTACATAGGGGAAAGAAATCATCAGACTATCACCAGCGGCACTTAGGTTTTTTTGAAATTTATCAGCCGCTGTTAAATCATACTCCACTTTGGAGGCACAGGCCAAAGAAATATTTTTTCCTAATTTGACTAATGAAAGATATAAAGCACAGGCTGAAGCGACAGCATCAACTGACGGATTTTGGGGGATAACTATTGCCCCGGTTGTTTTTTGAGAAACTACTTTATTGATTCTTAAAAGAGTTGTTTGATGATTATTCTCCATACTATAAGATAGATTTTACCACATCACCTATAGTAATGTCAAGAGGAGGAGAAAAGATCATTCCGGCTTCTTCTCCTTTTTTGACTTCTAAAACTCTTTTGGCTCTTATTTTTAAAGAGACTAATTTTGTTTTACCAAGAAGCTTTTCATTACGATAGACTTCAACTGGATCACCTAAATTGATTTTTCCCTTGATTACCGAAACGCCATAAACTTTTTCACCCTCAATGATAAATGTGGCCAAAATTTTTGCTTCTCCTTTAACACTTTTTTCTTTTTGTTCTTTTTCTTTTAAAATTTCGCTTACTTCTTTTAATTCTTCTAAAAGCTCATAAATAATTTGATAGGTTTTAATAATTACTTTTTCCTGTTTTGCCAAAGTTTTAGCATCTTCTGTGACGTTGACAGCAAAACCAATAACAATGCCTTTGACGATTTTGGCTAAGAAGATATCCGAACGGGTAATATCACCAACACCTTTTAAAACTACCTCACAGTTCTCAATTTTAGCAAGGGCATTTTCTATCGCCTCAAGTGAGCCAAAAGAATCGGCTTTTAAGACAAGAAAAAGTTTTTTTTCTTCTTGAGGTTTAAAGAGTAATATTTTGTCAATGGTTTTTTTTGAAGCTTTTTCTTCTTCTTTTTTTTGCGAGGCTTGGGGGGTAAGAGGAAGAAGGGTGCCCACTTCAGGCAAAGATTCATAACCTAAAAAGGTAAAAGGGGTTGAGGGGTAGACTTCTTTTATAAATTTTCCCAAGTCATTAAACATCGCTTTTATTTTTTTTGGTTTTTCCCCTTCAAAAAATATATCACCAACTTTTAAATGGCCATTTTTGATAATGGCCGAAACTACAACACCTCTTTTTTCTTTTTTTGTTTCAATCAGATATACCTCTGGTTTTGCTTTTTCATCAAAAGTCAAATTTTTTTCTGAAGCAAGAAGAAGAATTGTTTCCAAAAGATCAGTGATTCCTTGGCCGGTTTTTGCTGATAATAACACACAAGGGATTTTCCCCCCTTTTTCTTCAACCAAAACATCATATTTTATAAGCTCATTTTTTATTTTTTCTGGTTGTGCTTCTAAAAGATCAATTTTGTTAATAACAACAATATAGGGAATTTTGGCATTTTTTATATGATAAATTGATTCAATTGTTTGAGCCATCACCCCATCTTTACCATCAATTAAAAGAAGGGCAATATCAGCAATATTAGCCCCTCGTGATCGCAGTTTAGCAAAGGCTTCGTGACCAGGAGTATCGATAAAAGTAATTTTTGAATTGGGGTAACCTTTGATTTTAGTATCAATCTCATAAGCACCAATTCTTTGAGTGATGCCACCGATTTCTTTTTCGGTGATATGGCTTTTTCTTATGTAATCTAAAAGGGTAGTTTTTCCGTGATCGACATGACCCAAAATGGTAACTACTGGTGGTCTTGGGTGCATAAGATTTAAAAACGATTTAATTTAAATTTCTATTAATTTTTATTTATTTTCTTGATTTATTTCTTCATTAGCTGAAGAATTGGGTGGATTATTTTTTTCTTGAATGATATCGATATCAAGATTAGTAAGCTGAGAGGCTAAGTTAACATTGACTCCTCCTTTACCAATAGCCAATGGTGCTTGGTCCTCAGTGACATAAACCTTTGCTTTTTTGACTCTTTCGTCAATTTCTACTTTTGTGATTTTTGCTGGAGAAAGAGCGCTAACAAGAAAAATTTTTGGGTCTTTATTCCATTGAATAATATCAATTCTTTCCTCCCCGCCCAATTCTTCGGTAATGGTTTGAATTCTTGTTCCTTTTTGTCCAACACAAGCCCCAACCGGATCAACTCCTTTTTGTTCGGTGTAAACAGCCACCTTCGCTCTTTCTCCAGGTTGACGAACCACTTTAACAATCTTTACCGTGTTATTGGCTACTTCTGGGATTTCCCGTTTGAAGAGATTAATAAGAAGAAGAGGGCTAGTTCGTGAGAGAATGATTTTTGAGTTATTTGATTTATCAGTGATAATTTCTTTGAGAAGAAAAATAAGGGATTGATTGGGGGTGTATTTTTCATTGGGAATTTGTTCTTCTTTTGGTAAAAAAGCATCAGTTTTTCCTATATCAACATAGACACCACCTTTGCTATCGATTCTAACCACCCGTCCACGGATTAATTCCCCTTTTTGAGAAAAATATTGAGAAATAATGGTTCTTTTTTCTGCTTCTCGAATTTTTTGAATTATGACTTGTTTGGCAGTTTGAGCAGCAATTCGACCAAAACCGGGTGGGGTGACGTCTTTTTCTTCTTTTAAAATTTTAACTTCACCAGTTTGAGAATTAATCAAAGCTTTGAGTTCTGAAACATCTTCTTTTGGGTATTCTTTTTTGTAGGCTGCCAAAATCGCCATCTCAATTGATTTTAAAACTTCTTCCACCGGAATTCCCCTTTCGGTGGCCACCTGATTTAAAGCTAAGGCAAATTCGGTTTTGACAACAGTCATATTCTTTTATTTTATCAGAAAACTATTAAAAAAAGAAGAGGATTTTTTAGTAAATAAAAAGCAATAAAAAGTGGTAGTATTAAATAAATAATAATGGTTTCAAGAAAATAAAAATTTATAAATTGATTAAAAAATGGTAAATACCCAGATGATTGGTCTTATTACTGTTAACTATAATCAATATCAACAAACAAAAGAATTTTTGGAGTTTTTAAATTCAGTTAAAAAAGCAAAAAAAGCGTGGGTATATATTGCTGATGTTTCTTCGAAGAAAGAAGTAATCACTTTGAAAGGATATCAATTTCCGGTAACGTTGGAGGAAAAAGAGAACAAAGGTTATGCTTTTGCGGTTAACTGCGGTTTAAATTTTTTTTTAGCGAAAGGAATTGAAAAATTTTGTGTGGTCAACAACGATATTCTTTTTGCTAAAGACTTTTTAATAACAGTGGAAAAAACTTTTCAAAAAGCAGATATTTTTGGCGGAAAAATTTATTATGCCAAAGGTTTTGAGTATCACAAAGAACGTTATCAAAAAAAAGATTTAGGTAAAGTTTTATGGTATGCGGGTGGTGGTTTTGATTGGAAAAATGCTTTGACTTTTCATCGAGGAGTTGATGAGGTGGATAGAGGCCAATATGATAATTTTGAAGAAACTGATTTTATCACCGGCTGCCTTTTTTGTTTTAATAAAAAAGTGGTTGATAAAGTGGGGTTTTGGGACGAGAGATATTTTTTATATTTTGAGGATGCTGATTATTGTATTCGGGTAAAAAAAGAAGGATTTAAACTTTATTACAATCCAAAGATTGTTATCTGGCACAAAAATGCCCAATCAACTGGGGGTGTCGGATCCAAAGTTCATCAAAGATATCAAAGAAAAAATCGATTAATTTTTGGGTTAAAATATGCTCCGTTTAAAACCAAGATTTATCTTATTTTAAACTATTTGTTGGGTAAATAAGGTATGAATGCTAAATTGGCTGTTCTAATTTTTACTCACAATGAGGAAAAAAATGTTAAAGCCTGTATCGACTCCGTCAAAATTATAACAAAAAATATTGTTGTTATTGACAGCCAAAGTACTGATAAAACAGTTGAAATTTTGAAAAAGGAAAAAATTAAGTTTTATTCTTTTCCTTATCAAAAGTATGTTGAGCCAGCAAGAGAATTTGGAATAAGTAAGGTAAAAAATGACTGGGTTTTAATTTTAGACGCTGATGAGAGAATAACCAAACCACTTGCTTTAGAAATTATGGAAAAAATTAAAGATAACAAATTTTCTTATTACTATCTTCCAAGAAAAAACATTTTTATAAATTTTTGGTTAAAACATGGTGGTTGGTGGCCAGATTATCAGATAAGATTGATTAATAAAAAATATTTTCTTTCTTGGCCAAAAGAAATTCATTCAACCCCAAAGATTAAGGGAAAAGGAGGTTATTTTAAAAATCCTTTAATTCATCTTTTTCATGGTAATTTAGAGGCAATGGTGAGAAAGACGATTATTTTTGAAGAAATTGAGGCTAACCTTTTATATCAAGCCGGACGAAAAGCAAGCGTTTTTATCTTTTTTAGAAAGTTTTTGGGAGAGTTTTGGCGAAGATGTTTTAAATTTCTTGGATTTTTAGATGGAAATATTGGTATAATTGAAGCAATTTATCAAGCTTTTTCCAAAACGATTACTTATCTTTTTTTGTATGAAAAATACTTACCCAACGAAAAAAGTCGCTCTTTACACTCCTTATCTTGATGTTTTAGGAGGAGGGGAAAAACATATTCTTTCAATAATTAAAATTTTTGAAGATTTTGGTTTTACTCCTTATGTTTTTTGGGACACAAATTTAAAAAAAAAGATAAAGCGCATTTTAGGTTTAAATTTTAAAAATTTATTTTTCTTACCTAATATTTTTAAAAAAAAATCTACTCTTTCTTTTTTTAAAAATTTATTTGTCCTTAAAAAATTTGATTATTTTTTTTATGTCACCGATGGTAGTTATTTTTTTTCTTTAGCAAAGAAGAACTTTGTTTTTGCTATGGTGCCTGATAAAAATCTTTATCAATTAAACCTTGTTAATCGATTAAAACTTTTAAATTGGCAATTTATTGCGAATTCTTCTTTTACCTCTTTTTGGCTTAAAAAATGGGGGATTAACGCTTGGGTTATTACCCCGTACATTGATGAAAAGCTATTTAAATTAAACCGTCAAAAAAAAGAAAAAATTATTCTTTCGGTGGGAAGATTTTTTAGTCATTTACACTCAAAAAAACAAGATATTATTATAAAAACGTTCAAAAAAATTAAACAAAAAAACTCTCTGTTTAAAAATTTTAAACTAATTTTAGCTGGTGGTTTAAAAGAAAAAGACAAAGACTATTTTAATTATCTTCAAAAAATTACCGCCGATAATTGTTCAGTTATTTTTAAACCAAATATTTCTCAAAAAGAACTTCATCGTCTTTATCAAAAAGCAACATTTTTTTGGCATTTTGCCGGATATGGAGTTGATGAAGAGAAATACCCGCAAAACGTTGAACATTTGGGAATTACTCCTTTAGAGGCGATGGCGGCTGGTTGTTTAACTTTTTGTTATAAGGCCGGTGGACCAAGAAATTTAATTAAAGATGGCTTAAATGGTTTTTTGTTTAATAGTGAGAAAGAATTAATAAGAAAAATGGAGAATGTAATCTTTGATAAAAGAATGCAGAAAAATATTAAAAAAAATGCGTATGATTTTGTTTTTAAAAATTTTTCATATGAAGTTTTTAAAGAGAAGGTTAAAAAGTTAATAATTAGTATATGATTTCTGTTATTATTCCTGTTTATAAAAATACAAAAATTTTTTTAACCAACCTCAGAAAAAATCTTAAATTTTTAAAAGACTGTCAAATAATTATTGTTAACGATGATCCAGAAAGAAGTATTAAAAGCGAGATTAAAAAGATTAAAGCAAAAAATATTATTTTGATTGAAAACAAAAAAAACTTAGGCTTTGGTCAATCAGTTAATATTGGGGCCAAATATGCAAAAGGGGACTATATTTTTCTTTTAAATACTGATGTAATTTTAAACAATAAAAATTATCTTCACGCTTTAAAATATTTTAAAAAAAATCCTAATCTTTTTACTGTCTCTTTTGCTCAAGTAGAAAAAGATAACCAAATTGTTGGAAAAAATATTCTTTATTTTAAAGATGGATTGTTTTGTCATCAAAAAGCCAATAATTTAAATTTTGGATTTAATGCCTGGGCAGAAGGTGGCGCATGTTTAATTGACAAAAAAAAATTTAATTATCTAGGTGGTTTTGATAATCTTTATTCTCCTTTTTACTGGGAAGATGTTGATTTATCATATCGTGCTTGGAAAGCAGGTTTTAAGATTTTGTTTGATCCTAAAATTTTAGTTGAACACCATCATCAAACAACAATTAGTAAATATTTTGATAAAAATGAAATTAAAACTATCGCTTATCGCAATCAGTTAATTTTTAGTTTAAAAAACACCACCGATTTTGATTTAATAGCTAAATTTATTTTTTTCTTTTTTAAAAAATTAATTAAATCAATAATAATTGTTGATCTTATTTATTTAAAGGCAGTGATTACTTTTATATTAAAAATTCCATTAATTATAATTAAAAAGATATCGACTATAAAAATTTATAAAATTAAAGATAAAAAAATTATTTCTTTTTTTGAAAATGGATAAAAAAACTTTTTTTATCTTAGTGTTTATTACCTTTTTAGGTTTTTTTCTACATTTTTATAAAATTAATCAATCACCTCCTTGCATTAATGCCGATGAAGCAGCCTTTTCCTACAATAGCTACTCAATTTTAAAAACCGGCAAAGATGAATTCGGCCAATTTTTACCAGTAAGATTTAAGTCGTTTTCCGATTATAAAATGCCGTTTCTTGTTTATTTAAATGTTCCTTTTATTTATCTCTTTGGACTAAACTTATGGTCAATTAAATTGATCAATGCCTTTATTTTATTATTCTTCCCTTGGTTAATATATGGCTTGACAAATTATCTTTTTAAAAACAAAAAAATCAGCTTATTATCATCATTTCTTTCTGTTGTTTGCTGGACGGTTCAATCTATGACAAGACAACTTCATGAGGCATTTTTGACTTCTTTTTTAATCACTTTATCCTCCTATTTTTTTCTTTTAGCCAAGGATAAGAAAAAAATTAAATATCAATTTTTTTTCTTTATTTCTCTTTTGTTATCGCTTTTTTCCTATCAATCAAGTCGAGTTTTTGGTTTAATGTTTTTAATTTTGGCAATTTTTTATCATCTTAAAAAACAAGTAAGTAAAAAATTTGTTTTGGGAATTATATTAATCTTGGTATTATTTTTTATCACCGATTTAATTTATAAACCAAACCGAGTCATTAATTTATTTTTTTTAAAAAATCCCGGTCTTTCCTTAAAAATTAATGAGCTAAGAGGCGAGGGAGGATCAAAAATTATTTATAACAAGTTAACAGTTGGTTTAAAAGAACGAATTTTTGAGTACTTAAAATATTTTTCTCCTCAATTTTTAGTAATAAATGGTGACGAAAATTATAGATTTGGATTTCCTCAATTTTTGTCAATTATTACGCCGGTAGAATATTTTTTCTTTTTTATTGGTCTTTATTATCTTTTTAAAAATAAAGAAAAAAATCGTTACTATCTTTTAGTTATAATGATGATTTCTCCTATAACTGGAAGTTTAACTTGGACTAATCCATCACTACCAAGAACTTTTTTTATCATAATACCAATTCTAATAATTACTGCTTATGGTTTTTTAAATTTTATTAATAACTTTAAAAGAAAAAATTATTTTTTAATTTTGAGCATAAATTTTATTATTTTTCTTTTTTTCCAATTTTATAATTGGGACTTTTATTTAAATCACTACCCAAAAAAAGCAATAACTATTCATGCTTGGCAATGTGGATATAAAGAATTAACCGATTATATAAAAAACAATTATCAAAAATTCGATAAGTTTTATATAACAAAAGAAAATGGGCCACCTTATATATTCTTGCTCTTTTTTTTAAAATATTCGCCAGAAGAATATCAAAAACAAGCTAATAGTGGTCCAATAGATGAATATGGATTTTCTCAATCAGAAAAGTTTGATAAATTTATTTTTAATCTAGATTACAATCCTCAAGAAAAAAATATCGCCATAATTGGCCGACCACATGATTTTTATGAAGAAAAAAAATTAAAAAAGATTGTCTTTTACAACGAACCTGTATTTTATATTAAAGAAATTTTAAGCAATTAAAGCAATAATAATATTATAAAAAGCATGAATAAAAATAGGCAAATTAAGACTTTTATAAGTTAAATAAAAATAGGAATTTAAAAGACTTAAAAATACATCGGTCATCATTAAAAAAATGAGTTGATTTCCCATTAAACCAGGAATAGTAAATCGCAGAGGAACATGTAAAAAGAAGAAAAGAACGGCATTAAAAAAAGCAACTTGATAAAAGTTTTTTGTTTCTTCGTATAATCTTTTTAATACGAATCCAGTTGATAAAATTTGTTCAGAAATAGCCGTTATCAAAGAAACAAAAATAATATAAAAAATACTTAAATAACTAATTTTATATTTTAAAAAGACAACCTCCTTGGTTCGAAAATAATTCGCTAAAGTAATTGTCAAAAAAATTACTAATCCAATAAAAATTGAGATTAAAAAATCTTTTTTAACTGTTTTAAAAGACCAATTTAATGAAGGAAGAAATGATCTTTTTTCAATTTTTTTAATAAAATAATAAACCGGCAAGATAAAAATTATTGGTTTTGCCACAAACTCATCAAACCATTCTGGCATTTTAAGTTTTAGACGATAAAACGCCCAAATAATTAAAATAATTCCCCAAATATTTAAAACTTTTTGAGAGTGGGGGATTTCTTTTTTCATAACATTATTCAAGAAAATCTTTTAATTTTCTGGCGCGGGTTGGATGTTTTAATTTTCTTATGGCTTTAACTTCAATTTGACGTATTCTTTCGCGGGTGACTTTAAAATAGGCTCCCACTTCTTCCAAAGTCTTTGGTTTTCCATCTTCTAAACCGAAACGCATCGAAAGCACTTTTTTTTCTCGCGGTGAAAGTGTATTTAAAACGTTGTTTAAAGCATCTTTTAAAAACTCACGAGACACTTTATCATATAAGGAAGGTTCGTTAATATCGGAAACAAATTGTTCCAGTGTCGTTTCTTTATCATCACCAATAGGTGTTGATAAAGAACGTGGCTGTTGAGAAATTTTTTTAAGATTTTCCACTTCCTCAACCGAAAGTTGCATTTCTTTAGCAATCTCTTTTGTTTTTGGTTCACGGCCTAATTTTTGGGCAAGTTTTCTTTGAATTTTGTAAAAACGATTAATTTGATCAACCATATGGACGGGAATCCTTATCGTTCTTGACTGGTCGGCAATGGCTCTGGTTATTGCTTGACGAATCCACCAGGTAGCATAAGTTGAAAATTTATATCCCCGTCGCCAATCATATTTTTCCACTGCTCGGATTAAACCCTTGTTTCCTTCCTGAATTAGATCCAGAAAAGAAAGTCGTCTTCCTAGGTATTTTTTTGCTACCGAAACCACCAGTCTTAAATTAGCTTTAATTAATTTTTCTTTAGCTTGTTGGTTTCCTTTTTCATAACGTTTAGCCAATTCAACTTCTTCTTCAGCCGTTAAAAGCGGTGTTTGACCAATTTCTTTAAGATAAAGTTTTATCGGATCAAGTGATTCACCATGTTTTAAAATCTCTAGTTTTTCTAGCTCTTTCTCAAGCTCTTCAATACTTTTTTTTGCTTCTTCTTCTTCGCGAGAAGAAATGGTTTCAAAAATATCAACGCCTTTTTTAAAGGCTTTGTCAAAAAAATCATCGATTTCTTCAATATGTTTTTCTGGTTCAGGATAGACCAAAAGAATATCATCTTGAACAAGAAATCCATCTTCTTCACCCTGCTTTAGAAGATTATTGAGGTTTTTGGGAATTTTTGTTTTGGTCATAACAATTAATTTTATAACGAAATTAATTTTTTTTCTACTTCTTTTAATTGGTAATTTAGATGTTTTAATTCTTCGGTTTTTACTTTTTCTTCGTTTTCTAAAAGAAGACTTTTTATTTGATTTTTTAAGGAGTATTTTTTTATTTGATAAGCTAATTTTTCTATTTTTTCTTTTTTAAGTTCAAAATCAACCGAAGCAAGAAGGAAGATTTCGTCAAATACCGGTTTTAGTTCGTAAGGAAGAGTTTTAAGAAAATTTTCTAAAACAAATTTTTCATTCTTTACTTTGTACTCTAAAAAAAAAGTGGCAATTTTTCCTAAAGCCGGCAGTTGAAAGTCTTTTGGAGAAAGGATGGAGAAAACTAAATCAGCCAAAGAAAATGGTGATTCTGATTGGAAAATAATACTTAAAAGATATTTTTCGGCCAAAATAAGATGAGAGTCATTACTTTTTTTGACTTTTGGAATAAACTCAAGTTTTCTTTTTTTAAGAAGAAGATTTTTTTTAATTAGATTTTGGATACTTTGTTCATTAACTTCCAATAAAGTGGCTAATTTTTTTACATAATGCGATTGAACAACCGCATTTTTAATTTCAGAAATAAAAGGAATGATTTCTTCGCTAATTTTTTTCTTGGCAAAGGCAGTTTTTTCGGGATACTTTTTTAAGATTTTTTCAATTAAAAAATCATAAATTCCAACCGGGTTTTTAATGGTTTTTTTAAACAAATTAACATCTTTTTTTACTGCTTCATCAGGATCTTTGGCAAAATTAAAAGTAACGACGTTAATATCAAAATCAAATTTTTCTGCTTCTTCTATTGCTTTTTTGGCCGCTTCTTCACCCGAGGTATCGCTGTCTAAGGTAAGGGTAATTCTTTCTGTATAGCGTTTAAGAAACATTAGTTGTTCTTTGGTTAAAGCCGAGCCTTTGATGGCAACAAAATTGGTAAAACCGGCTTGATAGGGAGAGATAACATCAAATTCGCCTTCAACGATATAGACGTTGTTTTCTTTTCTAATACTTTCTTTGGCCAAATCAATTCCAAAAAGGGTTTCCCGTTTGTGATATAAAATTGTTTCTTTAGTGTTAATATACTTTGCTTCTTTTTCTTCACTTTTTAAGGTTCTTGCGGAAAAAGCAATGATATTGCCTCGCGGATCACGAATGGAAAAAATTAGCCGACCACGAAAATAATCACAAAAGTGACCCTTTTCGTTTTTAAACACTAAGCCATTTTCAAACATTTCTTCTTCTTCGTATTTTTTCTTTTTTAAGAAAGAAAGAAGTGATTCCCAAGAAAAAGGAGCATATCCAAGACCGAATTTTTTTATTGTTTCGTTTTTGATTTTTCTTTGATAAAGATAATCGAGGGCTTTTTTGCCAAAATCAGTTTTCCACAAAACATATTGAAAAAATTCAGCCGCAAGATTATTCATTTCTAAAAAACGTTTTTTCTTTTGCCAAGCTTTATCTTCAAAATCAATTTTTTTTAGGGTGACGCCCGCTTTTTTTGCCAGTTCTTTTAAGGCTTCAAAAAAGGTAAGGTTTTCCCATTTCATTAAAAACTTAACAATATCGCCTCCTTCATTGCAGGCACCAAAACAGCGCCAAATTTGTCTTTCTGGAGAAACGATAAAAGAGGGGGTTTTTTCTTGATGAAAAGGGCAAAGCGCTTTAAAATTACGACCGGTTTTTTTTAAAGGAATAAAACTGCCAATAAATTCAACAATATCAATTTTTTTTTTAATTTCCTCAAGAGTGTTTTCCATCGTTATTATTTTACCATTCTTTCAAAAAGAAACTTTTTCCTAATTGTAAACTTTTAATTTAATGTTATACTATTATTTAGTATGATATTTCTTTCATTGAAAAACCATCAAGTTAAACTTTTGGTGTTTAAAAAAAACATTTTTTCTCATTATGAAGTTGACTATTTTGAAAAAACCCATCAAACCCAACTTTTGAAAGATGGCCAAATAATAAACATTGATATTTTAGCTTCGGCGATTAAAGAAGGGTTGACTTTAACTAAAAAAAGTGAAGGAGAAAAAGAGGTTTTTCTTATTCTTCCCCAGGATTTTTTTATTTTTTTGCGAACTGAAGTCCCATTGGACCTTTCTTCGTCGGCGGTTGAAAGTTATGTTTTTGACAAGGTAAAAACTCAATTTAAGATTGAAAATGAGTCTTTATTAAGCGCTATGTTACCCTATCAAACACCTCAAAAAAAAGTAGTTAATTTTTTTGGTTTGACTCAAAAAAAACTTCAAGATTTGGAAAAGGTTTTTTCCCTTTTAAATTTAAAAATTACAAATATTATTCCGGAAACTTTAGCTTATTTTAAACTTTTTGAAAAAACTTTAAGAAAAGAAAAAAATGAAGTTGTTTTTTATGTTCACTATCATAAAGATTATGCTTTTGGTTACTTATATGATAACCTTGGTTTGTTAAAAAGCGAAAGGTGGGCCTCTGAGGTAAATCAAAAGAGTTCTTTAGAAATGGTTGTTAAAAAAGAAAAAGAGGTTTTAGAAAAATTGGGCTATAGACCTAACCGTTTGATTCTTTCTGGTTCTTCTTCAGAAAATATCCGTCAAGATACTTTTACCAAAGCGGTTGGCATTTGGACTAACCCATTAAAAAAAATCATTATCAATTTTTATGATGAATATTTAAAGCTTTTATTAACTGAGGAAAAAAATGTTTTACCAATTTTAAGTTTAGATACTTGTTTTGGAGCTTTTGTTTTTTCTAAAGAAAATAAAGATTTTATTTTTTTAAGAAAAGCTAATTTTTATTCATTACAAGAGAAAATAAAAAAAGAACCACTCTTTTTGCCAAAAAAAGATTTAGTCATATTTTTTATTTCTTTTATTTCTTCAATTTTGTTTTTTATTTTTCTTTCAACGATTAAGCCCAAAATCACTCTTCCTTCTTTATTGGTAAAAACCCAAAAACCTTCGCCAACACCAACGATTGTTGTTTCTCCTTCACCAACGCCAACACCAAAGATTTTAGTCGATAAACCAAAAGTGCGCATTAAAGTTCTTAATGGCTCGGGAGTTTCGGGTAAAGCCTCAGCGGTTAAGGAAATTTTGAAAGAAAAAGGTTATCAGGAAATTTTAACAGGCAACGCCGATAGTTTTGACTATGAAAAGACAGAAGTGTCGGTAAAAAAGGAAAAAACTTATTTAATTTCGGTAATTGAAGAAGATCTAAAAAAATATGTTTCTTCTTTTAAAATAGAGACGCTTTCTGATAAAGAAGCTTCAGATATCATCATTGTTATTGGCAAGGACTTTAAATAAAAAATTATGGAAGAGAAAAAAAAAGAACTTCAAAAACGGTTGGATCTTATTTTAAAAAAAATTAATCTTTCTCAAAAAAAAGAGGAATTAAAAAAATTAGAAGAAAAAACATATGATTCTTATTTTTGGCAAGACCCAAATAATGCTTCGACTGTTATGAAAAAAATTGCTCAGCTTAAAAAAGAAATTGAAGATTTGGAGATTTTACCTCTTCTTATTGAAGAAGATCCTTTGGAAGCGGAAAAATTGATTAATCAATATGAGATAAATCTTTTTTTGTCTGACCCTTATGATCGGGGAGACGCGATTTTTTCCATCTATGCCGGACAAGGGGGGACGGAAGCAATGGATTGGGCGGCGATGCTTCTTCGAATGTATACTCGTTTTTTTGATAAAAAAAATTGGCAATGGGAAATAGTTGATCAAATTGATGGTGAAGAAGCCGGTATAAAAAGCGTTGTCTTAAATGTTTATGGTCTTTTTTCTTATGGTTTATTAAGGGGGGAGGCTGGAGTTCATCGCTTGGTTCGCCAATCGCCTTTTAATGCTGATAAATTAAGACAAACTTCTTTTGCTTTAGTTGAGGTTTTGCCAATAATTGAAGAAAAAAATATTGAAATAAAAGAAGATGATTTGGAGTGGGAATTTTTTCGTTCTGGTGGTCATGGGGGGCAAAATGTTAATAAAGTATCAACGGCCGTTCGTCTTCGTCATAAACCAACAGGAATAGTGGTTACTTGTCAAAAGGAGCGTTATCAAGGACAAAATCGGGAAAATGCGTTAAAAATCCTTCGGGCTAAACTTTGGCAGATTGAGGAAGAAAAGAAAAACAAAGAAATCCAAAGCTTAAAAACAGGAAAGATTGCTTCTTGGGGTCGGCAAATTCGCTCCTATGTTCTTCATCCTTATAAATTGATAAAAGATTTGCGAACTGATTATGAAGAAACAAACGTTGATGAGGTTTTGGATGGAGAGATTAATGGATTTATTGAGGCATATCTAAAAATGACAAGATAATAATACTTTTTAAAAAACTTGCTTTTCTTTTAAAAAATTGTTATCCTAATTTTTATGGAAGATCAAAAAAAAAGTTTAATTAGATCGTTAGAAAGTGATGAAAAAGAAGAAAAAAATAAGGGGGAAAAAGTTTCTTTTTTTTATTTTTTTTCTTATTTAGGTTTAGCCATTTTTTTGGGAATATTAACAGGTTTTTTATTAACCAAAATTCCTTTTAAAATTGGGCCAAAAGAAAAAAAAGAGATTAAAAAAGAAGAAAAAGCGGCAGGCGTGGTAGATAAAAAAATTTTTAAAGACAAAGCCGAGGGGATTTTAAAAGAAGGGGGGATTGATGGGGAGGGGAATTTTCATCTTGAGCGGCCAGGTGGGCCCTCACAAAATGTTTATCTAACATCATCAACGGTTGATCTATCTTCATATTTAGGAAAAAAAGTCCGGGTTTACGGTCAAACATTTGCTGGACAAAAAGCTGGCTGGCTAATGGATGTTGGTTATATTGAAGTTTTAGAGGAAAAATGATTGTTTTTGAAAAAGTTACAAAAAAATTTCCCCTAGGAAACGTTGCTTTAGAAAACGTTTCTTTTTCTGTGGAAGAGGGCGAGTTTGTTTTTTTAGTTGGTCCATCGGGCGCGGGAAAAACAACGATCTTAAAACTTATTCTCAGAGAGTTTCTTCCAACTTCCGGGTCGATTTTTGTTGACGAGATGGATATTACCGATAAAAATTTTTCAAAAATTTTGACTTTGCGAAGAAATTTAGGGGTAGTTTTCCAAGATTTTAAGATTCTTTATGATAAAAATGTTTTTGAAAATGTAGCTTTAAGCTTACAGGTTTTGGAAAAATATAGTTTTTTGAAGATTAAGGAAAAAGTAAAAAAAGCGCTTTCGATTGTGGGTTTGGCGGATAAAGAAAAAGTTTTTCCCATTCAACTTTCCGCAGGAGAATTACAAAGGGTGGCGATTGCTCGAGCAATTGTTGGTGAGAGAAAGATAATTTTAGCCGATGAGCCAACGGGCAATTTGGATCCTCAAACTTCTTGGGAGATAATGAAGATTTTTAAAAAGATAGAAAAAGAAAAAACAATTATTTTTGCTACTCATAATGCTGATATTGTTAATAGTTTTCAAAGACGAGTTTTAGTGTTAAAAAACGGAAAAATAGTAAAAGATTTGCGAAAGGGAAAATATGAGTTTTAAAAATATCTTATGAGAGATTTTTTAATTTCTATAAAAAGGACTCCTTTTCAATCAGCGGCTTCTTTTTCAGTCCTTTTTTTTTCTTTATTTTTGACTTTTTTTCTTCTTTTTTCTTTGGCTTTTTTTGAAGGGATTTTGGCTTATTTAGAAACTCGGCCTCAGATTATTGCCTATTTTCAACCAAAAACCAATGAAAATGAAATATTTAAGATTCGAGATGAGTTGGTAAGTTCGGGTAAAGTTTTGTCGATAAAGTATACTAATCAGAAGGAGGCTTTTGAAAATTATAAAAAAATGAATCAAGACAATCCTCTGCTTTTGGAAATGGTTTCTGCAGATATTTTACCTCCCTCATTGGAAATATATGCCAAAAAACCAATTTTTCTTCCGCAAATTGCAGAATATTTAAAAAAACAAGCCAGTGTTGATGAAGTTCAGTTTCAAAAAGATATTCTTGATCGACTACTAACCTTAACTTCTATTTTAAGAAAGATATCATTAACTTTTTTCATTTATCTATTTTTAATGACAACTACGGTTTTAATAACAATTACTCATTTTAAAATAGCTCTAAAAAAAGAGGAGATTGAAATCTTAAATCTTTTAGGGGCTTCCCATTCCTATATCCGAAGACCTTTTTTAAAAGAAGCTTTTTTTATGGCGATTTTCGCTTCGATTTTTGCTTTTTCAATAATTCTTGCAATTTTATTTTATTTTCAACCTTTTCTTAATTCTTATCTTCAAGGAATCTCATCACTTTATTTAAACATTTTAAACTTCAATCTTTTAATTTGGCCAATTAACTGGAGTTTTTTATCAATTACCTTTATTGTTGCTTCTTTATTTGGTGTCCTTGTTTCTCTTTTTTCTACCTTTTTAGCAACCAAAAAATATCTATAATAAAAATTATGAAGAAAATTTTTTTTCTCTTTTTTTTTAGTTTGTTATTCCTTTTTCTTTTTAATAAAAATATTCCCGCAATTGAATGTGAAGTTGGAATAAATTTAAGTGGTCGTTCCCGAGAAGAACTTCAAGAAATAAAAAATAAATGTGAGGAAAAACTTTCCCAACTGGCTAAACAAAGAAATACATTAGCTTCAGAAATAAGCTATATTGATACTCAAATCTATTTAACTAATTTAAAAGTGGCCGAAACCGAAAATAAAATTGAAAAAACTGAAAAAGAAATTGAACTTTTAAACGAACGAATTGAAGGACTCGATGAATCATTAAATACACTTTCAAAACTTTTATTAAAAAAAATTGTTGCTGATTATAAAAATAAAAGAATTTCTTTGTTATCTATTTTTCTTGAGGCAGATAGAATTGATGATTTAGTTAATCGAATCAAATACATAAAAACCACTCGAGAAAATAATCAAAAACTAATCATCCAAGTTCAAAATGCCAAGATTAACTTTGAAGAGCAAAAAAAACTGCGAGAAGAAAAAAAAGTAGAGCTTGATAATCTAAAAGCTCTTTTAGCCAAACAAAAAACTGAACTTTTAAATCAACAAAATGCAAAAAGAAAACTTTTATCTGATACTCAAAATAGTGAAGTGCTTTATCAACAAATATTAAATCAAGCTCGAAGACAATTAGCGGCTTTTAAGTCTTTCGTCCAACAATCAGGAGTTAACTCACCAATTGCTGCTAATGGTTTCGGTAGTGGTTCGGATGGCAATTATTATTCCCAAAGAGATGAACGCTGGGCCTATCAAACAATTGGTTATTCCTCAGAGAATATCTTAAATGTCGGTTGTTTAATTACCTCAACTGCAATGGTTGGAAAAAAAATGGGATTGAACATAACTCCTTCTGATATCGCTTCAAATTATGATAATTTTTATGGGTTAACCGCTTATCTAAATTTAAATGCGCCTATTTTAGGTGGGAAATCAAGAAAAGCAATATCAATTGTAGAAATTGATAATTATCTTAATTCCAATCAGTATGTAATCGTTGGTATTTACCGAAATAGCTGTGATTATGGTGGTGATCATTTTGTTGTTTTAACAAAAAAAGAAGGAAATAACTACAAAATGCACGATCCAAGTTATGGCCCAGATAAAAATTTTTATGACTATTATTCTACTATCTGTTCGGCTTATGTTTATTAAATCTTCTAAAATATTCTTTTTGTTGTTTTTAGGCTATTGACAAAAATTTTGAGAAAAAATAAATTAAATTTATGAAAGATTTCGCTAATATAACTTTTTGGATGAAAATATCAACAAAATTATTTTAATAATTATTTTATTGATAATTATTGCTTTTAAAGAAAAAAACCAGCAAAAAAATAAAAATGAAAAAAATTTTTATTTTTTTAATTAGTCTTTTTTTACTTTTATTTTTTTTAAAATCTGTTGAAGGAAAAATCTTAATTAATGAATTTCTTATTGAACCAACACCACAACAAGTAGAAATCATTAATATTGGAACAGAAAGCGCTAACCTTTATGGATGGATTATTGATGATGACGGTGGATCGTCAGCGACGTTTACAATTCCAGATAATTCAATAATTTACCCCAATAGTTGTCTTATTTTTTCTGGAAATTTTTATTTAAATGCAAAAACAGCTGACACCATTCGTTTATTTGATAATCAAAATATTTTAGTTGATTCATTTTCCTATAAATTAAGTCCTGGGCAAGGTGTTTCTTATCAAAGAATTCCTGATGGAGAGGATAGCTGGAAAACACAGTCTTCAAGTTTAGGATTTTTTAACAGCTCTTTACAATCTTGTGTTATTACCCCAACCCCAACTCCAACTCCTACTTTAACTCAAATCATAACAGGAACACCAATTTTAAACTGTACGGGACAGGCATGCCTGTCCCCTACCAATTTTCCCACCCAAAATTCATCACCAAAAAACACACCTATTCCAACATCTATCTCTTATCAAAATATCTATCTTTCTGAGGTTTATCCTAATCCCCAAACAGGTGAAAATGAGTGGGTGGAGATTTATAATGACAATGATTTTATTGTTAATTTAAATAATTGGTATATTGATGATATTGAAGATGGTGGTTCTTCGCCTAAAAAGTTTTCTTTAACCATTCAACCAAAAAGTTATGCCGCTTTTGATTTATCAACGGCAATGTTTAACAATGATGGTGATTTTGTTCGGCTTTTGGATTTTGAAAAAAAAGAAAAAGATAGTTTTGAGTATAAAAATTCTCAAAAGGGAAAAAGTTTTGGTCGGGTTAGTTTTGAGAGTGATGAGTTTTGTCTTCAAGAACCAAGTAAAAATCAAAAAAATAACTTTTGTCTTAATCCAACACCGACTAAAGAGGTAACCTCAACCAAAAGTTTAATCACTTTAACTCTTTCTCCAATTATTACCTCACCCACTAAAAGTGCTTTTTCTATTAATAAAAAAGTTAATCAAAATCCTTATTATTATCAAAATTATTATCAACATTATTATCAACCCGCTTTTGATATTAAGATAGATCGACAAAATGATTTAGCGTTAGTTAATAATAAAGCTGATGTTTTGGGTGTTTATAAAAAAAGAAAAACCAATCATTATTCATTTTTGTCTTTGCTTTCATTTTCCTACTCAGTTTTATCTGCTTTTGGAATTATTATCAAAACCTTAAAACATTTTTCTTAAAAAAACAATTTTCTTGCCTTTTTTAAAAAAATTAATTATCATTTTTCTATGAACTTTTCCCGAATAAAAAATTTTTTTCATCACCTTTTTATCCCAAAAGAAGACAATCACTTTCGATCAAGATTACTTCACTTAGATTTTTTAACCTATTATCTTTTACTGGCTTTGTTTTTTACGTTTTTGTCTAAGTCCACCCCTCTTTCTAATATTTTAGGTTACGCCACCGATATTACCATTCAAAAACTTTATGAGCTTACTAATAAAGAAAGACAAAACTACAATTTACCCCCCTTAAATTACAGTGAAAAACTTTCAAAGGCAGCTTATCAAAAAGCTTTAGATATGTTTAATAAAAATTACTGGGCTCATTTTGGTCCCAATGGCGAAACTCCTTGGCAGTTTATTTTAAACGCTGGTTACGAGTATGAGTATGCCGGTGAGAATTTAGCTAAAAACTTTCTTTTTTCAGAAAACGTGGTTTCTGCCTGGATGAACTCAAAAACTCATCGAGAAAATATTTTAAAAAAAGAGTATACCGACATTGGTTTTGCCGTGGTTAATGGGACTTTAAACGGTGAACCAACCACTTTGGTTGTTCAAATGTTTGGTAAGCCGGCTTCAATCAATTTGGCTAAAAATTTAGTGGAAAAACATCAAGTTTTTGCCACAGAGAAAAAAGAAATACCTCTCTCAAAATCGTCTTCATCTTTAGCTCCTGCGGTTTTGGCAAATAAAGAACAAAAACCGGTGGTTAACGTTAACAAATTTTTATTTGATTTTAATTTAGGTTTTATTGCTATTTTAATGTTAACATTGATTGTTGATTTTTATTTTGCCAGTAAAATGGGGATTTTAAAACTGCGTTTTACTGGAAAAAATTTGGCCCATTTTATTTTTTTGGGATTTTTAGCGATTGGTCTTTTTATTATTAGTCGAGGAGTAATTTTATGATTAATCACATAAAAAAAGAACTAAAAAAACACACTTTTGATTATCTTCTTCTTTTAACCGCAGGAATTTTTTTTATTTTGGCTTTAAACCTGTTCCGTGGTGAGCGACTTTTGGAGTTTATTGTTCTTTTGGCGTTTGTTAGTTTTTACATCATTTGGGGAGTTTATCATCATATAATCCACGATCATCTTCACTTTAAAATTGTGTTAGAATATGTTATGATTGGTTTTATTCTCCTTTTTCTTTTAAAAATTATTATTTTACCTTAAAAAAATATGAAAGGAATAATTTTGGCTGGTGGGTTGGCAACCCGTCTTTATCCATTAACTTTTGCTACGAACAAACATCTTTTGCCGGTTTACGATAAACCAATGATTTATTATCCAATTCAAACTTTAGTAAAGGCTGGTATAACTGATGTATTGATCGTTGTTTCTGGACCTCATGCTGGTCATTTTATTCAGGTGTTAAAAAATGGTAAAGAATTTGGGTTAGCCCATCTGGAGTTTGCTTATCAAGAAAATCCAAAAGGAGGAATTGCTGATGCTTTATCGTTGGCTGAGGATTTTAGCAAGGGAAAGCCGATCACCGTCATTTTAGGTGACAACACCACCGATGCGGATATTTCTTTGGCGGTTAAAAATTTTAAAGATGGAGCGATGATTTTTTTAAAAAGGGTTCCGGATCCTAGTCGTTTTGGTGTGCCGCGCTTTGATAAAAACAATCCAAAAAAAATACTTGAGATTATAGAAAAGCCAAAAGATCCTCCATCTGACTACGCCGTTACTGGATTATATATTTATGATAATAAAGTGTTTGATTATATAAGAAAATGTGATCCCAATTTTGCCGGCCGCGGTGAGTTGGAGATTACCCAAGTGAATAATTTTTATCTTAAAGAAGGTAAACTTTACTGGAGTGAACTTGAAGGTTATTGGTTAGATGCGGGGACTTTTGATACCCTACTTTTAGCTAATCTTTACTGGGCGAAAAAGAAAAACTCGCCCGCTTTAGAAGTTTTTAAAAAAAATTTATAAGATATGGAGACGACTCAACTTTTATTAACCGTAATTTTAAGTTTAACCACCATTCTTTTGGTGATTATTGGTTTACAGTTAATTTTTATCTTAATCGATTTAAGAAAAATATTAAAAAAGATTAATCAAATAATTGAGAGTTTTGAGAAAGTAGGGACTTCGTTGGAGCATGGATTTGATGAGGTTTTGGGTTTTTTTTCTGGCGTTAAAGTTCTTTTAAAAATTTTTGATCTTTTTGAGAAAAAAAATGGAAAAAAGGCAGAAGGTAAGTAATTTTTGGTTTGGTTTTAGTTTAGGGATTTTATTTACTGCTTTTTTTGCTTTTTTGTTTGGAACAAAAAAAGGAAGAAAAATTTTAAAAAACTTTTTAGAATATTCTGAGAATTACGAAGAAAACTTTCGTCATTTTTTAGAGAAGATTAAATTTTTAGTAAAAGAAGAATTTTTGGAAAAAGAAGGTTTTAATGATAACAAAAAAAATAACCATCAAGAGAAAAAAGTGAATTTAGGTTTTTCAGAAATTATTGGTCGAATAAAATATTTAGCTCATCCGGTCAAAAAACAAACAAAAAAATTTTTTGTTAAAGAAGGAAGAATTGTTGAAAAAACCTCTTGATTTTTTAAAGAAGGGAGTGTAGAATATATTATTTCAAGATTAGTTTTTTTATTTTCCCCAAAATCCACAAAGGGTGGTGGCGGGGATTTTTATTGTTAAAAGCTTTCATTTTAAAAAGTTTAAAAACTAATGAATAAAACTCAATTAAAAACTAAACTCCCTGAAGAAATATTTTTGGGGGAACTGGATTCAAGGTTGGAAAAGTTGGATTTGATTGAAATTCAAAAAAAATCTTGGCAAAAGTTTATTGATTTTGATTTAAAAGAAATTATTTCTGAATTTTTCCCCATCTATGATTACACCGAAAAACGGTTTGTTTTAGAATTTATCGATCTTTTTTTCGGTGAGCCGCGTTATTCTTTAGATCTTTGTTTGAAAAAAAAACTTACTTATGATGTTCCTGTTTATCTGCGTCTTCGACTAATTAATAAAAAAACCGGTGAAAAAAAAGAGCAAGATGTTTACTTTTTTAATCTGCCAAAGATGACAGAGCGGGGAACGTTTATCATCAATGGAATTGAAAGAGCCATTATTAATCAGCTGGTGCGCTCGCCTGGTGTTTATTTTACGGCTGAAGTTAACAAAATTACCGGGGTGACTTTATATAATGCCGAGATTCGACCTTATATTGGCGCATGGATTGATGTGACTTTAAATAAAAATAATTTAATTGAGATGAAGATTAATAAAAAACGAAAGTTTCTTGTCACCACCTTTATTAAATCTTTTGATGGAGAAAATGATTTGCAAATTCTTTCCTATTTTTCCGATTTAGATCAATCAATTTTGGAAAAATATCTTGTTCCAACATTAAAAAAAGATCACGCCAAAGATAAAGATGAAGCCGTTTTGGAGATTTATAAAAAAGTAATACCGGGTGAACCGTTGGTTTTGGAAAATGCCTATAAAGTTTTAGAAAATTTATTTTTTGATCCTCGTCGTTATTCATTAGCGGCCCCGGGACGATATAAAATCAATAAAAAATTGGGATTAAATTTTAAGATCGATAAGGAAAATTTTTTAATTAAAAAAGAAGATATTATTGCCACCATCAAGTATTTATTAAACTTAACTTTGGGAAAAGGAAAATTTGATGATATTGATCATTTAGGCAATCGAAGACTTCGAACTTGTGGAGAATTGGTTTCAATGTATGGAATAAGAGTGGGAATGGTAAGAGTAGAACGAGAGATTAAAGAAAGGATGAGTTTGGTAAGTATCGATTCCAACGTTTCTCCCTCGTTGGTTGTTAATTCAAAGCCTTTGATTGTGGCCATTAATTCCTTTTTTAGAACCAGTCAACTTTCCACCATTGTTGATCAAGTTAATCCTTTATCAGAATTAGATAATTTAAGAAGAGTAACCGTTGGTGGACCAGGGGGAATAGAAAAAGAAAGAGCCTCTTTTTCTTTGCGTGATATATCTTCTTCTCAATATGGTCGAATCTGTCCCATTCGTTCACCAGAAGGACCAAATATTGGGGTGGTGACTTATCTTTCTTTATATGCCAAAGTGAATGAATATGGATTTTTAGAGACTCCTTATCAAAAAGTAGTTAAAGAAAAAAACGAAGGTAAAACTTTGGTGAAATTAACTGATGAGATTGTTTATTTACCTCCTGATGATGAAGAAAATTGTTATATTGCCTCAAGAGATTTAAAAATCAATGAAAATGATGTGATTGAAGATGAGATGGTCACCGTAAGATATGGGGGTGAGATTATTGAAGTGCCAGTTGAGAAATTAGATTTTGTTGATGTTTCTCACCAACAGATTGTTGGTGCCTCAGCTTCTTTGATTCCTTTTCTTCAAAATGATGATGCTTCGCGGGCGTTGATGGGAAGTCATATGCAATGTCAAGCAGTACCTTTGGTAAAATCCCAAGCGCCCTTAGTGGATACGGGACTGACCAGAAAAATTGCTTCGGCGATGGGGCGGACAATTTATGCACCTGAGGATGGGGTAGTTGAGTATGTTGATAGTGAAAAGTTAATATTTGAAGGAAAAAGTGGAAAAGTATATCAATTTAACTTAGAAAGATACCGCCGCACCAACAAAGACGTGGCTTTTGATCAGCGACCAAAAGTCAGCTCCAATCAAAAGCTAAAAAAAGGTGAGCTTTTAATTGATGGTCCAGCCACAGAAAATGGGCGATTAGCTTTGGGTCAAAATCTTGTCATTGCTTATTCCTCTTTGAATGGATTGGGGTATGAGGATGGATTTGTTATTTCAGAACGTTTAGTGAAAGAAGATATTTTTACCTCAATTTCGATGGAAGAGTTTGTCGCTGATTTAGTCGACACTAAGCTTGGACCAGAGGAGTTAACCCGTGATATTCCCAATGTGAGAGAAGAGGTTCTACAAAATCTTGATAAAAATGGTTTAGTGGTGATTGGAACTGAGGTCAAAGCTGGTGATATTTTGGTTGGAAAAGTGGCGCCAAAAGGTGAACGAGAGTTAACGGCTGAGGAGAGGCTTCTTCGAGTCATTTTTGGTGAAAAAGCCAAAGATGTTAAAGATACAAGCTTGCGTGTTCCTTATGGCAAACGAGGAACAGTGGTTGATATTGAAGTGATTGATGCTAAAAAAGATCCAAACGAATTAGAACCAGGCATTATTAAAAGGATTATCGTCACTACCGCTCAATTAAGAAAAGTGGTTGTTGGTGATAAATTGGCCGGTCGCCATGGAAATAAAGGAGTGATTGCTAAGATTTTACCAGAATGGGATATGCCTTATTTGGAAGATGGAACACCGGTTGATGTGATTCTTTCGCCTTTGTCAGTGCTTTCTAGGATGAATTTGGGTCAACTTTTTGAAGTGGTTGTTGGTCTTATTGCTAAAAAGAAAGGAGTGGTGATCAACGCGCCAGTTTTTGAAAGAATTAAAGAAGAGTTTATCATTGAGGAGTTAAAACGCTTGGGATGGCCGGTTGATGGAAAAGTGACATTATATGATGGCCAAACGGGAAGACCTTATGAAAAAAAAGCTTTGGTTGGGGTGGGTTATATTATGAAACTGATTCATATGGTGGAGGACAAATATCATGCCCGTGCCGTTGGACCTTATTCTTTAGTCAGTCAACAGCCTTTAAGTGGTAAATCACAAATGGGTGGTCAGCGTTTTGGTGAGATGGAGGTTTGGGCGCTTGAAGCCCATCGCGTGCCTTATACCTTACAGGAGATGTTAACCATTAAAAGTGATGATGTTAAAGGACGAATGAAAGCTTTTGAGGCGATTGTCAAAGGGATGGATATCCCGCAGTCAACCGTGCCTGAATCGTTTAATGTTTTACTGAAAGAACTTAATAGTTTAGGGTTAGCGGTTGATTTTATTAAATAAATATGAAAAACACTAATCCTCAAACTAAAAACTCTCAACCTCAAGCGCAAGAATTTACAATGATTGATTTTTCAGGATTGAAAATAAGATTAGCCTCGCCTGATGATATTTTAAAATGGTCTTATGGTGAAGTGACTAAGCCAGAAACGATTAATTATCGAACATTTAGGGCAGAAAAAGACGGGCTTTTTGATGAAAGAATCTTTGGCCCAACCAAAGACTATGAGTGTTATTGTGGTAAGTATAAACGTTATCGTTACAAAGGAATCATTTGTGATCGATGTGGGGTTGAAGTAACCACATCGGCTGTGAGACGCGAAAGAATGGGACATATAAAACTAGCCACCCCAATTGCTCATATTTGGTACTTTAAAGGAACAAGCTCGGCCTTGTCAATTTTAACGGGTATTCCTCCCCAAGCTTTGGAAAGAATTATCTATTATGCTTTATATTTGGTAAAAAAAGTTGAGGAAAACAAGCAAAAAGAAGCAGTAAGAGTTTTAAAAGAAATTCAAAAAAAGGAAGAAGAGGAAATAGAAAAAAAATATGAGTTAAAAAAAGAAGAGGTGGAAAAAAAGACAGCGGAAGAAAAGGAATTAGCCTTTAAAAAAATAAGCAGTCAAGAGCAAAGAATTATTATTTCTGAAGAGTTGGATTTTAAAAAAAGAAATCAACTAAAGATTCTTTCCGATGAATACATTGAGGAAAAAAGTCAAAAAACGGCGTTTTTTGAAAGATTAATAAAAACGATAAGAAATTTAAAGCCGTTTGATACCTTAGAAGAAGAAGATTATTTATATTTAAAGGAAAAAAGGCTTTCAGAAATGGTGGAAGTTGGAATGGGGGCAGAAGTTTTGTATGAGTTTTTAAATAATTTAGATCTTCAAAAAGAGTATGAGGTGTGTTTAAAAGAACTTAATGAAGCCAAAGGTGAAAAAAGAAATAAACTCCTTAAAAAAACAAAGATTATTGAATCTTTCTTAAAAGCAGAGATCAAACCCGTGTGGATGGTTTTAACAGTTTTGCCAGTCATTCCTCCTGGTTTGCGGCCAGTGGTTCAACTACCTGGGGGAAAAGTGGCCACTTCCGATTTAAACGATTTTTATCGAAGAGTCATTAATCGCAACAATCGACTAAAACAACTGATTGATTTAGGCGCCCCCGATATTATTCTTCGCAATGAAAAAAGAATGCTTCAGGAAGCAGTCGATGCCTTAATTGATCTTCAAAAAGCAAGGGGTCGGGCAAGAACTGCTGGTGCTGCCTCAAAAGTTCAAAAATCTTTATCTGATATTTTAAGAGGTAAGCAAGGAAGATTTAGACAAAATCTTTTGGGAAAAAGAGTTGACTACTCTGGTCGGTCAACGATTATCGTTGGTCCGGAATTACGGCTTGATCAATGTGGTTTGCCAAAAGAAATGGCCCTTGAACTTTTTAAGCCATTTCTTCTTCATGAGCTTATTATTCGCGGTTTTGCCGCAAACATTAAAAACGCCAAAAATTTACTTGAGGAAAAAAACCCAGTGGTTTATGATATTTTAGAGGAAATAACAAAAAATCATCCGGTTCTTTTAAATCGTGCTCCCACTCTTCATAAACTTTCAATTTTGGCTTTTTATCCGGTTTTAACTGATAATTTAGCAATCAGCCTTCATCCAGCAGTTTGTGCCGGTTATAACGCTGATTTTGATGGTGATGCGATGGCGTTATTTTTGCCTCTTTCTAAAAAAGTGATTGAAGAGATAAAGCAGCAAATGCTTCCTTATCATAATCTTTTAAAACCAGCCGATGGTTCACCGATTGTTGTTCCCAATAAAGAGATGGCTTTGGGATGTTATTATTTAACTACCATTGATAAAAACCTAAACTTAAAAGATGAAGAATTACTATATTTTTCCGATGAGAGTGAGGCAATAAATAATTATCTTATGGGAAGAATATCTCTTCGTCAGCCAATTTGGGTAAAAATTAACGGTCAACTTTTAAAAACAACCGTTGGTCGAATTTATTTCAATCAGGCGTTACCAGAAGAATTGAGATTTGTTAATCAAGAAGTAAAAGCCTCTGATCTTAAAAAAATTGTTGCCCAAGCGATCAAAATGTTTGAACCAAAAAAAGTGGGTAATTTAATCGATCAGCTTAAAGATATAGGATTTTTTGGTGCCACCATGGCCACTGGTCTTTCCGTTTCTTTTACCGACTGCGAAATTTTACCAGGAAAAGAAAAATCCATTCAATTAACTGAAGAGGAAGTAAAGAAAATTGAGAAAAGCTATGAGCAAGGTCTTTTAACCCTTGAGGAGAAAAAAAGGTTATCAAATAAACTTTGGATTGATGTCACTGAAAAACTAGCCAATGAGACATGGGCAAAGCTTGATGAAGAAAATCCAGTAAAAATGATTATTAACTCCGGCGGTGCGCGGGCAACAAAAGAACAGTTAAAGCAAATTTCCGCGATGAAAGGGTTGGTAGTTGATCCTTTGGGAAAAATTATTGAAGTGCCAACGAAATCCAACTATCGTCAGGGGTTGTCGGTTTTTGAGTATGTAATTTCGGCAAGAGGAGCAAGAAAGGGTTTGACCGATTCGGCTTTAAAAACTGCCGATGCTGGGTATTTAACCAGAAGATTAGTTGATGTCGCTCATGATATGATTGTTTGGGAAGAAGATTGTCAAACAAAAGATGGTTTGGAAATAAAAAGAGAAAAGACAGATGAGGGAAGATTCAAGGAAAAAGTACTGGGAAGATTTTTAGCCAAGGAAGTAAAAAATAAAGAAGGAAAAGCTATCGCCAAGGCAAATCAATTAATCGACGAGGAACTTTTTAGTCTTTTTGAACAAGAAAAAGTTGAGGCGGTGGTTATCCGATCACCTCTTACTTGTCAAGCACCTTACGGTGTTTGTCAAAAATGTTATGGGGTAGATCTGACTAATAACCAGGTAGTAACCATTGGTTGTCCAGTTGGGATAATTGCCGCTCAATCAATTGGGGAGCCAGGAACCCAGTTAACAATGAGAATTCGCCATTTTGGAGGGATTGTGATTTCTGATGTTACCCAAGGGTTGCCGCGAGTAGAAGAGCTTTTTGAATCAAGAACGCCAAAGATTGTTACCCCAATTAGTGAGATTTCTGGTAAAGTTTCGATTAAAGAAGATAGAGAAAAAGAAGTTTATTATGTGAAAATTACGTCGGTTGGGAAAGATGGGACGACCAAAGAAGAGGAATTTGTTATTCCCTTGGGGCAAAAGCTTAAAGTAAAAGATGGTGAATTAATTGGTGTTGGGACGCCTTTGGCTGAGGGCGGATTAAATATTAATGATTTGGTGGCGGTTAAAGGAATTAAGGAGGCCCAACTTTATCTTTTGGAAGAGATTCAAAAGGTTTATCGATCTCAAGGAATAAGCATTAATGATAAACATTTTGAAGTAATTATTAAAAAGATGAGTGATAAGGTGATTATTGAAGATGAGGGAGATACTGAGTTTGTGAAAAATGAGATTGTTTCGCGAATTCGTTTCCGTGAAGAAAATAAAAGAGTTTTATCACAAGGAGGACAACCAGCGGTTGGAAAAGTGGCGATTCTTGGTATAAGTAAAGCGGCAACGGCAAGCGATTCTTGGTTGTCCGCTGCTTCTTTTGAACAGACAACCAATGTTTTATCGCAAGCAGCTCTTAAGGGACAAATAGATTATTTGCTTGGATTAAAAGAAAATGTTATAATTGGAAGATTAATTCCAGTCAATCAAGAATTAATTGAAAAATATTATCAAAAGTTTTTAAGTCGCTATGCCCACAATAAACCAACTAGTAAAGAGGAAACGGAGAAAAAAGCTTAAAAAATCAAGATCAGCAGCGTTTAAGTTAAGTTTTAACGCCATAAAAAGGCGGTACAAATTTGTAGAAAGCCCCTTTAAACGGGGTGTTTGTACGGTAGTAAGAACGATGACGCCTAAAAAACCAAATTCTGCTTTACGAAAAGTCGCTCGGGTTAGACTTTCCAATAAAATAGAAGTCACTGCCTATATTCAAGGCATTGGTCATAATTTAGCTGAACACTCAATCGTTTTAGTCCGTGGTGGAAGAGTTAAGGATTTGCCTGGTGTTAAGTATCACATTGTTCGAGGAAAGTATGATACAGCTGGGGTTGAAGGAAGAAAAACGTCTCGCAGTAAATATGGAGCCAAAGCTCCAACTGAAAAAACAAGTTAATTTTAAAGTTGTGTTTTTTTAACTATGCCAAGACGTCCTTATAAAAAAAGAGTGGTGCCGCCTGATCCTTTATACAATAGTTTTGTGGTGGCAAAATTAATTAACTATGTGATGGTTGATGGAAAAAAATCGGTTGCTAAAAAGATTGTTTATTCAGTTTTGGAAAGGATAAAAGAACAAGGACTGGATCCTTTGGTTACTTTAGATGAGGCAATTAAAAATACCGCCCCCAATTATGAAGTCCGTCCGCGAAGACTAGGTGGCGCTTCGTATATGGTGCCGTTTGAAGTAAGAAAAGAAAGAAAACTTTTTTTAGCTTTAAACTGGATTATTGAAGGAGCCAAAGCTCGACCAAATAAACAATATCATACTTTTGCCGATAAGCTTTTTGCTGAAATTTTTGATGCTTCTCGTAATCTCGGTCAGGCGGTTTTAAAAAAACACCAGGTGGAAAAACTGGCAGAAGCCAATAAAGCTTTTGCTCATTTGCGATGGTAGAAAGTAAATTCTAAATTTTAAATTTTAAATTTTTTTATTTTTTTTATATGGCAGTTCAATCAGTAATTACTAAAAATCGAGTCGTTCCTTTAGAAAAAATTCGCAATATTGGAATTATTGCCCATATCGATTCTGGAAAAACTACGACCACTGAACGAATTCTTTTCTATACCGGAAGAACTTATAAATTAGGAGATATTGATGAGGGAACAACCCAAATGGACTGGATGCCACAAGAAAGGGAAAGAGGAATCACAATTGTTGCGGCAGCCACCACCACTTTTTGGCGGGGAGTAAGAATTAATATTATTGACACTCCCGGGCACATTGATTTTACGGCAGAAGTTGAGCGGTCACTTAGAGTGTTGGATGGCGGAGTGGTGATTTTTGATGCTGAAGAAGGAGTTCAAAGCCAATCGGAAACTGTTTGGCGACAGGCAGATAAATATAAAGTTCCAAGGGTTTGTTTTATTAATAAAATGGATAAACTAGGGGCCGATTTTGAAGGAACAGTTAAGGAAATTGAAGAAAGGTTGGGGGTGAAGGCGGCGGTGATGACTTATCCTATTGGCAAAGAGCATGAATTTAAAGGTGTGGTTGATATTTTAGAAAAAAAAAGTTTAATTTGGAATAAGGATGAAGAAGGGATAGAGTATTACGTTTTGGAGAGTGTTCCTAACGATTTAAAAGAAAAAGTTGAGTCTTTTCATGCCCGATTAATAGAACAAATTGTTGAGACTGATGACAATCTTATTCATCGTTATTTAAATGGAGAAAATATTACCGTTTCTGAATTAAAAGAGGCTTTACGAAAAGCAACCATTTCCTATAAACTTGTTCCCATGTACTGTGGTTCATCTTTGAGAAACAAAGGGGTACAACCGCTTTTGGATGCAATTGTTGATTATCTGCCATCACCTTTAGATTTGAAAAAAATTGAGGGGATTAATTCTAAAACCAATCAAAAAGAAGAACGACTGCTTGTTCCTGAAGAAAAATTTACTGCTTTGGCTTTTAAAATTCAACTGGATCCTCATGTTGGTAAATTAACTTATACCAGAATTTATTCTGGCGTTTTAGAAGCAGGTTCTTATGTTTATAATGTCAATCGAGATAAAAAAGAAAGAGTCAGTCGTCTGCTTTTAATGCATGCCAATCAGCGGGAGGAGATTGATAAGGCCTATGCGGGAGAAATTGTTGCTTTAGTGGGTCCAAAAGAGACAAGAACCGGTGATACTTTATCTTCTCAAGAACATCCCATTCTTTTGGAAAAAATCAATTTTCCAGAACCTGTAATTTCTTTGGCAATTGAACCAAAAACAAAAGCAGATCAAGAAAAGCTTTCTTACAACTTACAAAGACTTGCCGAAGAAGACCCAACATTTAGAGCAAAAATCGATCATGAAACTGGCCAAACAATTATCTCTGGTATGGGCGAGCTTCATCTTGAGGTGATTGTTGATCGAATGAAAAGAGAGATGGGGATGGAAGTTAAGGTGGGAAAACCCCAAGTAGCTTATAAAGAAACCATTACCAAAGTAGCCGAAGCTGAGGGAAAATATATTCGTCAAACTGGCGGTCATGGACAATATGGTCATTGTTTAATAAAAGTTGAGCCTTTACCAAGAGGGGAAGGGTTTAAGTTTATTAATAAAATAAAAGGCGGGGTGATTCCGGCAGAGTTTATTCCAGCAGTTGAAAAAGGAGTTTTGGAGGCGATGGAGAAAGGGGTTCTTTTGGGATTTCCTATTACCGATATTGCGGTGACTTTATTTGATGGTTCATACCATGAAGTTGATTCATCCGATATTGCTTTTAAAATTGCTGGATCAATTGCTTTGCAGGAAGCAGTAAAAAAAGCAAGTCTTACTCTTCTTGAACCGATTATGAAGCTTGAAGTAACAGTGCCAGAAGAGTTTATGGGACCGGTGATTGGTGATATTTCTTCAAAAAGAGGAAAGATTTTGGGAACAGAAAAAAAACACAAAGCTGTTGTTGTAAAAGCCTATGTTCCTTTAGCCGAACTTTCTGGGTACGCGACCACTTTGCGATCTTTAACCGAAGGCCGCTGTTTTTTCTATATGGAGCCTTCCCACTACGAAGAAGTTCCTCAAAACATCATCCAGGCGATGATAAATAGTAAAAGTTAAGATAAATTTAATCCTAATTTTTCTTATTCTTCTTTAGGTTTCCGATTGAGAAAAAAAAGAGTTTATATTGTTTTAGATAAATTGGATAAATTAGACAACATTGGCTTAATCAGAAAATCGGATAAACCAGATAGAGCAGAAAAAAAGTTAAACATTCAACTTTAAACGTTAATAAAAAAATAAAAAAAGATACATTAAGATAAATGGAGATTGATGGAGATAAATAGAGATAAATAGAGATTTGTATAGATAAATGGAGATTAGGAAAGATTTTTTTAAAGAAAGATTTTTATTTTGTAGAGACGCACTGATGTGCGTCTTTATGAGTTTGAAAAATTATATAGATTCCTGATTAAATCAGGAATGACATTGTTTAACGTTTAACATTGAACGTTTAATGTTTAACGTTTCACGTTGCACGTTACACTTTTTAATGTGTTAGATGTTTTATGATTGATAGATGTTTTTCCGAGGTGACGAATCTATAACACCTTAGGAGGTGTTATCATTACACGTTACGCTTTTTAAGAGGTTAGATGTTAGGTGTTAGAAGTTATAAGTTAGGTGTTTGGTGTTTGCTGATTTTCTGCGGAAGGGGCGGGATTCGAACCCGCGTTTCGACTCAGCGTCGAACCAAGGTTTTCGAGACCTGGCCGTTAAACCACTCCGGCACCCTTCCAACCTATATTTTACCGCAAAATTTTTACTAAAAGAAAAAAATAAAAAATTAATTTTTAAAATTATGGGAGTTTTTAGTTTTACCTTATTTTTTTGATGCCGATGATTCTTTAAGAAGTTTGAGTTTGAGTTTTTGGTTCTTCTTTTGTTTCTTTTTCACTTTCTTTTCTATCAGTAATTATTTCTGGAGCGGTCGTTGGTTGAGTTTCTGGAGTTACACTTTCTTCTTTATGGGCAACGACAGAGACAATTACTTTTTCTTTTTCGCTTAAAATTTGATAAGTGGAAGAGGTTGGTAAGTTGGCCACTTTTATTTCTTGACCAATATCTTTAAGAATTGAAATATCGATTTTGATTGATTGAGGAATTTCTTCTGGTAAAGCTTCAACTAAAAGACTTTGGGTTAATGTTAAAAGAACGCCTCCTTTTTCCAAAACCGCCGGTGCTTGACCAACGATTTCAACTGGGACTTCCGCTTGGGTTTTTTGGGTTAAGTCAACTTTTTTAAAATCTACATGAAGAAGTTGATGAGTAACTGGATGCTTTTGGACTGAGGCAATAAGAACCGGTAAAGTTTCTTTTTCGATTTCAAGATATAAAACACCAGTTTCTTTAACTTTTTTATAGATTTTTGCAAACTCTTTTGCATCGATGGTAATTGCTTTCGATTTAAAATCTTTGCCAAAAATGTTTGCCGGAATAAATCCCTCTTTTCTTAATTTTTTTACTTTTTTACCAAAAAATTTTCGAATTTCTGCCTTAAGAATCGTTTTTTCTTTTTTAATCATAGGCCTTTTTTAACTGAATAAAAAATATTTTATCAGTTGAGAAATAACTATTATAAATGATTTCTTGATTTTTCACAAGAGGAAAAAAATTTTGGTTAATAACGGAAATATTTTTGGGAAGACTTAATTTTAAAGTCAGATCGCTATTTAACGCGCCAATTTGTTTTTGAATAATTAGTTGAAGAACGGCAAAATTGTTTGTAATCGGTCTATCATTTTTATAAACAATTTCTAAAACAACCGTCTTTTTTTGAGGAATTTCTAGAAAAATGCCTATTTTTTTAAACTCTTCTTTGTCTTCGAAGGAAACATCCTCAACTAAGACTCCATCTTTTTTAATCTCTTTAATGATAACAGTTTTTGGAAGAAGAAGTTGAAAAAAGTTGCGGTAATTACTTCCTGGGAAGATGTCATCTTTGGCTTCATTTTTAAAAAGAATGGTAAAATAATTGGTAATCTTTCCATAAGAATCAACCACTATTTTTAAACTATAATGACGGTTAATAAAAAAATTAGCTTTGTTTGCCCCGAGATTAGCTTCGTACGGGAATAGAAAATTGACGGTGCAGTTCTCAAAGGAAGAAAGACAAACAGGTTTAGCCAATCGGCCGCCCCAACCTAATTCTTCAATGATTTTTTGATAATCTTCTTTTTCAAAAGCAAAAACAATTTGTTTTTCCTCAAAAAGTTGAGAAAGGTTTAATAAAAGGTTTTTTAGGGAGGCGTTTTCGATATTAAGGACTAACCCTCGAACGATTGAGCTTAAAAAACTTTTTTTTTGAATTGAGCCAGGAAAAAAGTTTTTTTCCACATAAAATTGAGTTTTTAAGTAAAAATTATCCCTGGTGATTTTTTCTTTAAGATCAACCAAGTAAATTGGTGGAAAAGCTTCTAAAATTTTTTGAATGGCGGTGGTGGTAATAAGAATAGCGCCAGAGAAATCTTTCCAATCAACGGATTTTTCCAAAAAAAACTTTACCTTCTGATAGTTTTCCCAAAAATCAGGAGAAAAGTTTGAGTCACGCAAAAACCAATGGTTAAGATTAAGATATTTTTTAATCGGTTCTGGTGGATCAACATGAATGGTCAGTTGTCCATCAATATCATAAACGTCATAAATTTCAATTCCTTCAAAGGTATAGTCTTTTATTTTTAATATTCCTAAAGAACCAATAAATCCGCCACCGGGTCGAAGCTCCATATTATTGGCAAAAAGAATAAGAAACTTTTGATTAGTTTTGTTTTCTATAATTTTTTCAAAATAAGGATAAAACTTTATAAATTTGGTTAGGGATTGATTGAAAGAAGAAAAAATTGTCTTTTTTTCCTTTAATAAATTTATTTGGGAAAGTTTTTGAATAAGCAAAGATAGATTTTCGTTTATTGTTTTTAATTGAGAAGATAAGTTTTTTAGTCTTAAGGCAAATAATTTTTTTTCCTCTTCCGTTTTATTTTTTTTAAAAAGAAAAACTAAAAGATTTTTACCGTTATCGTAGGCGGAAAAACCGTTGTCTCCTATAACCACCAATTTTTCACCGATACTTATTAAATCATCAGGTAAAGAAGCAATTGAAAAAAGAAGGTAAACCGGCCTTGATAAAAAATAAAGTTTTTTTGCTAAAAAAAAATAGTTTTTTGCGGCAGTAAAAGAGTTTTTTGCCTCTTTAATCTCTTCTTTTTTAAGATAATTACCTGTTTGATAAAAAAAGTAGCCACTTAAAAAAAGTGACGGAAGAAAAAGAAAATGAAAAAGAAAAAAAAACAAAAGAATAATGATAAAAATATTTTTTTTATTTAAAAATGAAAAGGAAAAAGAAAAAGGAAACCAAGGTTTTGGTAAAGTGATTTTTTTCTTTGGTATTTTTGGCATGTTAAGCAAAAGAAATTTTTGAGAGGTTTTTGAGAAAAAAAACCAAAGGATTTGCTCGATAGTTTTTTCATCAATTTTATTCCCCAAAAGCTGAACAATTTTTTTATCCTTAGTTAGTTTTGGTGGTTTTTGATTGAAAAAAATAAAAAAAACGTTTTTTTTTGGGATTTCTTCCTCTTTAGAAAAAGAAGAATTAATAAAAAAAATGTAGTCAAATTTTTTTACTAAAAGATTGGGGCTTTGACTTAAAAAAACTTTTCCCCCAAGATCTTCTAATTTTTTCTTTAAAAGATTAACAAAAAGTAAGTTATCTTTTGTAATAATTAAAATCCTTGGTTGTTTTTCTAAAATTTTTATTTCCCATCGCATATCTTTTTTATTCTACTATTTTTTGGTATAATTTCTTCTGTGAAAAAGGATTCAAAAATTATTTCTTTCTCTAAAATTTCTTCTTGGTTAAAAAGTTTAAAAGATAAAAAAAAAGTTCTTGTTGGTGGTTGTTTTGATATTTTTCATTATGGTCATTTTCAGTTTTTAAAAAAAGCAAAAACTTGTGGTGATTTTTTGATTGTTGCTTTGGAATCGGATGAGTTTATTAGAAAAAACAAAAAAAGAGAGCCAGTTCATAACCAAAGACAAAGAGCTAAGATTTTAAGCAGTTTTGATTTTGTCGATTTTGTCATTCTTCTTCCTTATTTTTCCAAAGAAAAAAGCTATTTTTATTTGGTAAAAAAAATAAAACCAAATATAATTGCGGTCACCAAAGGTGATCCAAAAATAGAAAATAAAAGGAAACAAGCGGCGATGGTTTCTGCCAAATTAAAAGAGGTGACTCCTTTAATTAAAAATTTCTCTTCAACTAAGATTTATAAAATGTATGAGGCTTTTTTTAGCGATTGATCTTCCAAAAGCGGTAAAAGAAAAAATTTATCAAGAGTTAAGTAGTTTTCGCAATGATTATCGTGAGTTTAATTGGGTCCCTTTTGAAAACTATCATATTACTTTATATTTTTTTGGAGAAACTAATAAAAATGAAAGCATTGATAGACGAATAAAAAAAGTAGTTTTTGATCAAGAAGGATTTCATCTTTATTCTAATGCTTTAGATTTTTTCATAAGAGGAAAGAAAATGATTATTTTTTTAAATTTTCAACGAGAAAGAAAACTGGAAAAACTGGTGGAAAAAATTAATAAAGAATTCTTTTCTGATTTCCAGCAGGAAAAAAAATATCTCCCCCATCTGACTTTAGCTCGTTGTCGTTTACCATCAAAACAACAATATTTTCTTTTAAAAAAGAAAATTAAACAAATAAAAATAAATATCTCTTTTTTAGTAAAAGAAATAATTCTTTTTCAAAGTCTTCTTGGGGGGAAAAAGCCAGTCTATAAAAAGATTTCAACGATCAGTCTTTTGTAAAATTTTAAGCCGCTCCAATTTTGAACATTGCCGTTTCACAATCAGGGCATTTGGCTTTCATCGCTGGTTTGCCATTTTTCATTGTCACTTTTTCTGGATTGGCAACTTCTTTTTTGGCGCGGCATTTAACACAATACATGGTTGCCATATTTTTCACCTCCTTTCAAAATTTAAAAATTATTTAATTAATTTAGCAAAATATAGAAAAATTTCAAGGGCAATTAATAAGAAAGAAATCAAAAGACTTTTTTTTAAGTCATTTACAAAATAAGAAGAAATAATATTATTTTCTTTATTTAATTTTTTTGTTTGAGGTGAGATTGGAGATTGAGGTAAGATTTTTTCTTCTTTTTTGGCGGTTGTTTGTTGTTTTGGAGTAAAAACGGGAATTTCTTTTAAAAGTTTTAATTTCTTTCGATATTCCGCTAAAATTTTTTCTTTTTTAGTTTTTTTTGGCATACGGGATATTTTATAGCAAAAGATGGTAGAAATACAAGTTGAAATGAATTTATTGACACTTACCCCAAAAAAATATACAATAGTTTTTATGATTTCTTTAGAATTTTTTTTGGCAATTTTTTTTGGCTGGTTAATTTTTATTACCTGGCTTTTATTTAATACCAGAAACCACTATTTTCGGTTAACAGAAGCAACCGGAAAAATAAAAATTGATGAAATTTTAAATTCTTTATTGGATTCTTACAAAAAACAAAAAGAAGAAATTGAGATAATCAAAAAAAAGCTTGAAAAACAAATAGAAGAGTCAAAATATCATTTAAAGAAAATAAACATTGTCCGCTTTCATCCTTTTGAAAAAGCGGGTGACCCAAGTTTTGTTTTGGCTTTTTTAGATGAAAAAAGAAATGGGATAGTGATTAATTTTTTGTATACAAAAGAGGGTTTAAGAGTTTATACTAAAGAGATAAAAGAAGGAAAAGGAAATTATCCTTTAACTGAAGAAGAAGAAAAAGCAATCAACTTAGTTAAAACTAGTTGAAATGGGTTAAAATCGGTTATAATCGGTGAAAATTAGTTAAGAAGTGGAAAAATTAAATATCCGTCCTGATTCGAAAGGGGAGTGAGAGCGGCTTAATAAGAAAAAGATTAATAAATATTTGTTGAGATAAATAGAGATTTATGGAGATTAAAAGAGATAAAATTAAAAATTTAAAAATTTAATTATGGTTAATAAAAAAGTTGCTTTAGTAGTGGTTTTTTTTGTTTTTTTATTTTCATCAACAATTTCTTATTCTTATTTTAAAAATCAAAAAGGCGATAATTTTTTTCTTTCTCCGATTGAATATAAGCCACCAACTTTTAACGGAGGATATAATAAACTAAATCAATCATCAAAGGAAATTGACAATGAACCAAAAACTGAAGCCTGTCCTTTAAATGGGGCTTTGTATTCAAAAACTCAAAAAGAAAAATGGGAAAAACGACGGCCTTTGGGGATAATGGTAGAAAATCATATTGACGCCAGGCCACAATCAGGTCTTTCTTTTGCCGATGTTGTTTATGAGGTAGTGGCGGAGGGAGGAATTACTCGATTTTTGGCAATTTATTATTGTCAAGATGCAGTGCCTGTTGGGCCGGTGCGTTCAGCTAGAATTTATTTTATAAAGCTTCTTCAAGAATATGGACAATATCCGTTATACGCTCATGTAGGGGGGGCCAATACTCCAGGTCCGGCTGATGCTTTAGGGGAGATTGTTAATTTGGGTTGGGTCTCATACAATGATTTAAATCAGTTTTCTGTTCCTTTTCCTTATTTCTGGCGTGACTATGAGCGTCTTCCCAATCGTGCTACCGAACATACGGTTTACACTTCAACCATTAAGCTTTGGCAGTATGCCAAAGATAAAAGAAAATTAACCAATGTTGATGAGAATGGTGTTTTATGGAACAAGAATTTTACCCCATGGCTTTTTAAAGACGATGAGAAAGCAGGTAATCGTGGCGATATTAATAAAGTGAGTTTTGTTTTTTGGAATAGTTTCGCTTCTGATTTTAAAGTTGATTGGATATACAATAAAGAAAAAAATAGTTATGAAAGAAATAATGGCGGAAAACCTCATGTTGATAAAAACACCGGTAAAGTTTTAACCGCAAAAAATGTGATCATTGTCTTTGCCAAAGAATCACCCGCTAATGATGGCTATCCTGGAGGGCATCTTCTATATAAATTAATTGGTAGCGGTAATGGATTATTATTTCAAGATGGTAAATCGTTAAAAATTAGTTGGCAAAAAGATGATGAAGAAAGTCGGATGAAATTTTATGATGAGTATGGAAAAGAGGTAAATCTTGTTCGCGGGCCAATCTGGATTGAGATTTTACCGCTTGGTAATGAAGTTAGTTATTAAATTAATTTTTATGTTGCAGCATATTATTCCCTCAAAAACGCGGCGAAAAATTTTGGAGCTTTTTTTCCAAAAGCCAAATGAGAATTTTTATCTTCGGCGGGTTGTTCGGGAAGTCGATGAAGAAGTTAATGCGGTAAAACGGGAGCTTGATATTTTAGTTGAGGAAAAATTACTCTTGCGAGAAAAACGCTTGAACAAAGTTTTTTACACCCTAAACAAAAATTATCTTTTTTATGATGAATTTTTACGGATTTTTACCAAAAACAGCCCAATTTTAAAAATGGTTTATGATAATTTACCAAAGTTAGGTAAGATTAAATATATTGCTATTTCAACCCGTTTTGCTAAAAAGATTCCAATAAAAGATGAAGAAATTTATTTTCTTTTTGTAGGGATTGTGGTTATTCCAGAATTAGAGGTATTAATGAAAAAGGCTGAGTCGCTTTATGGTTCACCGATTAATTACACAGTAATGACTGAAGAAGAGTTTATATTTCGTAAAAAAAACAACGATCCATTTATCTGGCGTTTTTTGAAACAGCCAAAGATTATGTTAGTTGGTGACGAAGAAAATTTGATGAAATAGATTATTTTTATGAGACATTTTAAAATTATTTTATTAATTTTAATTTCTTTATTGATTATCTGGATTGATTTACCAGAAAATTTAAGAGTAAATTTTAAAGTTTTGAATCAAAAGATAGATTTTATTATTAATCCATTAAAAATTGACGGCGAAATTTTTGGCTTAAAAATAAAAAAAGAGTTTAAGACACACTTAGGTTTAGATTTAAAGGGGGGTAGCCATTTGGTTTTTGAGGCTGATACGACAAAAATCAAAAAAGAAGATTTAGAAGATGCTTTAAATTCTGCTCGTGATATTATCGAAAAACGAGTTAATTTTTTTGGTGTTTCAGAACCTCAAATTCAAACTTTAAAATCTCAAGGAAAATATCGAATTAGTGTTGATTTACCAGGGATAACTGACGTTTCTTCAGCGATTAAATTAATCGGTCAAACGGCTCAACTTTCTTTTAAAGAAGAAACACCGGCCAAAGACCAAAAAGAAGCCACACAAACTCCAATATTTTTGCGATTAACCAAAGATACGGAATTAACAGGAAAGCATATTAAAAAAGCTCAACTAACCTTTGATAATCAAACCGGCAAACCCCAAGTGGCGTTAATTTTTACTGATGAAGGAGGAAAACTTTTTGCCAAAATTACTGAAAGAAATGTTGGTAAACCAGTAGCTATTTATTTGGATCAATTCTTACTTTCCGCACCAGTTGTCCAACAAAAGATTGAGGGAGGAAACGCGGTGATTACTGGTAACTTTACGGTTGATGAAGCAAAAAAACTAGCAATAGCCATAAATTCTGGCGCTTTACCATTACCAATAAAACTGGTTGAGCAGAAAAATATTGGCCCAACTTTAGGCGCCTCTGAAGTAAGAAAAAGTCTTTATGCTGGAGTGATTGGTTTGTTTTTGGTGATTTTGTTTATGGTTTTATATTATGGAAAATTAGGAGCAATTGCCTCTTTGGCCCTTTTAATTTATGGCGCTTTATCTTTGGCTATTTT
>Ga0308392_1000040_pt1 | contig 42281 bp, 28 predicted proteins | sample Hotspr20Samplem2_FD_202361 | JGI IMG/M metagenome (GOLD analysis project Ga0308392, IMG submission 202361) | Hot spring phototrophic mat microbial communities from Octopus Spring, Yellowstone National Park, Wyoming, United States - 20050624_m2 ... | reverse complement strand
CTCGAAATAGGGGTGCCAGCCGATGCCGATCGGCGTCGGCTCCGAGCCGGCGTTCGCCGCCGTCACGGAGAATTCAAACGCCGCTTCGCTTAACTTGGCGCTGAATTCCAGGACGGTACGGGAGATCCAGTGGCCGCGGAAGTCCCCAGCATCGAGGCGGCCCCGGACTGAGGCATAGCCGCCCGGCCCGTTGCGAGCCTCCAGTTTCACCGGCTCGAGCGGCACATCCAGAATCAGACCGTGGATGGCGTGCGGCTCGGCGCCGGGCTGCCTGCCGCTCCAGTTGGCCGGCAGAACCACCGTCCTGCCGGCGATCGAGGTTTCGATCATCCGCTCGGCCTGCCGCAGCTTGCCGCGGATGCGGTTGGCGAAGGGGACGAGAATCGCTCCCCCGACCGTGAACGATCGCGTTCCGTAGAAATCCTCCGGCCCGCCGTTGAGGAAGGTTAGCGCTTCGTCGAGCGGAGGGGACGCCAACAGGTTCACCTCGCCTCGGCCCGGCAACACAGCCCGGACCTGATAAATGTTAAAGCCTCTGCCGGGCAGGATCTCGACCCGCGAGAAGACGGGCTCGGCCGGCGGCTGATCGAGCTGCCGCTCGAGGCTGACCGCCGGCCGGCCGCCGAACTGGACGTCGAGGTTTCGAGCCGAGAATTTGGGGCGGTCGCTCTTGCAGCCGGCCAGAACGACCGCCAGGAGCAGACAGTGCGTCCTCCGGAACTTCATCCTTCATCCCCTCGCACAAATCTCGCCGATAGCCTCAAGTTTGGCGTCGCTCAAGTAGCCGTACCGGTTGATCCAGACGCCGCGCTCGGAGGAGTTCCAGGCCGTGCGGAGCCGGCTGCGGAAATCCTCCAGCGGCCCGTAGCCGTGGGCCAGCGCGTAGACGGGAACCTTGCCCGCCTCGCGCTGGGCCCATCGGATCTTCCGCGCCTGGGCCTGAGCACCAACCGGATGCGGCGCCTCAGGTTCCGGATAGACGTAGTCGGAAAGACTCGGCTTGGCCTCTCCGTCCTCGATGTCCATCCAGCACACCACCGCGCGAACCAGCTCGCGCTCGTCCACGCGCGGGTTTGCCGCTTTAAGCGCCTTTCCCCAGAAACTGACCATCATCGGCCAGTGCATCGTGTACAGTTTGACGCTGATGCCGTCCACGTGGCGGGCCGCTCGCTCAAAGTCGAAGCCCGAGGCGAGCGAAAACGGAGGCGGAAAAGCGTTGGGCACAAGCTCGAGGCGGCGCAACCCCGTCTCATCGAGCGCACGGCGAAAACCTGCCAGCAGCTCTTCAACCAGGACGGCCTTGAAGCGCAACCAGTCAAGCAGCGCGGGCCGCGCCGCCAGCGCCCGCGCCAGCCGATAGCGTCCGCCGTCCGGCTCGCTCCAGGGCAAAAGGTCCTCCGTTTGAAGCCGGCCGAGCAGGGACCCGTAGAGGGCGGCCGCGGCCGACCGCATGGCCTCGAAGTCGAAGCCCAGCCGTTGGGCGGCGCGCCGCGCATGTTCGGAGAAGTCCAGGAACGCGCTGTCGAGGGTATACGGCGGGTATTCCGGCCAGTCCACGCGAATGCCGTCAATGGCCGGATAGGCGCGGCACAGGTCTCGGATCAGTGCTTCCGTGTAGGCGCGAACGTGCGGGCTGGCCAGACTGGCATTGTTGTCCAGGCGCGCCGGAATGCGCCCGTCGGGCAGCCGCGGCTTGTCGTCCTCGATCGGACCGCCGAACTGAACGCGATAGCCGGGAGGGATCGCCGCCTGAATTTGCAGATAGGTTTTCAGGTGTCGTGCCTGCGCTGCGGCCAGGAACTCGCGGATGAGCCCACCCTGCACCCGGGTGAGCCCGGTCGGCGGGGGCGGCTGATATCGCAGTCCGGCGTAGAGCCTGGAGTCGGGCTCGAAGGCGGGCGAAGTCGTCACCCACAGTTCCCGCTTGCCCCACAGGGGCCGGTCGAGCCGCCGGACGGCGCCCGCGCCGGCATCGATCGGCGGCTCGCGGCTTCCCGTCTTCTCGTCGGCCTCCGCCATCACGTAAGGGGACGTCGCCACGGCCGTCACTCCGGCTTTGCCGACCAGATTGTCCAGAACGCGGTCGATCCCCTCGGTCTGGATGTACTCCGGCATCACCGTCACGCCGAGAAACTTTCGCGCCCGCATGACTGCCTATCGGTTGAGGACGAAGTCCACCTCGAAGATGCGATACGAAGTCGGTTTCATTCCCAGGCGGAGATAGGCCTGCTGGGCGCCCTCGTTGTGCTCCTCCACGTAGAGCCGCAGCCCGCAGACGCCCGGCTCGGATCGCGCCAGACGCTCCGCATGCTCGTAGAGCGCGCGAAACACGCCGCGGCCGCGACACGGCGGTTCCACATAGACGCTCTGAATCCACCAGAAGGCGCCGTTGCGCCAATCGCTCCACTCGGGCGTGACGAGCATCTGGCCGGCCGGGCGACCATCCAGCTCGGCCACCCAGTAGAAACCTTTGTTCGGGTCGGCAAGCACCGCCTCGACACCGCGGCGCAATCGTTCCCTGTCCAGCTTCAAACCCTCCGTTTCCCAAGCCATGGCGGCGTTGAATCGGGCAATCGTCGGAACGTCGGCGGCCGTCGCCGCACGGATGATGAGGCTCATAGCTTCGCGTTCGGCCTCAGAGGACTGCGGCCGGAGCAAAGGGCAGTGTACTATAAGGGATTGGCTTCATGAGGGCGCTGCTGGAAATCCTGAAACCCGGCGAGCGGGACTGGGAGCTGGCGCAGGCGATCGATCCGACTCGTCTACCCTCTCACGTGGCGATCATCATGGACGGCAACGGCCGTTGGGCCAACCGCCGCAACCTCCCGCGGGTAGCCGGCCATCGCGCCGGGGTGGAAGCGGTGCGCGCCTCGGTGGAGACGTGCGCCCGGCTCGGGATTCCTGTCTTGACGCTCTACGCCTTCTCGACGGAGAACTGGAAGCGCCCTCGCGGCGAAGTGGACACGCTCTGGCGCTTGCTTGACCATTACGTCGTCGAAGAGCTTCCCAACCTGATCGAGCACGGCATCCGATTGCGCGCCATCGGGCGAATCGAACCGCTTCCCGTTCAGGTGCGCCGGCGGATCGCCGAGGCCGAGCGCGGCACAGCGCACAACCGCGGCCTGCTCGTCAATCTTGCCTTGAATTACAGCGGCCGGGCGGAGATCGTCGATGCGGTCAATGCCGCGCTCGAGGCGGCGGGTCGGCGCGGCCGGAAGGGGGCCTCGATCGATGAGGAGCTTTTGGCCGCCCACCTCTATACGGCCGGCCTTCCCGATCCCGACCTCCTGATCCGCACCTCGGGCGAGATGCGCCTCAGCAACTTCCTGCTCTGGCAGATCGCCTACTCCGAGCTCTACGTCACCGAGACGCTCTGGCCGGATTTCCGCCGCTCCGATCTGCTCGAGGCGATCCTCGACTACCAGCGGCGCGACCGGCGCTTCGGCGGATTGAGCCGACCCGCCGCCGCTACGCCCGACGCTGAACTGGTCGCCGCGGTCGAGCTTCCCGAGCAATGAAGCGGGTCTTGACCGCGGCCGCCCTCATCCCGGCCGCCGTCTACCTGATTCTGTTTGCGCCGCGTCCCGCCTTCGTCGCCGCCGCCCTGTTGATGGCCGTAATGTGTTTTGCGGAGTACCGCCGGCTGGCGGCGGCCCACGGCACGGCGATCTGGGGCCCGTTCGGTTATGCGGCCGGCTTTGCCCTCGTACTCGCGCCGCGGGCGGAGTTGCCGGTCGCCGTCCTCATCCTCCTGGCGGCCTTCGCTCTCGCCCTGGCCAGCGAGGATTTGAGCCGTGTCCTGCCGCGCGCGGCGGCGCTGGCCGCCGGTCTGCTTTACATTTTCGGCGCCTGGCGCTGCGGCATCCATCTGCGGGACCTCAACCCGCACTGGCTGCTTTTTGCGCTCGCCCTGGTCTGGGTGGGAGACTCCACCGCCTACTACGTCGGCACAGGCCTCGGCCGTCATCGCCTGGCTCCCCGGCTGAGCCCCGCCAAAACCTGGGAGGGAGCGATATCCTCGCTGGCGGCCTCGCTCGCCTTCGGCATCCTCTACCTGAGGAGGTTCGTCCCCGAGGTGACCCCTGCCGAGGCCGTAGTCGTCAGCGCAGCCGCGGCCGTCGCCGGACAGTTCGGCGATCTGGTGGAATCGGCGCTGAAACGCGGCGCGGGCGTCAAAGACAGCGGGACGCTGCTGCCAGGGCACGGCGGCTTTCTTGACCGTCTGGACAGCAGCCTGTTCACAATGCCCGTAATCTATTGCTGGCTGGCCCGGCCCTGGCAAGGCTGAACCGGCTATTGGATCGTCCGCGTCTTGCGGTTCAGATAGTCGAGCAACAGATAACGGCCAAGCGTGTAGGGCGTGGTGAAGTAGGCTTTGCCCCGACACAGCTCGGTCACTTGTCTGACGAAGGCCACCAACGCGAAATCGCTCGCCAGCATGAAGGTGTTGATCAGGATGCCCTGCCGCTTGCAGCGGCTGACCTCCTCCATCGTGCGGCTGATCACCAGCGGATCCAGCCCGAACGAGTTCTTGTAGATGCGCCCGTCCTCGAGCGTCAGCGCCGTCGGCTTGCCGTCGGTGATCATGATGATCTGCTTCATGTCTTTCTTTTCCTGGGCCAGCAGCCGCTGCGCCAGGATGAGCCCGTCGCGCGTATTGGTGTGGTACGGCCCGACCTCGACCCGGGCCAGCTCGGAAACGCGAAGCTCCTCGGCGCTGTCATGAAACAGCACGCAGCGGAGGCTGTCGCCCGGATACTGCGTGCGGATGAGATGCGCGAGCGCCAGCGCCACCTTCTTGGCCGGCGTGAAGCGATCCTCGCCGTAGAGGATCATGCTGTGGCTGCAATCGAGCATCAAGACCGTGGCGCACGAACTCTGATACTCGGCCTGATGGACTTGCAAGTCCTCGTAGTCCAGTGCTACGGGCACCTTGACGCCCTCGCGCCGCATCGCCGAAAACAGCGTGGCGGCTACGTCGAGGTTGAGCGTGTCGCCGAACTCGTAGGGTTTCGGCCCGCCGCTCGATTCGATGCCCGTGGCCAAATCGCGCGTATCGTGCGCCCCGAAGCTGGCCTTGCCGAGCGATCCGAGCAGGTCCTTCAACGCTTTGTAGCCGAGGAAGTCGATGGACTTGTCCGTGATCTCGATCTCCACGTGCGTCTCGGGCCCCATCGTCCCCTGAGCCGGCGCCGTGTCGGCCGGCTGCGGCTCCAGGCGGACATAACCCTCTTCAACCAGTTTTTCGACCAGGCGATTCAGCAATTGGTCGAATTCCTCCGGACTCATGCGTTCGAGCGCCTCGGCGAGCTGGCGCGCGCGCTCGGCGTCGAACAGCTCGCCGCTTTCGAGGGCCCGCCGGATGGCATCCTTGAGAGCCTCGAGCGAGCGGTCGTTCCACTCACGAAATTCGTAAAATTGGCGCTCAAAACCGCTCGAGAGAAAGAAGTCGGCGAGGGCCTGCATCAGATCTTCGGCGGTGATTCCGAAGTCCTCGCCGGTGTAGCGGCTGTAGCGGATCCAGCGCATCGAGGGCTCCGCTCAGTTGAAGCGCTGACGCCGGCCCCGAGGCAGCTCGCCGGCCTCGGCCGCTGCGGCGGGTCGCTTGCGCTCCTCCGCTACGAATCCGCGCTCCTCGCTTCGTCCGATTCGGCGGTGCGCATAGAGGCCCTCGAGAATGAACTCCGCCGCCGAGACGAGGGCCGGCGCCGGATCTTTCGGGCCGACGCCGAGCGGCCCGATCTGCTCGAGCAGGCCATGGATCGATCGAAGCTGGCGCAACAGGTCGGCCGCAGGGGCCGTTTCGCCGAGACGAATCGAGCCGCCGAGCTCAAACCACTGTACGATCGGGGTCAAGTCCGTCCCGTCGTAGTACTGATGGAAAACCTTGCCGACTGCCTGGCGGATCAACTCTCGCGCCACGGCCTCGCCGCCCTTGAGCTCACCCTCGTATTCCAGTTCGAGCTTGCCGGTGATTGACGGCAAAGCAGCGTAGAGGTCCAATACCCGCGGCACGGCCACCGCGTCTCCACTCTTGAGCGCCCGCTGCTCGGCGTTCGAGGTGACGTTCTCGAGCACGGTAATGGGAAGGCGCTGGGAGACGCCCGATCGCCGGTCCACGCGTTTGTCCTCCCGGGCCAGGAAGGCCACGGTTTCCACCGCCTGGCGGATGTAGTTCGGAATCGCGAGCTTGAGAGGCGAGGCCCGTTCGGTCCAGGCTTCCTGCGCCGTGATGGCCATGCCCTGCTCGAGCGTCAGCGGGTAGTGCGTACGGATCTCGCTGCCGATGCGGTCCTTGAGCGGCGTGATGATCTTGCCGCGCGCGGTGTAGTCCTCGGGATTGGCGGTGAAAACGAGCAGCACGTCCAAGGGCAGCCGCACCGGATAGCCCTTGATCTGCACGTCGCCCTCTTGCATGATGTTGAACAGTCCGACCTGGATCTTTCCCGCCAGATCCGGCAGCTCATTGATGGCGAAGATGCCCCGGTTGGCCCGCGGCAGCAACCCGTAATGAATCGTGAGCTCGTCGGAGATGTCGTGTCCGGAGCGCGCCGCTTTAATCGGGTCGATATCGCCGATCATGTCGGCGATCGTCACGTCGGGCGTGGCCAGCTTTTCCACGTAGCGCTGCTCGGGCGTCAGCCACGCAATGGGCGTATCATCGCCCAGCTCCGCCACGAGATTTCTCCCGTAGCGGCTGATGGGGCGATACGGGTTGTCGCGAATCTCGCTGCCGGCGATGTATGGCATCCACTCATCGAGCAGCGTCGTCAGCATGCGCAGAATGCGCGTCTTGGCCTGGCCCCGCAGGCCGAGCAGGATGAAGTTGTGCCGCGAAAGGATCGCGTTGACGATCTGTGGAATGACCGTATCTTCGTAGCCGACGATGCCGGGAAACAGCGGCTCGCCGCGGGCGAGCTTGCCCAGGAGGTTCTCTCGCAGTTCGTCTTTGACCGAGCGGGCGGCGAGGCGCTCCTCGCTGAAGGCGCTCCGCCGCAGCGCACCTAAAGTTTGGGGAAGCTCCCAGTGTGGCCTCGTCATTGTCCCGCACGCCCCGTTACTCGGATTGTAGCAGGACGTCGACCGGCGTCAGTTGCGGCCGCAGACCTCCGGCATGCGGCACATTCCCGACGGGCAGCTCCCGGGCCCGTCGGCCGCGGACTTGCTCTTGGAGGAGCTGGAATGTGCGGCAAAAGTGGAAAGCTGCATCGTCACCCGCATCCCTCCGCAAGAAGGGCAGGCCGGGGCATCGGCGTGATAGGAGCGCACCAGTCGCTCGAAGCGCTCCCCGCAGCCATCGCAAACGTACTCATAAATCGGCATCTTGCCTTGGTCTTCCCTCCCTCAGTACGATTTTAGCGAAGGAAGCCCGGCCTCACCGGCAGCCTATGAGGGTTGTCATCGACGCCACGCCGTTGCTTGTGCGAAGCGCCGGGGTCAAAACCTACCTTTATCACTGGGTCACCGCCTTGCGCCGGCATTCCGCCGAGCTCGAGGTCAGCCTGTTTCCGCGTCTTGGCCAGCTCGGACCGCTCCGGCACGATCGGTCCGTGGTGTCGCCATTCGAGACTGCGGTGCGGCTGGCTTTGCTCGGTCTGGCGCGACTTGGGGGCGCTTCGGCAACCGGCTGGGTTGCCGGCCGCGCCGACATCTTCCACGCCAGTAACCTAGTTCGCCATGTCCCGCGCGGCGCCTGTGTGACCGCCACGCTGCACGACCTGACCACCCGGCTGATGCCCGAGCTGCACACTGCCGCCAACGCCGGCGCCGACCGACACTTCGTCAAGCGGATCGTCAAAGTCGCCCGCCGTATGATCGCCGTCTCTCGCCACACCGCCGAGGATGCCGTGCGGCTGTTGGGAGTCGATGCCGAGCGCATCGAGGTCATCTATCCTGCCGTTTCCGAGGCTTTCTTCTCGAGTCCGGAGCGGCGGGTCGCTGAGGTCAGGCTGCGGCACGGCCTGAGTCGCCCCTATGCGCTGTTTGTCGGCGCAGTGGAGCCGCGCAAAAATCTCGACCGGTTGCTCGACGCCTGGGCCGGCCTGCCGCGCTCGCTGCGAGAGCAATTCGATCTGGTGGCGGCAGGCCCTCCGGGCTGGTCCTGCTCGTCCACGTTGGCCCGGCTGCGCAATTCCCCAGGGATCCGGTACCTGGGCTACGTGGCCGAACCGGATCTGCCGGGCTTGACGGCAGGAGCCACGCTCTTTGTCTATCCCTCTCTTTACGAGGGTTTCGGACTGCCCGTAGCGCAGGCCATGGCCTGCGGCGTGCCCGTGGTCGCCTCGGCCACCAGTTCGCTGCCGGAAGTCGTGGGAGAGGCCGGCCTGCTGGTCGACCCCCTGAGCACCTCCGAGATCCAGGCAGCCATCGAGCGCTTGCTGCTATCGCCCTCGTTGCGTGCCGAGCTGGCTGCGAGAGCCCGTAGACGGGCCGGATACTTCTGCTGGGAACGCGTTGCGGCTGAGTCCGTCGGCTTTTTCGAGCGCGCCGCGGGTTGAAAAGTCCGCCCTGGCTGAGTGATTGCCGGATCGAGAGAGCCCCGCTTCGCTTCCGGGCCTGCCTGTCCGGAGCAGGCCCGGGACCGCCGCGCTATCAGAAGTGCAGACGCACCAGGATTTCGGGCGGTTTCCACTTTGAAATCAATCTCTGCGATTAACCGGGGCCTTCAGGGTGAACCTGTAGCGCCGGTTGTTAGGGTTGTGGATCCTTAGCGCTAGTTGTTAGGGTTGTAGGTCCTCGGCCGAGAGACTAAAGAGATGTGCCCGGGTGTGTCATGGCAGCGAGCCTACGCTATTGACTTCCGACGGGGCGGGGTTGTATAATCTGCGCCGGGTGGACGGGAGCATTCGATTCAGGGGTAGCTCCCAAGACCGGCCACCGCGATCAGCACAAGGAGTGGGAATATGCGACTCACCACAGGGGTTTTGTTAATCTGTTTGCTCATTTGGGTGGCACCGTCGGCTGCCCAAACCTATGGCGAAATCAGCGGGACGATTCTCGATCCGAGCGGCGCCGTGATTGCGGAAGCCACGGTGACGATCGTGAATGTGGCCACGAATCTGACGCGGACCACGCGCAGCAACGAGGCTGGCGTCTACCGGTTCCCGTCACTGCCGCCCGGAGTCTACACCATTCGCGTGGAGCACCCCGGTTTTCGGACGCTCACACGCAGCAACATAGCGCTCGAAGTGCAACAGAGCGCCCGCATCGACTTTGAAATGACCGTCGGCGAGGTCGCCGAAACGGTCGAGGTGACGGCGGAGGCGACGCTGCTGGCGAGTGAAAACGCCACCGTCGGCACCGTGATCGAAAACAAGCGCATCGTCGAGCTGCCGCTCAACGGGCGCAACTATCTGCAACTGGTGTCGCTGGCGCCGAACGTGAGCTTCGGCTTCCCGGCGGCCGGCCAGGCCGGCGCGCGCCAGGGCGGCATCCGGGCCGAGCAGTCGATCTCGGTGGCCGGCCAGCGCGCCCAATTCAACCATTTCACGCTGGACGGCATCGAAAACACCGATCCGAACTTCAACACCTTCATTGTGTTCCCGTCAATCGACGCGCTCCAGGAGTTCAAGGTGCAAACTGGGATCTACCCGGCCGAGTTCGGACGCGCCGCCACGCAGATCAACGTGCTCACCAAGTCCGGCACCAACGACTATCACGGGACGCTGTTCTACTTCCTGCGCAACGAGAAGCTGGACGCCAAGAACTATGCCTTCACCGCCGCCCGCCCGCCGAAGGATCCCTTCAAGTGGAATCAGTTCGGCTTCACGCTGGACGGCCCGGTAACAATCCCGAAGCTGTTCAACGGGCGCGACCGGTTGTTCTTTATGACCAACTACGAATGGTTCCGGCAGCGGCGCGCGGTCCAAGGCGTCTACAACTTGCCTTCCGCGGCCATGCGCCGGGGCGACTTCTCCGAGCGGCCGCTCGGCACGCTAGGAATCTTCGACCCGCGCAGCCGCACGCGCGAGGGCGACCGGATTACCGCGACGCCCTTTCCGGGCAACGTGATCCCGGCCTCGCGCATCCACCCGATTTCGCAGGCGCTGCTTGAGTTCTACCCCACGCCCAACCTGCCGAATCCCGATCTGCGCCGCAACCACGTACAGGCCCTCGGCCGGCCGATCGACCGGGACCACTTCATCGGGCGCTTCGATTTCATCGAGTCGTCGAAATCGAACTGGGCCGGACGTTATAGCTGGGGTGACGAATTCCAGCTCGAGGAGAGCCTCCGGCTGAACGGCGAGAAGATCATCACCCGGTTCCGGCAGTGGATGGCCTCCAACACCCGGGTCTTCTCCCCGACGGTGGTCAACGAGGCCCGTTTCGGCTATACCTCGTTCTATAACACGACCGGACCGGAGCTCGCCTTCACCCGCGACGTGGTGGGCAAGCTTGGCATCACGGGTCTGTCGAGCGGCCCGCCGGTGCAATGGGGAATCCCGGCCATTGCTCTTGAAGTCTACAGCGGTTTCGGCAACAGCTCCGAAGGTCCATACGAGAACGACAACGGTTCGACGCAGTTCATCAACAACATGTCGATCGTGCGCGGCAAGCACTCGTTGCGATTCGGCGGCGAGGTTCGGCATGACCGCTACAATCAGGTCGGCAACCAGTTCGCCCGCGGCCAGTTCACCTTCATTCGCAACGCCACAAACAATCCGGGACTGAGCGGCATCACCGGCGATCCGTTCGCCGACTTCCTGCTCGGCGAGGTCTTCCAGGCGGAGGCGGCGGCCTCGATCGCCAACGCGCGGTTCCGCGCCCTGAGCTTCGCCTTCTACATCGATGACATCTGGAAGGTGACGCCGCGCCTGACGATCAATTTCGGCCTCCGTTACGAGAACACGCCTCCGTGGGAGGATCAGACCGGGCGCCTGTTCAACGGCATCGTTCGGCGGGACATCCGGCCGGCGGATTACCGCAACGCCAACGTCGCCGACCGTAGCATCTATCCGTACTTCATGCGGCAAGGCCGCGGCGAGCCCTATGAGGGGGTGGCGCTGCGCTGGCCGGACATCGAGGTGCGCCGCGACGGTTCGCTCGGCAACCGGCTCGTTGGTCGCGACAACAATGACTGGGCGCCCCGCCTCGGCATCAGTTGGAGCCCGACGCCCAAGTGGGTGATTCGCACCGGCGCCGGCGTCTTCTACTCCCAAGACACGGGGAACCCGCGCTTCGACATGGCGCGCAATCTGGCCGGCCGTTTCCGCGACAACTCGCGCACCGACTTCCCGCATCTGAACTGGGCCAACGGGCTGGCCGCGCTGGCCGGAGCCGTCGTCCAGGTTCCGCGGCCTTACACCTTCGCCAACCCCTACGACCGCCGCACGCCGTACTCGATCCAGTACCTGTTCAACATTCAGCGCGAGTTGCCGGGCGCCACGCTCGTTGAGATCGGCTACCTGGGCAGCGTCAGCCATCGGCTGGAGGCGCTTCGCGCGGTCAATGAGGCTCTGCCTGCGCCGCGCACGTCGGGACTGACCATTCCGCAGCGTTCGCCTTTCCCCAACTTCGGGCGGATTCAGTTGGTGGACAACGGCGGCAACGGCAATTACAACTCGCTCGGCGTCAAGGTGACGAAGCGCTATTCGCAGGGCTTGACCTTCCTGGTCAGCTACACTTGGGCCAAGTCGATCGATACGGCCACGGCGATCCGGAATCAGGGCGGCGATACGCTGTTTCCGCAGAACAGCTACTGCCGCCACTGTGAGCGGGCGCGCTCAAGCCATGACACCCGGCACCGGTTCGTCACCAGCGCCCTCTGGGAGTTGCCGTTCGGCCGGGGCCGGCAAGTCCCGATCGACAACGCGTTCCTGGATGCGCTGTTCGGCGGCTGGCAGATCGGCGGCATCTTGACGCTCCAGACCGGCTTCCCGATCACGGTGACGCAGGGCGGCGACCCCTCAAACACCGGCGCCTTCTTCGACCGGCCGATGTCCACCGGCCGGCGTGCCAACCTGCCGCGCGGGCAGCAGGATCCCCAGATGTTCTTCGACATCACGGCATTCACCCGGACTCCCGACGGCCAGCACGGCAACGTCGGCCGCAACACTCTGAACAGTCCGGGAATCATCAATTTCGACTTCTCGACGCTCAAGGACTTCCGAATCCGGGAGGGCCACAAGCTCCAGTTCCGTTTCGAGGCGTTTAATCTCCCCAACCATCCGAACTGGGGCAACCCGAACACGAACATCATCGCCGCCGGTTTCGGCCAGATCAACGGCACCCGCACGAACATGCGTAACTTGCAGTTCGCGCTGAAGTACGTCTTCTGAGCCGGCAGCCGAAGCGGCGCTCCAAAAAGAAGGCTTCCGGCGCGGCCGCCAGCGAGGTCGGGCGGCCGCGCCGAGCCGATACGGCTCTGGAAAGGCGGTCAAACCCACTCTTCAGGCGGGCAGTACCTCGAGCTCGACCGCCGAAACCGACGCCGCGGGAAAAGTCCACTCGCCTATCGAGCCGAGCCGCCGCTCCTTCACCGCCAGGACATCCGGCTCGGAACCCATCTCCTCGAACATGGGGTCGGCCGAAATCTCGAAGACCCGTCCCGAGCGGATCCGCCGGCCGGTCACGATCAGGCGGGCACGCACGGCACTGCGCATGTTGGTGTTCGCCACGTGCAACCAGACTCGCTCGCCTGTGGCGCTGGCGGTGACGTCGAGGTAGGACGGGGCCCGCAAGACTTGCAGCGCCTCCCTGCCGGAGTGCCGCCGGTAGAGCCGCATCACGTGCGCCACCGGCATCAGGAACGACTTGCCGCCCGGAACCGGAATCATGACCGCGTTGACCTGCCACCGGGTGCCGCAGAAATCGGCGGCGGTGGCGATCTTGAGCACATCGCCGTGCCGCTCATGCACGTGGAGCAGGCGCGCGTAAGAGACCCCGGCCGCCCAAGTGGAGAGCACCTCGCAACGGTTCCGGCCGGGGATGGCGTAGTGGCACTCGGTCATCGCCAGCGCCACGCCGTAGGGCCGCACCCGCTTGCGCATCCGCCGGATCTTGTCCTCGTGGATCCGCCAGGCCCCCATCAGTTGCTCCCAGGTTCGGGCCGGATCCTTGCGGAATTCGTTCCAGGCCAGCACCGGCCGCGTGCGCGAGTCGGGGTTGAACATGTGGTGGAACGCCAGGTATTGAAGGTGCTCCCCGGCCGCCTCCATCATGCCCTTGACCCAGTCAGCCAGCAACCGCCCTTTGAGCCCGCCGCCGTCCTCGCCCCAACCGATCAGCTCGATGGTCGGATCGGCCTCCGCATCGCCCGCGCGAACTCGGCCGTCTTGCGCGCCGCCGTAACCAAATCGAAGCCGTTCGGATCGTAAGAGGTTTCGTTGCCGATCTGGCAGAAGCGAACGTTGAAGGGCTCAAGATTTCCGTGCGCCACCCGCTCCGGGTGGTTCGGCTGATTGCAATAGGCGACCCAGGCCGCCGCCTCCTCGGCTCCGGCGGTCCGCACGCTGCCGTCAGCCTCCATAAACTGGCGCCGGCCGTCGGACTCGAAGTTGACGGCGATCAACGGTTCGGCGCCCACCCGGCGGCAGAGGCTGACAAACTCGGCCGTGCCCACCTGATTGCTTTCCCAGCCTCCCCAGAGCAGGTTGCGCATGAAGGGTCGTCGCTCGCGCGCGCCCCCGCCTTCCCGCCAGCGGTAGTAGTCGCTAAAGATGCCGCCCCATCGAATCATGGTGGGAGACAGCTCTTGGGTCGCGGCCACGACATCCTCGCGCCAGTCCTTGCGCCGGTGATCCCAAGCGGCCTCCACCGAGCCGTCCGTAGTTCCAAGCGGCTCCATGAACTGCATGTAAAGGTAAGGCGAGAGGGGGTAGAGGGGTTGGGGGTCCACCTCGATCGCCTCAATCTCGGGCCGTCGCGCGCACGCCGTCGCCAGCACTGCGGCCTGGAAAACTTCGCGCCGACTTGTCGAACTGCTCACCGGCCGTAGCCTACCACAGCCGTCAGCGACCGGAGCGCGGCGGCTCGTCGCAATCGCCGGTGCAGACGGTCTCCGAGGCGATCTCGAACGGCCCCAGCCGCTGATCGGCGAGCGAGGGGCGTCGCAGGCTCACCCGTTCGATGCGCTCGCCGCGCCGCCCGGCGAAGCGCTCGATCCGCTGCTGCTCGCGCAAAAACAGCCGTCCGCTTTCGGCTGGGCGTCCCGGAGCGGCGGAGCCGAAGAGGCTCACCAGGGCGTGCTCGGTCCCGTCGGTGCGCCGCTCCCGCTCGATGTGTTTCTCTCCGACCGGCTCAAGCCGCCCCGTCACCGCGGTTTCGTAGAATCTTGTCCGCTCCGTCTCGCTGCTCCCTTGACGGTGGATCTCGGTCATCTGGCGCGCCACCAGCCGCGGACCGCTCAGGCCCATCTCCTCGACCGTCACCTCGCGGTCGGCGCCGTCGTGGCGGAGCGTTTCAGCCGCAACGCGCCTCTCGACCAGCGTGAATCCGCCGCTTGCGGAGGGTCGCTCCACCTCGGTTTCGGTGATGAGGCGGGCCCCCTGCCGCAGGGTCCGGCTCACGGAGCGCTCCACCGGCTGGAGGCGTCCGTTCAGATCCGACCGCTCGATCCAGGTTCGCTCGATCCGCTCACCACCGGGCCCGGTGCGTTCCTCGCGGCGAATCTTCTCGATCTGGACCGGATTGCCTGTCGGGTTGTACCGGCGAGTGACGATCTCGATGATTCGCTCGCCAGTTTTCTCGCTGACGACCTGCTCCTCGACGCTTTCGACTGGGACCCGCCTGCCGTTGATCGATTCGATGCTCGAGATTCGCCCACTCCGGCCCGGTTGCTCCTCAGCGGTCACCCTGGCAGCGGCCCATCTCCGGCCGTTCACATCGGGGATGTAAGTGACCAGTTCGCGGCGCTTGACGTCTCCCGCGGTCGCGGCAGCCACGCTCGCCAGGACCGCCAGAGCGACCCACCTCATGCTTCCAGCATAAGGTGACTTTCCGACGCAAACCATTGGCAAAACCGCCAAAATCTGGGGACGAAGTCGCCTGAGTGGGCGCCCGTGTAAAATAAGGCAAGCGGAGAGCGGCATGAAAAAACGAGATTCGACGAAATTCAGCCGCCGGAGCCTGTTGCGCTCCGGCGGATGGTCTGCGGCTGCCGGGTTGTTGGCGGGGGAGCGAGCGGCCGAGGCTGCTCCGGCTTCGCGCACCGAACCGCCGCCGGACGTCTACACCCGGCTCGGCGTGAAACCTTTCATCAACTGCACCGCCACGTATACCATAAACGGCGGTTCGCGGCTGTTGCCCGAGGTGATCGAAGCCGTGGAGCAGGCCTCCTACTACCACGTGAATCTCGACGAGCTGATGGAAGCGGCAGGCAAACGCCTGGCCGAGCTCCTCGGTGTCGAGTGGGCGCTGGTCACCTCGGGCGCGGCTGCCGCCTTGACGCTGGCCACCTGCGCCTGCGTGGCCGGGACCGACCCGGAAAAGATGAAGCAGCTTCCGGACTTGGCCGGGCTCAAGAACGAGGTGCTGCTCCCGCGCTCCTCCGCCAACCAGTACTTCCACGCCATCCGCGCCGTGGGCGTGCAAATGATCGAGGTCGATTCGGCCGAGGAGCTTCAAAAGGCGGTCGGCCCGAGGACGGCCATGGCGATCGTGCTGGGCAATCGCTTCGATCAGGTCCGTTTGGGGCTGGCCGAGGTAGCCTCCGTTTTGCGGCCCGCCGGAATCCCGATTCTCGTGGACGCCGCGGCCGACTACCCCATCGTCCCGAATCCCTACATCGCCGCCGGCGCCGACCTGGTGGCTTACAGCGGCGGCAAGATCATCCGCGGCCCGCAGTCGGCCGGCTTGCTGATCGGGCGCGAGGATCTGGTTCGGGCCGCCTGGGCCAACTCCGCCCCGCACCACGCCTTTGGCCGCATGATGAAGGTAAGCAAGGAGGAAATTGTCGGCATGGTCACCGCCATTGAGGTTTGGTTCGCCAAGCGAAATCTCGAGGCGGAATTCCAGGAATGGCGCTCCTGGTACGACCACATCAGCCGCCGCATTACGGCCGTTGACGGCGTGACGACGAAGGTCACCGGGCCGCAGCGCGGAGGTCCCTTCCCCAGCCTGCTGATCTCCTGGGATCCCGCCAAGATCGGCCTGACGGCCGGCGAGCTCTACGAAATCCTACTCAACGGCGAGCCCCGCATCATGACCCACGCCGGCGGACCGGGCCATTCCTTCCTGCTGCGGCCGGTCGCCCTGAAGCCGCATGAGCACAAGCTTGTGGCGGAACGGCTGTATGAGGTCTTCCGGAACGCTCCCAAGCCGAAGGCTCGCCAACCGGTTCCACCCGCTTGCGACGTCTCCGGCGCTTGGGACGTTCATGTCAAGTACCTGCTCGGCGAGGCCGACCATATGCTGTTTCTCGAAGCGCGCGGCAACCGGATCGTCGGCACGCACGTGGCCACACGCTGGCGCGGTGAGCTAAAAGGGACCATCGAGGGCGACAAAATCAACCTGGCAAGCAGCATTCCGTTTGAAGGCGCCAATCTGATCTTCGAGTTCACAGGGACGGTCTCGGGTGACAGCATGAGCGGCTCGCTTCAGCCGGACGAATACCCCAAGGCCACCTGGACGGCCAGACGGCGATTCGCGGCCTGAGACCCTGATCGGATGTGCGGGCTGGCGGGATTTGTCGACCGCGGTCCAGGGCGCGATCCGGCTGCGATGGCAGCCCTCGCCGCCCGCATGGCCGACACGCTACGGCACCGCGGCCCTGACGACTCGGGCGTCTGGGTCGACCCGGCCGCCGGCGTAGCTCTGGCCCACCGCCGGCTTTCCATTCTCGATCTTTCCGCTCTTGGCCGGCAGCCGATGGCCTCGGAGTCCGGCAACTGGATTGTCGTCTACAACGGCGAGATCTACAACTTCGCCGCGCTTCGCGCCGAGCTGGAGAGTCGAGGCCACCGCTTCCGGGGTCACTCCGACACGGAGGTGATGCTGGCGGCCTTCGAGGAATGGGGCATCCCCGCGGCGTTGGACCGTTTCAACGGCATGTTCGCCTTTGCCGCCTGGCACCGCACCGACCGGACGCTCTATCTGGCGCGCGATCGTCTCGGCAAGAAACCGCTCTATTACGGTTGGGCGGGCAAGGTGTTTCTGTTCGCCAGCGAACTGAAGGCGCTCCGGGTGCACCCCGGCTTCGAAGGCGAAATCGATCCCGGCGCCGTGGCGCTCTTGTTGCGGCACAATTATATCCCACACCCCTACTCGATCTATCGTGGGGTCCGTTGTCTTGCCCCGGCGACCGTGCTGGCGATTCCAAACTCGGCCCAGCCCGGCGAGATCCCGGCGCCGGTCCCCTACTGGCGCCACAAGCTTGTCGTCGAGCGGGGTCTCCAAAACCCGGTGCGCGAACCTGCCGAAGCGATCGAGCAACTTGAGGCCTTGCTCCGGGACGCGGTGCAGTTGCGGATGATCGCCGATGTGCCGCTTGGCGCCTTCCTTTCGGGCGGGATCGATTCCTCGCTGGTCGTCGCGCTGATGCAGGCACAGAGCAGCCGCCCCGTAATGACCTTTTCGATCGGCTTTCGCGAAGAGGGATTCGATGAGGCGCCCTATGCGCGCGCCGTCGCGGCGCATCTTGGCACAGATCATACAGAGCTGTACGTCACGCCGGCCGAGGCCCGCGACGTCATTCCCGCGCTGCCGCAAATCTACGACGAGCCGTTCGCCGACGGCTCCCAAATCCCCACCTTTCTCGTGTCCAAGCTCGCTCGGAGTCGCGTCACCGTCGCATTGTCCGGCGACGGCGGCGACGAGCTGTTCGGGGGTTACGCGGCCTACCTCAGCAACCTGCGCTTCTGGGAACGCTACGGCAAGGTGCCGTTGAGCCTTCGCCGGCTGATGGCGGCTGCGGCCCGCTTGCTTTCGCCCGAAGCTTGGGATGGCATCTTTGCCCGACTGGCGCCCATTCTGCCCGCCGCCCGGCGCTCCGCTGCGGGCTTGCGTCTTCATCGGCTGGCGGCTGCGCTCGAGCAGGAATCCGAGGAGGCCGTCTATTGCGCGCTGATGTCGCACTGGCAGCCGCCCCTCACCCCGCTGGCCGGAATCGAGGAGCCGCTCAACGCATTCCGAGACCCCGAGCGCCGGGCCGCGCTTCCGGGCCTGGCCGAGCGCATGATGTATCTGGACATGATCTCGTATCTGCCCGACGACATCTTGGTGAAGGTGGACCGGGCCAGCATGGCCGTGAGCCTGGAGGCCCGCTGCCCGCTGCTCGACTACCGCGTCGCGGAGCTGGCCTGGCGCCTGCCGCTGGAGATGAAAATCCGCGACGGCAAGGGCAAGTGGATCCTCCGGCAGCTTCTCTATCGCTACGTGCCCCAGGAGCTCGTCGAGCGGCCTAAGGCGGGCTTCGCTCCACCCGTCGGCGCCTGGATCCGCGGCCCGCTGCGGGAGTGGGCGGAAGAATTGATCCGTCCGGCACGGCTCTCCAGCGAGGGCCTGCTCGATCCAGCGCCGATCCAAGCCGTTTGGCACCAGCACCTACGCGGCCTTCACGACTGGGGGATGCTGCTTTGGCCCGTGCTCATCTTCCAGGCCTGGCGCCAGGCCCAGAGGAGGCCGCCCGCCAACTGAAGCCGGGCCCGGTCCGGGGATTTCCCCGGGGATCCCCTACCGTCTAGCCCTGCGGTCCTTCTCCCCTAGTTCTGCGGTACTGCCGAAAATTGTAACCGGCGTTGGATTGCCTGTTACGGCTTGGAGCGAGAAGTTGGAATTGACAAAGATGCCCGTCGAGGCTCACAATTATCAACACTGGGGGGAGAAGAAGATGACGCCGAGGCTCGAACGCCGTTCCGCACAACGCTTCCCCATTGAACGCGCTCTTCGCCTCAGAAGTTTCAACCGCAAAGGGATTCAACAGACCGGCCAAGGCCGGACGATCAACATGAGCAGTACCGGAATTCTCTTCGCCACCGACCAGCAACTGATTCCCGGCCGCCGGGTCGAAGTGACCGTGAGTTGGCCTGCCCAGTTGAACCAAACCTGCGGCTTACAATTCGTCGCCCGCGGGCGCGTCGTGCGGGTCGAACCCGGCAAGGCGGCGCTCGAAATCTTGCAACACGAGTTCCGGACCGCGCGCGCCGACCGGTTCCGAGAAACAAGTTCCCGCTGAGTCCGCGATCGGCCGGGCGGGAAACGGCCGTGTCCTATAATCGGGGGTGAGGCCGGGCGTTGCGAACGAAACGGAGCTGGCACATCCTCGGGGGAGTGGTTTTCCTCGTCTCCGTAACCCTGCTTATCTGGCAGGGTTCGTTTACCTTTGGCGAGTACGCACCCAGTAGCATCGAACAAACCTACCTGTTCTGGGCTGTCTCCACCATAATTTTCCTGCTCACCGTCGCTCTGGGCTTCATGTTGTTCCGCACCGCGGTCAAGCTCTACATCGAGCGGCAGAGCAACCGGGAATCGACCGGCATCAAAACCAAGATGGTGATCGGGGCGCTGGCGCTCACCTTCCTGCCGGTCTTTTTCATGGTGCTTTTCAGCATCTCGGTGCTGAACCGAAATCTGGAGAAATGGTTCAGCCGCCCGGCGATGAACGTGCGGCTGAACCTCGGCGAGGTGAGCGACGCCTTCGAACGCGAGGCCCGGCTGCGGGCCGAAGCACAGGCCCGGTGGCTGGCGCGCCTTCCGGAAATCGAGCGGTACCTGGCAACCGGCGAGCGTCCGAGCGCCGTCTTTGATGAACTTTGTCGCGAGAACGGGCTTTTCGACGTGCATCTGGTACGGGGCGCCACGCGCCTGCCGGTCTGCGCGCTTTCGCCGGAAACCGAGACGGCCGGCAAGCTCTTCGACGTGCGCCTGCCTCTCTCGGCGGAAACGGTTCTGGTGCTGACGGCGCAGATGCCGGTCGAGCTGGCCGCCAAACAGGAGGAGATCTTTCGCCACATCGCCGAATACGACCGCCTGACGGCCAGCCGCAAAGCCACTCGCCGAACCTACCTGATGCTGCTCGGCCTCATCACGCTGTTCATCCTGTTCGTGGCAACCTGGATCGCCCTGTTCTTGGCCCGGCTGATCATCGTTCCGGTCTCGGCGTTGTTGAAGGCGGCCGGCCAAGTCCGGCAGGGCAACCTCGCCTATCGCGTGCGTGTCCAAGCGACCGACGAGATGGCCACGCTGGTGCGGGCCTTCAATGAGATGACGCGCGATTTGCAGGCCAACGCCCGGGAGCTTGAAAGCCGGCGCCGCTTCATCGAGGCGATCCTGGAAAACATTCCCACCGGCGTGGTCTCGATTGCCGCCGACGGAACCATCCTGACGGCCAACCGCGCCCTCAGCCGAATCCTCGAGGCCGAGCGCGTCGGGCAGGCTCGCCGAATCGACGACCTGTTCCCTGGCGAGGACGGCGCCGAAATTCGCTACCTGATGAATCGGGCCCGGCGCATCGGGGTCGCCTCTCAGCAGTTCGAGCTGTCGAAGAACGGCAAACAGCTTCATCTGGCGGTGACGGTTTCCGCACTGGAGGAGCGGCCCGGCTCCGGCTTCGTCGTCGTCATCGAAGACACCACGGACCTGCTGCTGGCGCAAAAGGCCGCGGCCTGGCGCGAAGTGGCTCGCCGCGTCGCCCATGAGCTCAAGAATCCGATGACGCCGATCACGCTTTCGGCCGAGCGGATTCTGCGGCAGGTGGAGCGGGCCGCCCGGTGCTCGGGCCCGCCCTCGCCGGAGTTGATCGCCAGCTTGCGAGAGAGCGTCGCCATCATCACGCAGGAGATCGAGTCGGTGCGCAACCTCGTGGATGAGTTCGCCGAGTTCGCCCGCTTCCCCGCGGCGCGGCGCAGCCCGACTTCGATCAACGAGGTGATCGAGAGCGCGCTGGCGGTTTTTACCGGCCGCCTCGATGGCATCGAGGTGGTGAAGGACCTTGGCGCCGATCTACCCCTGGTTGTGATCGACCGCGAACAGTTCAAGCGCGTGCTGGTCAACCTGATCGACAACTCGGCCGAGGCGATGAGCAACTCGCCCATCCGGCGGCTGTATATCGGCAGCCGCGCCGCCGGCACCGAGACGGTCGAGCTCGTCGTCGCCGACACCGGCTGCGGGGTGACGCAGGCCGAGAAGGAGAAACTCTTTTTGCCCTATTTTTCCACCAAGGGGCGCGGTACGGGACTGGGTCTGGCGATCGTCAGCCAGATCCTGGCCGAACATGGCGCTCAGATTCGCGTCGAAGACAACCAGCCCGCTGGGGCGCGCTTCGTCATCGAGATCCCCGTCCGCGCCGGCTCCCCCGCTGAATCCGTGGAGACGGCCGCCGGGCTATGAGGCCGCCGCGAATCCTGGTCGTCGATGATGAGCCGCTGATCTGCCAGTCTCTGTGCGGGGTGCTCGCCGACGAGGGTTACCACTCCTCGGCTGTAGCGAGCGGCGAGCAGTGTCTGGAGGAGCTGCGGCGCCACCCATACGACCTCGTGCTGCTCGACATCTGGCTGCCGGGTATTGACGGCCTGGAAACGCTCGCCCGCATCCAGGAGCTCCCCTTCGAGGAACGGCCTGCCGTGGTCATGATCTCCGGTCACGGCTCCATCGAAGCGGCGGTGAAGGCTACCAAGCTCGGCGCGTTCGATTTTCTGGAGAAACCGCTCACGATCGACAAGGTCTGTGTGCTGGTGAAGAATGCCCTGGAGCAGCGGCGCCTGGAGCTCGAAGTCCGCCGCCTGAGGCAAGACCACAGCCGCCTGCCGCGTATCATCGGCGAGAGCGTGCCGATGAAGGCGCTCCGGCAACAACTGGCGCTGTCGGCCGCCACCAACGGCCGCGTCCTGATCTACGGCGAAAGCGGAACGGGCAAGGAGCTGGTCGCGCAGGCGCTCCACGCCATGAGCCATCGCGCCTCGCAGCCGTTTGTCGCCGTCAACTGCGCCGCCATCCCGGAGGAGCTCATCGAAAGCGAGCTGTTCGGTCATCGCAAAGGTAGCTTCACCGGCGCCTCCGAGGACAAGATCGGCAAGTTCGAGAAGGCTGACGGCGGCACGTTGTTTCTGGACGAGGTCGGCGACATGAGCCTTCGCACTCAGGCCAAGGTGTTGCGCGTGCTCGACCTTCAGAGCTTCGAGCCGGTGGGCGCCTCCGAGAGCGTTCGGGTGGACGTGCGCGTAGTCGCCGCCACGAACAAGCATCTGGACCGGGAGATCGAAAAAGGCAACTTTCGCGAGGACCTCTACTACCGCCTCAACGTCATCCCGTTCTATGTTCCGCCGCTGCGCGAGCGGATCGAGGACGTACCGCTCTTGGCGGACTATTTCCTCAAAGAGTTCACCACCGCCTACGGGCGCAGGCCGAAGGAGTTCACAGCCGACGCCTACGATCTGCTCACCAGCTACCACTGGCCGGGTAACGTCCGCGAGCTGCGGAACCTCGTCGAGCGCATCGTCATCATGAACCCGCAGAGCCGGATCGAGGCTCGCCACATTCCGCTCGTGCCGGGACGCCGCCCCGCCGAATGGCGCCTGGAGCGCTTCGCCAGCCTCCAGGAGGTCCGGGAGGCGGCCGAGCGAGAATACATCCTCAAGAAGCTCGAGGAAACCGGCGGCAACGTGACCCGCGCCGCCGAGCTGCTCGGCCTGGAACGCAGCAACCTCTACCGGAAGATGCGGGCGCTCGGCATCAAGGAGTAGCGTCGTCGAAGCCTACGGCCAGACGTAGGCGTAGGCGACCACCACCAGGCCGATCATCGAGCCCAGGAAGACGCTGTGGCGAAGCGTGAAGCGGAACAGGCGCGACTCCTCGCTGGTCTTCATGCCCGTCGCCGCAGCGGCCACGGCGATGCTTTGCAGGCTGATCATCTTGCCCATGACGCCCCCGCTTGAGTTGGACGCCGCCATCAGCACCGGGTCCAGGCCGAGGTGGTTGGCCGTCACCACTTGCAGGTTGCCGAACAGAGCGTTGGAGGAGGTATCGCTGCCGGTGAGAAACACCCCCAGCCAACCGAGCATGGCGCTGAAGTACGGAAACAGCACGCCGGTGGCCCCGAAGGCCAGACCGAGCGTGACCGTCGCCCCCGAGTAGTTCATCAGGAAAGCCAGGCCGAGCACCGCGGCGATCGTCACCAGGGGAAGCGCGAGCTGCCGCGCCGTGGTTCGGAAGGCCTCCCACGCCTGAGCGATCGGCATGCGGAGCACGAAAACCGAAAGCACGCAGGCGAAGAGGCAGGCCGTGCCGGCCGCCGACAGCCAGTTGAAGTTATAAACGGCCGGATACGGCGACGGCTCGGCCACAAGCGGCGGCAGGCGCTCGACCAGGTTGTGCAGCCCCGGCCACACGATGGGGATCGAGGCCGAATCGAGCAGCTTCTTGAGGGTCGGATGGGACCACAGCAGGACCATCACGACCAACAGGTAATAGGGCGACCAGGCGTGCAGCACCTCCCGCCAGGGATGGCGCTTCGGAGCCGGATGATCCGGACGTTCCCCTTCGAGGACGAACCGGTCGGAGGGTCGCCAGATCTTCAGCAGCACCACCAGGCTGCCGATCGCCGCCAGCGAGCTGAGAATATCGGTCAGATAGGGGCCCAGGTAATTCGAGACCAGGTATTGCACGCTGGCGAAGGAAGCGCCGCAGGCGAGCGCCGCCGGGATGACCGCGCGGAAACCTTTCCAGCCGCCCATCACCAGGACCAGGTAGCTCGGAATCCACAACGACACCGGCGCGCAGATCCGGCCCACCGCTCCGCTCAAAGCGTTCAAATCCAGCCCGGTGATCGCGGCCAGCGTCACCACGGGAATGCCGATCGAGCCGAAGGCCACCGGGGCGGTGTTCGCCAGCAGGCAGATGGCGGCGGCATAGAAAGGAGTGAAGCCCAAGCCTGCCAGCATCGCCGCGGCGACGGCCACCGGCGTGCCGAAGCCGGCGGCGCCCTCGACGAACGCTCCGAAGGAGAAGGCGATCAGCAGCGCCTGAATCCGCCGATCCTCGGTGAGGCTGCCGATCGAGTCTTTGATCACCTCGAACTTTCCCGTGATGATGGTGATGCGGTAGAGCACGATCGCCCAGAAGACGATCCAGCCGATGGGAAACAGCCCGAATGCGGCGCCGAAGGTAGCCGCCTGCACCATCAAACCGAGCGGCATGCCGTAGACCGCCACGGCCACGAGCGCCGCCGCCAGAAGCCCCGAGACGCCGGCAAACCAGGCAGGCTTGCGAAGCGCCCCGAGTAGCAGCAGCAAGACGAAGACCGGCAGGGCGGCCACGAGAGCGCTAGCAGCGAGGCTGCCGGCAAGCGGGGTGTAGTTGTGTTCCCACATGGCTGATTGACCTTGATAGTAAAATTCGCGGCGCCGTGTCAACCGCGAGGCCACACTACAATACGGGGTATGGTCACACGCCGCCACCTGCTTCGAGGCTTGCCTGCTGCCGCACTCGGCGCCGCCGCTGCCCCCTCGCCGGCGCGGGCGCGGCTGCGGACCGCCCTCTGCGCTTACTCGTTTCGCCGCGAACTGAAAGAGGGCGCCATGACCTATCAAGACCTGGTGCGCCTCGCCGTCGATTGCGACATCGACGGGCTGGACCTCACCGTCTACTGGTTTCCGAGCACCGAGCCGGACTTCCTTCTTCCGCTGCGGCTGGCGGCATACAAGAGCGGCGTGGAGATCTACAGCATCTCGATTCGCACCGACATGTGCCGCCCTACGCCCGAGCTGCGCGCCAAAGAGGTCGACCAGATCAAGCGCTGGGTGGACGTCGCCGCCCTCCTCGGCGCCGGCCACATCCGGGTCTTCGGGGGCAACGTGCCGAAGGGGGAATCCGAAGAGCGCGCCGCGGCATGGGTGACCGAAATTCTCCGCCGCGCCGCCCAATACTCCTCCTCGAAAGGCGTGATCCTGGGTCTGGAGAACCACGGGGGCATCACCTTGAAGGCAAGCCGCATCATCGAGATCGTCCGCATGGTGGATTCGCCTTGGGTCGGCATCAACCTCGACACGGGCAACTTTCGCGACAGCTACTATGAGCAAATCGCCCAGTGCGTCCCGTACGCGGTCAACGTGCAGTACAAGATCGACATGCGGGACGAACGGGGACGCGTGGAGGCGGCCGACTGGAACCGCATCACCGGCCTGCTGGCCGCCGGCGGCTACAAAGGTTATCTTGCGCTTGAGTACGAGGGCGACGAGGACGCCGTCAAGGCCGTGCCGCCGCTGCTGGCCAAACTCAAGCAGGTGGCCGCGAAATACTCTTCATCATAACGGGCTTGCACCGCGGGCAAAGCGCGCCTCGGGTATCTCCTCTATCTTCCTTTGAATCCCGAGAGGTGACACGCTTGCGGTCAGCTACCCTTATCGGTCCCCCGATTCCCTTTCAAAGAGGTCCTCGGGCGAGCCAGTTGTAGAGCCACCCGGCACAGAGGCAACCGGCGACCGAGAGCGCAGCATAGGCCGCGATCACTCGCGGGCGAAGGACGGCTGACAACATGGCGAGGGAAGCGGCCGAAAGGCCCGGACCGCCGAGCAGGTAGGCCAGCGTCGCTCCCGGCCCCATGCCCATGCTCACGAGCGCCGCCGCCGTCGGCACTTCGGCATAGGTGCAGACGTAGACCGGCACCGCCAAGGCGGTCGCCGTCAAGACGCTCCCAACACCGGTTCCGCCGACCGCAGCCGCAATCCATCGCTCCGGAATAAGCGATTGAATGGCGCCCGCCAGAAGGACGGCGAGCAGCAGATAGCCGTTGAGTTCGACAAAGCGCCGCACGGCGGTGCGAAGGATTTCGGCGAGCCACGCGCTCCAGCGCGCCGCAGCGGCCCGACCGTCCGGCAACCTGCTGCAGGCGCTGGTAGAAATCTGTACCGACCCTGGCGCAGCCGGCAGGCGAAGGAGGCGGGTCGCATCGCCGTGCCGGGCCTGCCACCGCGCGACGATGGTGCCGGCGGCAAGCGCGATCGCGAAGGTGGCCGCCACACGCGCCGCGGCCATCGGCCAGCCCAGCGCGCCCGCGGTCAGGATCACAGTCTGGGCGTTCAACATCGGCGCGGCGATCAGAAAAGCGATGGCCGGCCCGAGCGGCACGCCGCCGCCCAGCATGCCGGCCAGCACAGGCACCACCGAGCAGGAGCAGATCGGCACGACCGCTCCGGCCGAGGCCGCCGCCAGATTGGCCCGCAAGCCGCCAAAGCTCAGGGCCGTCCGCAGCCGTTCCCAGGAAAGCAGGGCCGGCAGGGCGGCGCCGGTGAGGATCCCCGCCAGCCAATACGGCAACAGCTCCACGAGCAGCGCCGCCGCATGGCGATAGCCGGACCAGAGAAAGCCCGTTAGATCCCGCGGCGGCAGGCTTGGCGCGCCCACCCCCTCCGGCGGGGCCAGCAACACGCCGGAGGCGGAGAGGGCTACAACGGCGGCCAGGTAGAACCAGATGGCGCGGGTGGGCCGAAAGCGGCGCCGCGCCGCACCAGCGGGTGCGGCATGCCCAACCGGCGGGCTGGAGGCTGTGGACATGCTTTGCCCCGGACGGCTGCTATCCGCGAGTCTTCCCTCAGAGTAACGAAGCGGCCCGGCGCGTAGCAACGGACGCGGCATTCGTGCTAGAGAAAGGCGTATGCAAACCCAAGGTCTGTCCCGCCGCACTCTCTTGGCGCAGTCCCTGCTCGGCGCCTCCCTCGGCACCCGCCCCGCGCCGGCTGCGGAAAAGCGCTGGGAGGGCATCTTCGTCATCATGCAGACGCCCTTTCTCGACTCGCTTGAAATCGACGAGGAGTCGCTGCGCCGGGAAACCGACTTCCTCGCCCGTGCCCGCGTGCACGGCATTGTCTGGCCGGCCGGAGCGGGTGAGACGACCTCGCTCAGCTACCCCGAGCGAATGCGTTACGCCGAAACGATTGTCAAGACGGCCGCAGGCCGCACGACGGTGCTCATCGGCGTCCACGGCGCCAACCAGTTCGAGGCCATGGACTACGCCCGCCACGCCGAGCGGATCGGCGCGGACGGCCTGCACGCGCTCGGACCGGGTAACGGCTCCTCGGACCCGGATATCCTCACCGACTACTTTGAAGCCATCGCGTCGGTCTCGAAGCTGCCGCTCTCGATTCAGGTCTCCACGCCGGGCATGACCGTCGACTTCCTGCTTCGCCTGGCCGACAGGATCCCCACCGTCCGCATCCTCAAGCTGGAGATGGGCAATATCCCGCACGACGTCACGCGGGTGCTGGCCGAGCGCAAGCGGCCGCTCGTTCCCTCGACCGGCGGCGGGGCGATGAACTTGTACAACCAGATGGAGCGCGGCTCGGGCGGCACCATGGCCGGCGCGGGCTTTGCCGACATTCAGGCCGAGATCTGGGACCTTTATCAGGCGGGCCACAAGCCGCAGGCTCACGAGCTCTTTCTGAAGTTCCTGCCCTCGGCCGTGCTCGAACGGCGCACCGGCTTCGTGCTTCAAAAGGAGATCCTGCGCCGCCGGGGCATCTTCCGTAACGTGGTGATGCGCACCACGCGGCGCTTCACGATGGACGCCGCCGATCTGGCCGAGCTCGACCGCATTATGGAGCTGCTGCGGCCGCACTTCCGCGTCTGAGCCCCGGCCTTTCAGCGCCGGGCGAGCTCCGACTTCCTGGGGATGGCGATCTCCAGGCGCTTGATCTTCTGATTCAGCGTCGACAGCGGAATCCGCAGCGCCTCGGCCGCCTCGGTTTGACTCCAGTTGGCGCTCTCGAGCGCCTCGATGATCTTGCGCCGCTCGAAATCGGCGACGATCTCAAACAGCGAGGCGTCCGGAGGAAGACCGCCCTTGGCGTCGCGGCGGATCCGAATTCCGCTCGAGTGCAGCACGTGCTCGGGCAGCACATCGACCGGCACGCGGGGCTCGCGCGCCAGCACCACGGCCCGCTCCACCGCGTTTTCAAGCTCGCGCACGTTGCCCGGCCAGGAGTGCTCCATCAGCACCTGGAGCGCTTCCGGCTCGAAGCGCAACAGCGATCGGCCGTCCGGCCCCAGAAACTTGTTGTTCTCCCGCGAGTACTTGTCGAAGAAGTACTCCACCAACAGGGGGATGTCCTCCTTGCGCTCCCGAAGCGGCGGCAGCACCAGGTTGATCACGTTGAGCCGATAGTAGAGATCCTCGCGGAAGCGGCCCTCCTCGACCAGACGCTTCAGATCGGCGTTCGTGGCCGCCAGGATGCGGACGTCCACCCGAACCGTCTCCGAGGAGCCGAGCGGCATGAACTCCCGCTCCTGGATCACCCGCAACAGCTTGGCCTGCGTCTCCAGGTTGATGTTGCCGACCTCGTCAAAAAAGATCGTGCCCCCGTTGGCAATCTCGAAATAGCCCTTGCGCGCCGACACCGCCCCGGTGAAGGCTCCCTTGACGTGCCCGAACAGCGTCGACTCGAGCAGATCGGGCGGCAGGGAACCGGAGTTGACCGCCACGAACATCTTGTCCGCCCGCGGCGAGTTGGCATGAATCGCCTTGGCGATCAGCTCCTTGCCCGTGCCGGTCTCGCCGGTAATGAGGATCGTCGAGCGCGTCGGCGCCACGCGCGCTACCAGGTCGAGGATCGTCTGCATGCGCTCGCTCTTGCCGACGATGTTCGGGAAGCTGTAGCGCTGTTTCAGGGCGCGCTTTAAGTGAATGTTCTCCTGCTCGAGCCGGCCCTTGGCGATCACCCGGTCGATCTCGATCAGCAGCTTTTCGTTGTCCCAGGGCTTGGTGAAGTAGTCGTTGGCGCCGGCCTTGAGCGCCCGCACCGCGCTCTCGATCGACCCATAGGCGGTGATGACGAACACGGGCGTTTGCCGGTCCCACTGCCGGAACTCTTCGAGCAGCTCCAGGCCCGAGCGGTCCGGCATCATCAAGTCGAGCAGCACCAGGTCGTAGAGCCCGGTTTCCAGGCGCTTCAATCCCGCCGCGGCGTTCTCGGCGCCGTCGACCTGGTACCCTTCGCTCGATAACAAAAGATCTAGACTCTCACGGATGTCCGCCTCGTCGTCGACGACCAGGATGCGGCCGCGGGCGCCGCCCGCCGCACCCGGCACCAGTGGGTCAGACATTGACCGGCTTTTCCGCCACGGGGAAGTCCAGATGAAAACAGGTGCCAGCCCCTGGCAGGCTCTCTACTTCTATCGTACCGCCGTGTTCGCGGACAATCCCGTAGGTGACCGAGAGCCCGAGACCGGTCCCTTTGCGCGCTGCCTTCGTAGTGAAAAACGGGTCGTAGATGCGGCTCAGGGCCTCGCGCGGTATCCCTTTGCCAGTGTCGGCGACGTCGATGAGCGCCGAACCGTTCCCGAAAGCCGTCCGCACCCGGAGCACGCCGCCCTCCTCCATGGCATCCCGCGCGTTGAGAAACAGATTTAAGAACACCTGCTGGAGCTTGCCAAAGTTGCCCTTGATCGGCGGCAGCTTCTCCTCGAGCGCCAGCTCCACCCGAATGCCTCCGGCCTCAAGCTGATGCTCGAGCAGGCTGAGCGTCTCGCGAATCACTCGGTTGAGGTCCACTTCGGCGAATTCGGTCGGCGAGGTCCGCGAGAAGTTCAACAGCGAGTTGACGATCTCGCTCGCCCGGAAGGTCTGCTTGGCGATCTTATCCAGAATGCGCGCCGTCTGCTCGTCGCCGGACACCTGCCGGGCCAGCATCTGGGCGTAGGTGGAGATGACCGCCAGCGGGGTGTTGACTTCGTGCGCCACGCCGGCGGCGAGCAACCCGATCGAGCTCAACTTCTCGGCTTGGACGAGTTGCTGCTCGAGCTGCTCCCGGGCGGTGATGTCGTCAAAGATCACCAGGCGCCCGATCCGTTCGCTGTTGCGGGCCACCAGGGGCGCGACGGCGATGTTGAGAATCCTCTCCCCGGCAGGGGCGGCCATCCCGATTCGGTTGCCGTTGCCTCCGAGGGCCGGGCGGCGCACCTCCGGTGGAAACATCTCCGGCCGCAGGGTGAACTTGTAGACGTGGCGGATCTGGTTGTCCTCCCGTCCGGTCTCCAACTCCGCCACCAGGCGCTCCGGCAGCAGCTCGCTCAAACGCCGCCCCAGCGCCGCCTGTCGCGGGATGCCGGTGAGATGCTCCATCTGCGCATTCCAGCTTTCGACGCTATCGTTCAAATCCACTGCCAGGATGCCGACGTTGATCGATTCGACGATGTTCTCGCTGAACTCCTTCAGCCGCTCGTACTCCTCGACCTTGTTTTGCAGGGACCGGTATAGCCGCGCGTTTTCGATGGCGATGCCGACGTAGCCGGCAAGCGTCACCAGCAGATCCAGATCGTCGCTGGTGAGGAAATCGCCCTTCACTGTGCGGCTTGCCCCCAGGTAGGCGATTGTCCGACCGCGGACCGTGCAGGGGACGTAGTAAGTCAAGTCCAGGGCCGCGATCGTCTGCCGCACCGACGGCGGCCACTCCTTCGAGACGACGTCGAGCGGGTGCCGCGTCCGCTCAATGAACAGGCACGGTCTGTCGGGCCGCGAGGAGAGGAAACTCAAATCCAGCCGGCCGGCCGGCGCTTGGCGCCCCACGGTCTTCTCCAGATAGAACCGCTCCTCGCGGGCATCGGCCAGGAAAAAGGCCACGTGTTGAATCGAGAGCGTGTGCCTCAGCCGGTCGGCCACCAGCTCGAGCATGCGGTCCAGGTCCGTCTCGGCGCCCAGCTCGCGCCCGAACTCGACCAGCGTCTGGCGGTAGTCGTAACGGTCTTTGTAGAAATAATGCCGGTCGAGCTGCTCCTGGATCCAGTTGCGGATCGGCTGAAAGACGAACGTGGCGATCAGGATCAACAAAACCACCGCGGTCGGACTCAGGTCCTCGAAGCGGCCGACGGAGAGGATGAGGCCGTAAAAGACGCCGAGCACGGCCAGCGTGGCCAGCGTGTAGGCGTAACCTTGCTGGAAGATCACGTCCACGTCCATTAGCCGGTAGCGGAGCACGGCGTAGGCCCAGGTGAGTGGGACGAGCGGCAGCGAGAAGATCGCCAGCTTCATGAAAGGCCCGGGCACGGCCCCGAACAGATACGGCACGACGTAGAACAGGGTGAAGGGCAAAATGCCCCAAACGGCGCCGTTGCGCAGCCACTTGAGCTGCTGGCGAACGATCGGATCCTCGGCGCGGCGGAATTCGGCGCTCACCGCCGCCGCGCCCAGCAGGTAAAAGGTGCTCAGGAAGGCCAGCCACAGCCGGTCCATCGTCCAGCGCACCTCGACGAGCGACATCGCCGTTACGCGCACAAAACCCGAAGCCAGCGCCAGATAGGCGGCCAGCATCAGGCCGGCCGGCACGTACAACAGCAGGCTCCGCCCCAGGCCCCGGATCGAGCGGCGCGGCTCGGGAAACGACAGGGCAAAGTGCAGGAAGATCGTCGGCGCCAGCAGTCCGGCCGCGACGTTGCCCCAGTAGATCACCTTGTCGAAATTGTTCAGCTTGCCCGTGTAATGAAACGTCGACAGTACGAAGGAGACCAGGCACAGCACGTAGAAATGTCGCGCCCGGGGGGCCTTGCCCCGGCGGAAGTAGACGAAGATGCCGATCGCCAAGTAGGCCAGGCCGACCAGATACTGGTAGTAGATTGCGCGGTCGGGCACGCGCTCGCCGACGTAGACGGTCGCCTGAACCTCCACCCCGCCCCGTTCGAACGTGTATTCGGCCTTGTTCCAGGCGCCCACGGCGACCAGGGCCTGCGGCACGGCTGTCGCGCGGGGAATGGGAGTGCCGGCAATCTTGCGCAGAACATCGCCGGACTTCAGCCCGGCCTTGGCCGCCGGACTGCCCGGCGCCACCTCGAGGGCGACGACGCGATTTCGGCCCTCGCCTGCCGGCCGGTCCACCCAGATGACGCCGTCTTCGGGCAAGCGGAACTTGCTCTGCTGCTGGAAGTTGATGCCGGCGCAGACGACGGCGGCGGCGGTGAGAACCACCAGAAGCGCGCCCACCAATTGCGCCTTCAATTCGCGCACGAGCAGATCCCTGTAAACAGGATACACCTTGTCGGTTTTCGTTTTGCAAACGGGATACCAATTCCGAAAAACTCGCCCACCCGGGCATAACTGGCGTGTTTCTGGCCGGTTGCCGACCGTCGCCGGGAGGCTCGCTCCGCTTTTTGGAAAAGCCTCCTACGCTTCGCAGTAGCCTCCACCCGCAACGCCGCTGCCGCCACTCCGTGCAACCCCGGGGCGCCCAAGCACGTCCGACCAAAATGGCCTGGTAGGCCGCAGGAGCGCGCGGCCGATTTCGGTTGACGCGCCCCGGCAAAGCTGCATAAAATTGAGATAGCTCGAAGCTTCGACAGACTGGTGGCTCCTATGAAGGCCAAATCAAGTTTCGTGTTCGGCTTTCTCGCCCTTGGCCTCCTTGTCGGCTCCCTTCCGCTGAGCGCGCAAAAAGACCGCCGAAGTGCGCCGCAGCGAGAAACGATAGCCAAACCCATGAGCGAGAAGGAGCGGCGGGAGCGGGAAAAGAAGCTCCGGAGAGAGCTCGAGGCCCCTTATCGGAAGTGGCTGAACGAAGACGTCGCCTACATCATCACCGATGAGGAGCGCGCCGCCTGGAAAAAGCTCCAGACCGCCGAGGAGATGGAGCAGTTCGTCGAGCAGTTCTGGCTGCGCCGCGACCCGACGCCGGATACGGTGGAGAACGAGTTCAAGGAAGAGCATTACCGGCGTATCGCCTATGCCAACGAGCGCTTCGCCTCCGGCATTCCGGGCTGGAAGACCGACCGCGGCCGCATCTACATCACCTTCGGTCCGCCCGATGAGATCGAGTCGCATCCCTCGGGCGGCTCTTACGTCAGGCCGTGGGAGGAGGGCGGCGGCACCACGTCCACCTATCCGTTTGAGATCTGGCGCTACCGCTGGATCGAGGGGGTCGGCTCGGACATCCTCATCGAGTTCGTCGACCCGACCATGACCGGCGAGTATCGCATGACGATGGATCCGTCGGAGAAGGACGCGCTGCTCTACGTGCCGAACGCCGGTCTGACCATGCTGGAGGAGTTGGGGCTGGCCAGCAAGGCCGACCGCTTCTCCCGCACCGACGGCACGCGGCTCGGCACGGGCAACATGCCCTTGCCGCACCGGATGAATCAGTTCGAGCGGCTTCGCATCTATGCGGACCTGCAAAAGGCGCCGCCGATCAAATTCCGGGATCTGGAAGCGGTCGTCACCTCCAACATCAAGTTCAACCTGTTGCCGATGAAGGCGCGCGCCGACTTCATCAAGATGACCAATTCGACCATCCTCACCAACATCACGCTCCAGTTCGACCGCAAGGATTTGCAATTTGAGGACAAGAACGGGGTCTCGCGCGCCATTGTGAACATCTATGGGCGCATCACGTCCCTGACGCGCCGTCCGGTGAACGTCTTTGAGGACGTGGTGACGGTGGAGCTGCCGACGGCCCTGCTCGGCGAGGGCATCAAGGGCTCCTCCATCTATCAGAAGTCGATACCGCTCGCGCCCGGCACCTACCGGCTGAACGTCGTCGCCAAGGACGTCGTCGGGGGCAACATGAACAACTACGAGATGGCCCTGCGCGTTCCTGCTTACGACGACGAGGAGTTCGGCATGAGCTCGCTGATCCTGGCCGATCTGATCGAGAAGGTCCCCACCCGCTCGATCGGCTCCGGCCAGTTTGTCATCGGCACCTCGAAGGTGCGGCCCCGCATCGACGAGGTCTTCCGCCGCGGCGAGAAGATGGGAATCTATCTCCAGCTTTACAACTTTGCCGTAGACCAGACCACCAAAAAGCCGGACGCGGTCATCGAATACGAGGTGGTCAAAAACGGCGAAAACAAGAAGATCTTCGAATTCGCCGAAGATCTGAACTCGATCGAGGGCGCCTCGGCGACACAGACCGTCATTGAAAAGGTCTTGCCGCTGCAAAACCTTGAGCCGGGTCAATATACTTTGCGGATGAGGATCACCGACAAGGTCCGCAACGAGACGCTAACTCCGGAGGCCACCTTCACGGTACTATAAAATTCGGTGGCCGGCCCGGATCGGGCATGAGCTGGTCCGGGCAAAAGGGTTCTTCCGAAATGCGCTGGCTGAGAGTTCGGGGCCTGATCGGCATGCTGGTCGGCATCGTGGCCGCCGCCGGCGCCGCCCAGGCCGCCTCGCCCGTGCCCCGCTCGGGAAGTCTCATCGGCTTTGTCGCCAGCCAGGCCGGCATTCCCCAGATGGGAGCCGGCGTCTTTCTTTACAACGACTACGAGCGGCTCGTGGGCCGGACGCTGACCAATGAGCGGGGCGCCTTCGCCTTCGAGTCGCTCGCGCCGGGTCTGTATACGGTTCGCGTCACACTCTCCAGTTTCGTCCCGGCGGTCAAACGCAACATCCGGATCCAGCCCGGCATGCGCAGCTTCCTCTCGATCAGCCTGACGAGCGTGCTGAGCTCGATCGAGCTGGTCTACTCGGCGCCCGGAACGGCAAAGTTGATGAGCGACGACTGGAAATGGGTGCTGCGCACCGCATCGGCGACCCGTCCGGTGCTTCGATTCGGCCCGCGGATCGACATCAGCAGCCCCTCGGAGCAACGCAAGCAAGATCAACGGGAGGTGTTCGGCGACACCCGGGGTGTGATCCGCGTATCTACGGGAGAGCACGGCGAGTTGTCGGCGGCCGGCACCTACGCCGACTTGGGCACCGCCTTCGCCCTGGCGACCTCGCTCTTTGGTTCCAACCAACTCGAGTTTGCCGGCAGTCTGGCCTATTCATCGAGCGCCGGGGTTCCCGCCGCCGGCTTCCGCACCGGCTTTTCCCGCCCGGATCCTTTCGGCGGGACGCCCGAGGTCAGCGTCACGATGCGCCAACTGTTTTTGCCCGCTCGCGTGGGAGCGGGCGTCCTCGGCGCCTCGGCGGATAATACGCCCGTGCTCCGGACGCTGTCGATCAACTCGCTCGACAAGCGTCGGCTCCGCGACAACCTGACGCTTGAGTACGGCGCCTCGCTCGAGTCGGTCGCCTTTCTGGAGCGCCTGAACTATTTCAGCCCTTACGGGCGCCTGACTTACGATGCCGGGGGCCTGGGGGCCTTTCAGTTCGCCTACAGCTCGGGCATGCCCCCGGTCGAGCTGCTCTCGGCCGGCGAGCAGACGGAAGCTGATCTCAACCAGAGCCTTTCGGTGTTGGCGTTGTTCCCGCGCGTGTCCCTCGCCGGGGGCGCCGTTCGCGTGCAACGCACGGAGACTTTCGAGCTGGCGTACCGCAAGGTCGTGGGTAGCCGCGCCTTCAGCGCGGGCGTTTATCGCGAGGAGGTCAACAATGCTGCGGTCGTCATGGCCGCCCCGGCGGGCTTCTACCCCTCCTCGGATCTGCTGCCCGATCTATCTTCGAACAGCTCGATATTCAACCTCGGCCACTACCGCCGCGTGGGCTATGTTGCTTCCGTGACACAGAAGTTGAGCGACGAAATCAGCGTCGCGCTGGCAGCGGGCAACAGCGGGGTCCTCACGCTCGATCCCTCGGCAAGCCTCGGCAACAATCCAGGTGAGCTCCGCGGGAACCTGCGCTCCGGCCGGCGGACTTGGCTGGCGATGCGCGCCACGGCCGTGGCGCCTGCCACCGGCACGCGCCTGGCGGCCAGCTACCAGTGGACCGACTATCGGACCTTTTCGCCCACCCACCTGTTCTTGACGCAGAGCTTCCAACCGGAGATCGGCTTGAATCTCCAGATCCGCCAGCCGCTGCCTGTGGTGAGCCTTTGGTCGGCGCGTTTGGAGGCCAGCGCGGAGCTGCGCAACCTGCTAGCTCAAGGATACGTGCCCGTCTCCACCGTCGACGGCCGCAAGCTTTACCTGATCCAGAATCCGCGGGCGGTGCGAGGCGGACTGAGCTTCATCTTTTGATCACGCCCATTCGCAAAAAAGATCTCGCCCATTTTCTGTGAGTTGCCGGTTGTTCTCCGCCGCGGCGCTCACCCCCGCGGGTATGCTGACAGGCGTGAGAGGGAACTCGATCCCGCGCCTGATTTCCGCCGTCTGACTCCCTCACTGCTACCGTCAGGTACCCTTTCCGAGACGCCCGCCCGCTCCCCCAAAGGAGCGAACCCTACATCGAGCGTCGGGTTCCCTCCCTCAGGCAAACTCAGCGCAACTTTCCAGCCAGCGCCGGAGCTCGTCCACTTCCCCGGGACCAAGCTCGGGAATCGGCGGTCTCGGCCGCCCGCACGGCCTGCCGACAAGCTCCGCCGCCTTTTTCATGGCCGCCACCTCGTAGCCGCGCTTGCGCGCACGCAAAGCAAACAAGGGGTGGACGTATCGGGTGAGGAGCATGTTTAACAGGTCGAAATCGCCCTCGAGCGCCGCCTGGCCCCAAGCGAGCGCCAGGCGAGGAAGTACGGCCGAGACGCTGGAGGTGAAGGCCCGAATGCCGATCGCCGCGTAGACGGCTCCGCAGTCGTCACCCGCCCCGCCGATCCAAACCAGCCGGTCGCCAACCTTGGTCATGATGCGCTGCAACATGCGCCCGTCGGCCTGCCCGTCCTTCCACATCTCGAGCGTGGGAACCGCCTCGGCCAGGCGCGCCACTTGATCCGGGGTGAAGGCGGCCCAGCCCCGGCTGTAGACGATGAGCGGCAGCCCGCAGGCCTCGCCGATGCGGCGGTAATAGGCGAGCAGCCCCTCCTCGGCCGGCTGCTGGTAGTAGGGCGGCAGCACGAGCAGCGCATCGGCGCCCGCCCCCTCCATGCCCCGCGCCATGGCCGCCGCCAGAGGCGTGTTGAAGCAGACGCTACCGATCACCGGCATGCGGCCCCGCACCAGCTCCACCGTCTTGCGAACCACCGCGACCGCCTCCTCGACGTCAAGCGAGAAGATCTCAGATATGCCGGCCGGCGCGTTGATGGCGCAGAAGGGGTAGCCGAGCAGCTTGTCGATGTCGCGCTCGAGCGCCGCCAGATCCAGGCGGTCGTCCTCGGTGAAGGGGGTTAGCGGGAAGCAGATGATACCGCGGAGGCGTCGCCTCCATTCCACTTGTTGCATAAGCTCACCATCGGGGGAGAATTCGCCGCCAGTTGGGATCGACGTGAAGGCGCATCTCGGCCTCATCGTCCCGCTTGCGGTAGGGCAACTTCTGGTAGCGTTCCTCGAGGCGCGCCACCTGATCGTAGTCCAGTTCGACGCCGAGACCCGGAGCATCCGGGATGCGCACCATCCCTCCGACGATGGGAATGCGGCCGCCCGCCACGACTTCGTCCCGCTCGTCCTGCCAGGGATAGTGCGTGTCGCAGGCGTGCGTGAGGAGCGGCGCCGCGGCGGCCGTGTGCGCCATCGCCATGAGACTGACGCCGAGGTGATTGTTCGAGTGCATCGACATGCCCAGGCCCATGAGCTCGCACAGGCGCGAAAGCTGGTCGACGGCTCGCACGCCGCCCCAGTAGTGCGGGTCGGACAGCACGATCTGGACGGCGCCGAGCCGCCAGGCTTCCATCACGTCGGGAAAGCTCGTTACAGCCACGTTGCTCGCTTGCGGGATATCGACGCCTTGCGCCAGCAGCCTGCGCCGCACCTCGGCCATTCCCTCGAGCGTCGCCGTCGGGTCTTCCAGGTAGCCGCCGCCGGCCAGCTCTTCTTTGAGCGCCGTGCCGATGCGGACCGAGGTTTCGACCGACCAGGCGCAGTTGGGGTCGATGCGCAGCGGATAGGAGGGCCCGAACTCCTCGCGCAGCGCTTGGATGGTGGCGATCTCGAGCTCCGGCTCGAGCACGCCGCCCTTCAACTTGATTTCCCGAAAGCCGTATTCGCCGACCATCTGGCGGGCTTGCCGGACGATGGCGGTCGGGTCGAGACACTCTCCGTATTTGTCCTCGCGGAGATCCTCGCCCAGTCCGCCTCCGCCGCCGTGCTTGTAGAACAGATAGGCCGAAAACGGCACCTCGTCGCGCGCCCGGCCTCCGAGGAGATCGCAGACCGGCCGGCCGACAGCCTTGCCGATCGCATCTAAGCAGGCAATTTCGATCGCGGCAAAGCTACGGGCGTGCTGATCGAGCGGATTCTCGCCCGGAACCAGACGCGTCTGGCTGCGGTCGCCCTCGGGCGCGCTTGCGGCCAGCTTCCGCCAAAGGGCGGCAAGCTGGAAGGGATCGCGCCCGAGGAGTTCCGGACGCAGCGCCTCGAGCGCCGCCAGGGGCCCGTCGCCCCCGTAGGTCTCGCTGATGCCGGTGATGCCGTCCGTCGTTACGATCTCGACGAGCGTGCGCAGGGCATAGGGCGCATGCCGGCCGTAGGAGCTCCTCAGCGGCGGATCGGCCACCGCCACCGGATAAAGGCGGAGGTCGGCTATGCGCATCTTGCGGCGCCTCCGCGCTCACTTGCGCATGCCCGGACGTGGATTCTTCAGCCGCTGCTGGCGCCGCTTGTGCGCTTTCCGCTTGGGCTTGTGAATGACAAACGTTCCGCTTCCGTGGTACTCGGCGCGATAGAGCTTTTCGTCAGCCAACAGAGTTGTTCTCCCCAATTGAGAATTGGTTCCCTAAAATTGTATCGCGCGCGGCCGGAACCGAAAGAGCTCGAACACCGCACGGCCGCGGCGATCCCGTACGAGCTCGACCGAGACCGGTTCGAAGCCCTCCTGGCGGGCGGTCTGTTCGAGCAGGCGCCCTGCCGCCGGGAAGTAGGTCCAGCCCGAGACATAGCGGGCAAAGACGCCATCCTGCCGCTCGATGCGCTCGAGGATGTGGCGCCGTTCCTCCTCATCGAGCGACTCCCGACTGAAAGGCTGCACCGCCTCCTCGACGATAATGGTACCCGCCGTGAGAAGCCGCACCTGCTCGCCCATGCCCCAGTCGGCGGGATGGAAGTAGCGCGCGCCAGTGGCGCGCACCCGTTCGGCAAGATCGAAGACGGCATCCGTCCACATGCGCTCCGGGCCGAAGCGGACGAGCCGGGCCAGATGTTCGTTGATTGCCAGCGCATTGAACGAAGCGGCAAATAAGACCAAGACCGCGCACAAATAAGCAACCGAGCGGCACAGCCCGGCGGCGGCCGCCAGGCCCAGCGCGAGAAAGGCGTGAACGAGCGGCCACAGCATCACCGTATGATGTACGCTGCCGCCCGCCTCCTCCGTGACCAGCATCTGGGCCCAGGCCAGCAAGAAGGCCGCCGCAAAGAACAGGATCGGCGGCCGACTTCGCTTGATGAACAACCCCGCCGCGGCCACCGGCACAAGCCAGAGCTGGAGGCCTGAGATCCGCCGACCGGCCCGGTCGCTGAGCCAGAGCGAGGCCCGCTCGACGGGTTTCGCCGCCGTCGCCTCGACACCGTGGCCATCGGCCGCCACCAGAAAGCCTGCCATGGCGTCGCCGCGCAGGCTCCGCTTCATCACCTCGATCTTCTGCGGCAAGTCGGCTAAACCGAGGCGGCGCCCGCGCCAAGCCTCGCCCGGCTGATCGACGTTGTAGAGAACGAATGGGAGCGCCCCGAGCAGGAAGGCGCCCGAGGCGCTGGGCCAGTGCCGCACGGCCGTCCTGAACAGCTCGCGTCCGCCGACCACGGCGGCCGAGACGGCGAGCGCCACGAGCAGCCACAGGAAGACCGCCTTATGCCAGAGGGCCAGCCCTAGCGCGAAACATCCCAGCACGAGATAGCGCTCGCGCTGTTCCTGCTTGAAACGAACTAGGGCGAGCAAGCCGCCGGCAACCAGAAGCTGCTGGAGCGCCAGCGGACCCCAATCAAATACCGTCGTGGTGAGGAAGATCGGATCGGTAGCTAAGAGCAGAGCGCCGATGGCGGCCGCGCGCGGCCCGCCCAGGCGGGCAAGCAGGCTCGCCGTCAGCCATATGGCCGCTGCCCCGACCAGAAGCACCGGCAGCCGCAGCGTCCAGACGGAGACGCCGAACAGAGCAAAGATGGGCGCATACAGCCAAGCCTTGAGCGCCCCGATGTAGCTCATGATCATCGTGGCCACCGGCCGGCCGCCGAACTCGTAGGCCGCCGCCATCCGCTCCGGAGCCCAGATGCCGCCCGCGAACAGGGCTTCGTCGGCTTCTATGCCGGGATAAGGCAGCAGCAAGACGCCTGCGAGAAAGAAAAAGCCGATGGATGTGGAGACGGCCCAACGATGTCGCCTCACGGCGTCGTTTCGCCGTGCTCGGCTTCCGGTGCGAGGTGCCGGTAGTAGCCCAGATCGCGTTTCGTCATCTGCTTGGTGGCGAACAGGATCTGGCCGGCATGCTGGGCGAAGTGCTCGACGGCGTGATAGACGGCCTCGAGCACGGTGAGCTTGTAGCGCTGGACTTCGACCTGCTCGAGCAGCCGCTCCTCGCCAAGCCCTCGAATCGTCCCGACGGCCTCGCCGACCGCAGCAGCCAGCCGCTTGCGCAACTCAGCGGGCTCGATCCCGCCGCGAGCGGCGAACTCGTCGTCGCGGCGCCGGACGTCGGGCAAGCCCGCGACACCGGCCCCGATCCATTGCCGAAGATTTCCGCAAAGGTGGAGTACCAGGTTGCCGACCGAGTTTTCCGCCTCCGAGCCTCGCCTCCAGATCTGCTCCGGATCGAGCCGGCCCAGGCAGTCATTGATACGGCCCGCAAGCTGTTCGAGTTTCCGCGCGGAGAAATCGAGGAAAACCCGCTGCGCCGTCATGAGGGAAGGTCTTAAAGCACCTGTTCGGACCAGTGCTCGAGCACCGATTTGACCTTCTGGCAGAACTGGTCGGCCAGCGCGCCGTCGATCAGCCGGTGGTCGAAGGTCAGAGCCAGATAACACATCGAACGGATGGCGATGGCGTCGTCGATCACCACCGGCTCCTTGGTCACTGCGCCGACGCCGAGAATCGCCACCTGGGGCTGGTTGATGATCGGCGTGGCGAAGAGGCTGCCGAAGCTGCCGAAGTTGGTGATCGAAAACGTCCCGCCCTGAACCTCGTCGGGCTTGAGCTGCCGCGAGCGAGCCCGGTGGGCCAGATCCACGATGGCGCGCTGGATGCCCACGAGGCTGAGCTCGTCGGCGCGGCGAATCACCGGCACGATGAGGCCGTTCTCGAGCGCCACGGCGATGCCGATGTTGATGTCGTTGTGGTAGAGGATGTTGGTTCCCTCCACCGAAGCGTTGACCACCGGAAACTCCCGGAGCGCCTGCGCTGCGGCGCGCACCACGAAAGGCAGATAGGTCAGGCTGAAGCCGTAGCGCGCCTGGAACTGATCCTTGAGCGCCGCCCGGAGTTTCGCGACCGCCGTCATGTCCACGCGGTGCACGGTCGTCACATGGGCCGAGGTGCGCCGGCTGAAGATCATGTGCTCGGCGATCTTCTGCCGCATGATGCTCATCGGCTCGACGCGCGTACGCGCCGGCGCCGGCGGCGCCACCGGCTTGATCTCCTCGGCTGCGGGCGGTGCGGGCACCACGGGAGCAGGCGCGGCGGGGGCCGCCGCAGGGGCAGCAGGAGCGGGCGCCGGAGCCGGCGGAGCCGCAGGCGTCGCGGCCGCGCGCGCCGCGAGATACGCCTCCACGTCCGCCTTGGTGATGCGGCCGCCCAGGCCCGTCCCCTTCACCTCTCGGAGGTCGATGTTGTGCTCGCGCGCCATGCGGCGCACCAGAGGCGAAATCGGACCGGCGATTTCCTCCATCTCCGGCGGCGGCGCCGCTTCCCGCGCCGGGGAGGGGGCAGGGGCAGGAGCCGGGACCGGTGCAGCCGCTTCGACGGCCGGGGGTGCAGCGGCCTGGGCGGGCGGGGCGGCAGGCTGCTCCGGCGCAGCTTCGGCGACCGGCGCCGCCACCGCACCAGAGCCGTCACCCGCCTCGGCGATCCGGGCCACGACCGTATTGATGGCCACGGTGGCGCCCTCTTCCACCAGCACCTCGGCGAGGACGCCGGCAGCCGGCGAAGGGATCTCGGTGTCCACCTTGTCGGTGGAGATCTCAAACAGCGGCTCGTCCTGTTCGACCCGTTCGCCGCGCCTCTTGCGCCACTTGGTCAGAGTACCCTCGGTGATACTCTCGCCCATCTGAGGCATGACTACGTCGATCATTCCCATCTCTCCTCAACTCGGTCGCGCCCTTGACGACCTCACATTCAAACACATTCGCGAAACTGCGCTCGAGCGCGCCAACCAGCTCGGCTCGGCCGACGCGAACTCCCTCGGCCGCCATCGAAGTGACGGGGCGGCTCAGGCCGCACGGCACGATATAGCGGAAGTAGCTGAGATCCGTATCGACGTTGAGGGCAAAGCCGTGCGAGGTGATCCACCGGCTGATGTGCACGCCGATAGCAGCGATCTTGCGATCCTCCACCCAGACGCCGGTGCAACCGGGGAGGCGGCCCGCCGCAAGGCCGAACTCCACGAGCGCGTCGATAATCACCTGCTCGAGCCCTCGCACGTAGGCGACCACGTCCCTCTTCCATTCCCGAAGGTCCAGGATGGGGTAGCCTACCAGTTGCCCGG
>Ga0308392_1000026_pt1 | contig 47302 bp, 40 predicted proteins | sample Hotspr20Samplem2_FD_202361 | JGI IMG/M metagenome (GOLD analysis project Ga0308392, IMG submission 202361) | Hot spring phototrophic mat microbial communities from Octopus Spring, Yellowstone National Park, Wyoming, United States - 20050624_m2 ... | reverse complement strand
AATCAAAATTGATATTTTTTAAAATTTGTTTTCCAGAAACATAAACATTTAGATTTTTTAAAGAAATCATAAGATTATTAGCCTAAAATTTTTAATAATTTTTCTTTTTTTAAATTTTCAATAAAAGCATTTCTTAATTTATGATTAAAAAATTTCTTGTGAGAACAATTTTTCTCCCACTGACATTGATAATCTTTATCAAAACATTTAGTCAAAGCTAAATCACCTTCAAAAACTTTTAAATAATCATATAAAGTCAACGAATTAATTTCTGGATTTAAAAGATAACCACCGACTTTTCCTTCGCGACTTAAAAGTATTCTTGCCGAAACTAATTTGGAAGCAATCCTGGCTAAAAATCTTTTTGGTAGTTTTAATTTTTCAACAATCTGAGTCAAAGAAATATAGTCCCTTTTATCTTTTAAATACTCCAACATCAAAAGCCCGTAATCTGATTGTTTAGAGATGTTAAACATAAAAATAAATTTAAAATTTAATTATTACATTATAAGTAATAGTTTAATACAAAAAAGAAAAAAAGTAAAGAAGAAATCATGCATCATCAAAAATCTAACCAATGGGAATTTATTACGCTAAAAATTTACCCTTATATTTTTACCATCTAGTAACGATCGTGATAAGAATGTCATGTGAAACATACAAATTCGAATAATTTTTGGTGCGATCGTACTATGTTTTATCCCTTTATAAACTCATTCGGGGCATGCGGTCAAGATTTTTAATATCAGAAACAAAAAGATTTTTTTGGGCTTTAAAAGAAGCAACAACGCCAATCATTGCCGCATTATCACCACAAAGATATTTAAACGAAGGAAACAAAACTTGACCATTATATTTTTTTGCTAAATTGCGAAATGATTTTCGAAGATAAAAATTGGCAGAAACACCACCAACCAAAGCCAAATTTTTAATCCCAGTTTTTTTAATTGCTTTTTCAGTTTTGATAATCAATGTCTCAAAAACTGCCTGTTGAAATGATGATGAAAGTTCTCTTATTTTTTTTATTTTTTCTTTCTCGTTCATTTTTTTTAAAAAATAATAGAAAGAAGTTTTCAGTCCGGAAAAGGAAAAATTTAAATTATCAGAAGAAACCATCGGTCTTGGAAAATGATAAAAATCACGGTTATCAACTTCTTTGGCCAATCTTTCAATCACCGGCCCTCCAGGATATCCAAGTCCCAAAAGTTTAGCCGCTTTATCCAAAGCTTCACCGGCGGCATCATCGATTGTTTCTCCAATAACTTTATACTTTAAATGATCTTCAAAAATCACCAAACTCGTATGCCCACCAGAAACAGTCAAAACCAAGTAAGGAAAATGAAAATCAATTTTTGGATTGCCTTTTGAATTTTGAACAAAAGGCGAGTAAATATGGCCCTCAAGATGATTGACACTTATAATTTTTTTATTAAATTTTTCTGCCAACTCTTTGGCTTTTTTAATCCCAATCTCAAGTGCTGGTGCTAAACCAGGACCTTGAGTAACTGCTATATAATCTATCTGCTGGAAATTTTTTTGGGTGTCAAGGAGAAAGGGCTCCCGACGGCGCGCAGTCGAGGGATATGATCGAGCGAGCACCGGCGGGAATGAATCCGAGACAGGACTCAAAAAAAATTTTCGAAGCGTTTCCTGAATAACAAAATCAATTCTCTCCTCATGGGCTCTTTTGGCAATTGAAGGAACAACCCCACCCCATTTTTGATGAAGCAAAACTTGAGAATAAATAACATTCGACAAAACCCGCCGACCATCAACAACTGCTACCGCTGTCTCATCGCAACTGGTATCGATTGATAAAATCATCTAACACCAAACACCTAACATTTAACTTCTAACACCAAACACCTAACATCTAACACCAAACATCTAACATCTAACTCTTTAACAAAGTGTAACGTGAAACGTGAAACGTGTAACGTAAAACGTTAAATATTAACAACTTTTACACAATGTTTACACTACTTTTTACACTAATTTTTACTCTTTTTAAACAAATTTAACTTCAATCACCCTCTCCTTCTCACTCTTATAACTCATCTTTACATAAACAATCTCTCCCTTTTCTTTAAGTAAATCAAATATCTCCCCCACCTTCTCTCCCCACTCAATCGCCAACAAATTTCCAGGCGCTAAATACTCCCCAATTTTTAAATAATCAAATTCCTCCTTTTCCTCAACATTATATAAATCAAAATGAATTAATTTATCAACTTTTGATTTTTCAACTTCATACTCGTACATCACCACAAAAGTTGGCGAAACAATCTCTTTTATTCCCAAAAATTCACCCATTCCTTTAACAAAAACAGTCTTTCCTACGCCTATTTCTCCCTCAATAATAAAAACCAACGGTCTTTCAAAATCTTTTTCTAGCAATTTATTTAAAACAAACTTCGCGATTTTTTTTGTTTCTTTTGCTGATCTTGAGATATAGGTATCAACTTGGGTAAAAACAATATCACCCCGCCGAAGAATCTTAATATTTTCTTCAACTAAATCAATCACAGTTGATGGCTTATTTCTTGGTAATTTTCCAGCATCGACAATAAGATCAATTAATTTTTTTTTGCTTTCTGGTAATTGTTTTAATAAACTTTCAATTGAGTAATGAGGTGACTTACCGCTTAAATTAGCTGAAGTGGCCGTAATTGGTCTTTTAAATTTTTTAACCAAACTATTAACTGGTTGATAATCAGGAATCCTTACCCCTAAAGTTTTTTTTTCCGACTCCAAAAGAGGACAAACTTTTCCTTTTGATTTCAAAACCACCGTAAAAGGCCCAGGCAAGATATTTTTTAAAAGCTCTTTTTGTTTTTCTGAAACTAAAACTAAATCATATAAAAAATCCCAATCAACAAAAACTGAAATTGGCTTTCCTGGAGGTCGATTTTTAAAAGCAATTAATTTGCTAACTGCTTTTTCATTGTAAGCATCAACCAAAAGCCCATAAACAGTATCCGATGGAAAAACCACCAATCCCCCTTGTTGCAAAACCTCAACTGTTTTTTCAATTACATTTTTGTCATATAATTTAATAGTTTCCATAAAATTAACAAAAAATAAAAACTTTTACACTATGTTTATACAATATTTTACACAATGTTTATACTTTCATCTTTCATATTTTAAAAAACTTTGATAAAATTTATACATTATGAACGAAAAAAATAAAAAAAATAATAAAAAAAACCAAAGATTCTTTCAGTGGCAGCTAGAAATCAATATTAAAAATATTTTTATCGCCTTTTTTATTTTTCTTTTTCTCTATCAACTTTTTAATTCAATTAATAAAGAAATCAAACAAGTTTTGCCAGAAAAACCAATTACTCAGGTTATTCAAGAAGTTAAAGACAAGAAAGTCAAAAAAATTGAGATTACTGATAATCGATTATTGATTGAGTATAAAGATGGAAAATATGCTGTATCTTATAAGGAGCCATCCGAAAGTTTTTTAAAAACCTTAAAAGACAATAATATTGACCCTTCCTCTTTAAATTTAGTTGTCAAAGATAATATCGGCGGTTCTGCTTTTATCAATTTTTTAAGTAATATCATTCCTACAATCTTGATGGTGGCTTTTTTCATTTTTCTTTTTCGTCAAGCAAAAGGCGCCCAAGATTCAGTTTTTTCTTTTGGCCAAGCAAGAATAAAAAAATTTTCCAAAGATATGCCAAAAGTGACTTTTTCTGATGTAGCAGGTGTTGATGAAGCCAAAAAAGAACTCCAAGAAGTGGTTGATTTTTTAAAAAATCCAGAAAAATATAAAAAATTAGGAGCAAGAACGCCAAAAGGAGTCCTTTTAGTTGGACCATCTGGATGCGGAAAAACGCTTTTGGCCAAAGCGGTTGCCGGTGAAGCCAACGTGCCTTTTTTTTCAATTGCTGGCAGTGAGTTTATGGAAATGTTAGTAGGCATTGGCGCCGCCCGTGTCCGTGATCTTTTTAATAATGCTAAAAAAAATGCTCCCTCAATCATTTTTATTGATGAAATCGATGCCATTGGTCGGGCTCGATCAATGGGGATTATGCCCGCTCATGATGAAAGAGAGCAAACCTTAAATCAAATTTTGGTGGAAATGGATGGATTTACTCCAACTGAACAAGTAGTTGTGATTGCGGCTACCAACCGTGGCGATCTTTTGGATCCGGCTCTTCTTCGTCCTGGTCGTTTTGATCGACGAATTGTAATTGACTATCCTGATCTTGAGGGAAGAAAAGCAATTATCAAAATCCATGCCAAAGGTAAACCTTTTGAAGAAAATATTGATTGGGAAAAAGTGGCCAAAAGAACGGTGGGGTTTTCCGGGGCGGATTTAGAAAATATGCTCAATGAAGCGGCAATTCTTGCTGCCCGAACGGGAAAAAACAAAATCTCTTTTGAAGACATCGAAGAAGCGGCTACCAAAGTTAAACTTGGTCCTGAGAAAAAAAGGCTTCAATCAGAATATGATAAAAAATTAACCGCTTATCATGAGGCGGGGCATGCTATTGTCTCTCATTTTCTCCCCCATACCGATCCGGTTCATCGAATCTCAATTGTTTCTCGCGGCTTGGCCTTAGGCTATACCCTAATTCCCCCAACAAAAGATAAACTCCATGAAACAAAAACGCATCTTTTGGAAAAAATTATGGTGATGATGGGTGGCCGAGCGGCTGAAGAAGTGGTTTTTGGAGAAATAACCACTGGCGCCGCCAACGATTTTGATCAAGCCACCCAAATTGCTCGAGCGATGGTGGTTGAGTATGGAATGAGTGCTTTGGGACCAATTAACTTTGGCCCAACCTTTGATGTTACTGAATGGGGAAAAGGCTATTTTGAATCACAAACCATTTCTCAACAGATGTTGGCAAAAATTGATGAGGAGATAAAAAGAATTATCAACCAAGCCTATAAAAAAGCAGTCAACCTTATTAAAGAAAAAAGACCACTTCTTGATCAAGTAGCAGAAGCTTTATTAAAAAAAGAAAGTTTAGATCAAGACGAATTTGAAAAAATTGTTGGTAAAAAAAATGTATAAAAACACCCTCATTCTTATTGATGGAAATGCTATCATGCATCGGGCTTATCATGCGCTGCCACCTTTATCAACAACTGATGGCACTCCAACGCAAGTCATTTTTGGTTTTTTATCAATGGTTTACAAGGTAGTTTCTGACTTTTCACCCACTCATCTTGCCGTTGCCTTTGATACTCCAAAACCCACCTTTCGCCATCAACTTTTTAGAGAATATCAAAGTCAGCGACCAAAAATTGAAGACAATTTTAAAAAACAAATTCCCCTCGTAAAAGAAGCGGTTGATCTTTCTGGGATTTATCGATTAGAAAAAGAGGGCTATGAGGCTGATGATATTATCGGAACCATCTGCAAAAATTTAGAAAAACATAACGATTTTAATATTTTTATCATCTCTGGCGATAAAGATATCCTTCAACTTATTAACAATAATGTATATGTGGCTAGCCCCGTTTCTGGATTAACAACGATAAAAATTTATGATGAAAAAAAAGTTTTGGAAAAATTTGGCGTCTTACCAAAACAAATTGTTGATTATAAAGCTTTGATTGGTGATCAGTCAGATAATTATAAAGGCGCCAAAGGAATCGGTCCGGTAACGGCAAGTAAACTTATTAATCAATTTGGAACAATTGATAATCTTTACCAAAATATCAACCAAATCCAATCGGAAAAAATAAAAAAAATCCTTCTTCAAGAAAAAGAAAAGGTTTATCTTTCCAAAAAACTAGCCACCATCCTAACTGACTTACCAATTGAAATCGATATTAAGAAAATGCGCTTTTTTGGCTTTAACAAAAAAGTCAAAGACTTTTTGGAAATATATCAAATTCATTCTTTGGTAAAAAGAATTTTTGGAGAAGAAAAAAAAGAAAAAAAACAAGAAGAAAAACCCAAAACCGAACAAAACACTCTTTTTTAATTTGGCCAATGACACTTTTTATATTTTTTTCCCGAACCACACCAACAAGGATCATTGCGACCAAGTTTATGTTTTTTGATAATTGGTTGGGGGGCTAATGTTTTTGGTTGAGAATCGGGTTGAGTTTTTGCTTCAAAAGGATTAACGGCTGAGGCCGATTGAAAAATCATTGGTGTTTGTTTTCTTCCTAAGTTTTCCTCAATTGGATTAAAATCAACTTGGATTTTAAACAACCGCCGAACAAACTCAAAATCAATATCTGCCAAAAGCTTTTCAAACATCATATACGCCTTATTTTTATAAGCAACCAAAGGATCAATTTGCGCATAGCCATAAAGATTAATTCCCTCCCGCAAATCTTCAATTGCTGTTAAATGTTTTGTCCAGTAATAATCAATCGTATTTAACAATAGTGATTTAGTAATTTCTTGCCAAAGAGGACCTAATTTTTTTTCATTTTTTAAATAAGCTTCTTTAATCTTTTGGAAAATAAAATCTACCAATTTCTTAACTTCTTTTACCTCAACCAAATCTTTTATTTCGTTATAAGAAACTGGAAAGATAAAATTAATCTCATCGACTAATTTTTTTAAATTATCCTCATTTAAAACTTCATTTACAGTAAAAAAATTATTCACCAAGCGATTAATTTCCTCAAGAAAAATTTGAAAAACTAAATGCCGCAACTTTTCGCTTTCTTTTATAAAAAGAATCTTTCGTCTTTGTCCATAAATGATTTCTCTTTGTTTATTTAAAACATCATCAAACTCCACCAAGTGTTTTCGAATATCAAAGTTAAAACCCTCTACCTTAATCTGAGCCTGCTCAATCGCTCGCGAAACCATCGGATGCGAAAGTGGCTGATCTTCGGGAAAGTTAAAAAAAGTCATTAATCTTGAAATCTGCTCGCCACCAAAAATTCGCATTAGATCATCTTCCAAAGAAACAAAAAAACACGATTCTCCGGGATCTCCTTGGCGACCGGCTCTTCCTCTTAACTGATTATCAATCCTTCTTGACTCATGTTTTTCTGTCCCAATAACATACAAACCTCCCAATTCTACCACTTTATCATGCTCTTTTTGCCAAAGCCTTAACTTTTCTTTAAAATCTTTTTTTCCATCTTCTAAAAACCCTTCGGGTGGTTGACCACCTAAAATAATATCTACTCCTCTTCCGGCCATATTGGTGGCAACCGTGACTGCTCCAATTTTTCCTGCTTGGGCGATAATGGCAGCTTCTTTTTCGTGATGTTTGGCATTTAAAACTTGATGAGGAATCCCCCGTTTTTTTAACAAAAAAGAAAGATATTCGTTTTTTTCAATGGAAGTCGTCCCCACCAAAACCGGCCGGCCAATTTTATAATTTTTCGCAATCTCCTCAACCACGGCAGTAAACTTTGCTTTTTCTGTTTTATAAATGACATCGGGATGATCAACTCTAATCATTGGTCTATGGGTTGGAATAACCACAACCGCAACATTGTAAATTTTATGAAACTCTTCGGCCTCAGTCGCCGCCGTTCCTGTCATTCCAGCCAATTTTTCGTACATGCGAAAGTAATTTTGAAGGGAGATGGTTGCCAACGTCTTTGACTCCTGTTTTATCGGCACCCCTTCTTTGGCTTCAATCGCTTGATGAATCCCCTCAGAAAATCGGCGCCCCTCAAGCAGTCGACCGGTAAACTCATCAACAATAACAACTTCACCATTTCTTACAATATAATCGCGATTTTTTTTAAACAAAGTCTTTGCCTTCAAAGCCGCCTCAATATGAAACAAAGTATCATAATCTTTCTCATAAATATTCTCAATACCCAACATTTTTTCCACCTTTAAAATCCCGGCCTCGGTTAAATTAGCCGTTTTTAATTTTTCATCAACCAAGTAATCCTTTTTTTCTTCTAAAGACTCAACAATTTTTGCAAATTGATAGTAACGACTAACATCTTCTTCGTAAGGCGCTGAAATTATATGAGGTGTTCGCGCCTCATCGATTAAAACCGAGTCCGCTTCATCAATAATCGCATAATAAAACCCCCGCTGAACAACATCATTAGCGTCCATCGCCATATTATCACGCAGATAATCAAAACCAAACTCTGAATTTACTCCATAAACAATATCCGAAAGATAAGCTTCTTTTCTTCCAATTGGACGAAGATGTTTTAATCGCCAATCTAAAGCTAAAGAATCGGTAAAATTTGGGTCAAAAATAAACGATTTTTCTGGAATTATTGCGGCAGTTTTCAATCCCAAAAAATGAAAAACAGCACCCATCCAACCACAGTCGCGGCGGGCAAGATAATCGTTAACGGTTACCAAATGAACCGGTTTTCCCGTTAAAGCGTTAAGATATAAAGCGGTTGTGGCCGAAAGCGTTTTCCCCTCTCCTGTCTTTTGTTCAGCAATCTTTCCCTCATGCAAAGCCACCCCGGCCATCAGCTGGACATCAAAGTGTCTTTGCCCCAAAACTCTTCTTGCTGCTTCTCTTACCAACGCAAAAGCCCACGGAAGAATTTGATCTAAAGACCTTCCTTTTTCCAAAACTTCTTCTTTTAATTTTTCTGTCTCTTTTGGAAAGTCTTCATCTTTTAAAACGCGGGCTTTATCTTCTAAGCTATTAATTTGTTCAACGATTTTTTTGATTCGTCTAATTTCTTTCTCATTATAATCAAAAAGTTTTTTTAAAAAATTAAACATAAATTTTTTATAAAAAATAAACCCTTAATACTTAATACTTGATACTTTCTACTTTAGAAAATATTCTTGGGGGATAATCACTATTTTTTGGGCAGAAAAGCGATTGTTTTCATTTTTTTTATCTTTGGCAACAAAATGGATCATATCCCCTTCTTTAATCTTCGAAAAACCAGTTCTCTCTAGTTCTAAACTTTTAATATTCAACAACCACTGTTTAGTAAAAGCTTCAATATCTAAGCTAATCGTTTCATTAGTTAAAGTGACCACTTTCAACCAATATTCATTTTTATCCTTTTCCACAATCTTCCCAAAATCCACCAAATACTTTTCATCAACAAAAATCATATTGGCGCTGATTCCTTTATCGGTTAGGATTCCAGAAACTATAATATAATCATCTTTTTTTAAATCAGAGAAATTAATCTCTTTTTTTTGATTGTCTTTTATTAAATAATATTTTGTTAATAAATCATCGGTAAAAACTCTCTTTTTCTCATCATTATAATCTTTTATTTCTATTTCACCTTTTTTAATCTCAACCATTTTTCCCGAGAAAGCTTGGAAGTTTTGCCGACGAAGCTCGGCGACTTTGCTAGCAATTTTTTCTTTTAAAATTTCTACCTCTTTTTGGGTTTCTTTTTTTGCCGAATCACTGCCTGTTTTATCAGAGGCAAAAATTAAAAGATTAAACAAAAACAAAAAAAAGACGATTAAAGCAAAAAATGGTAAGAAAATTTTTTTATTCATATCTCATTGGGTAAATAATAAATAAAAAGAGTTTTCTCTTGAGTTTTTAAATTGCGATTTTGAGGATAGGAAACAATTTTTATCACGTTTTCTCCCAACGCCAATGGAAAATCAACCTTAAATTTTTCTTCTTTGTTTTGAAAAACTAAGTCTTTGATTGGTGACTGAATGACAATTAACGAGTTTTTCTCTACCTCACCTTCGATAATCACCTTATCATTTTCAATAATTAAAAAATTTTTTGGGTTAGTAATATTCAAAAGTTTTAAAGAAGTTGGTTTTGCTGGCAAAATAGAAGGTTCTTTTTTTTGGGGTAATAAAGATTTAGTTTTTTCACCCAATCGACTTTGAGAGATAACGCCTAAGATTATTAAAGCAAAAATAAAACCAAAAACCACTCCTAAAAAAATCGCTAAAAAAGTTTCTTTTTTCATAGATTAAATAATTATTTTTTTTAAAACCAAAGGCACTGCCTCAATCAAATTATTAATATTATACCAGTATCCTTTTTCTAAAAACAAGACATCGGCGGTTCTTTTAAGAAGAATCGAAGCAAAAATAGCGCTTTCTAAAGCTTTATTTTTTGCATAAAAACTCACCACCAAACCAGCCAAAACATCACCCGATCCACCTTTAGTCAACCCTTGATTGCCTCCCTCAACCACATAAGTTTTCTCACCATCAGAAACAATATCTTTTATCGCTTTAAGTAAAATTATTATCTTATATTTCTTAGCGTATTTCTTAACTATCTCCACTTTTTTTTCAAAATCTAAATCAAAAATTTTTTCACCAAATAACCTTTCAAATTCTTTTTGATGAGGAGTAAGAATTGCTGGCGTTTTTAATTTTAAAAGCCATTCTTTTTCCATCATCTGTAAAGCGCCCGCATCAAAGACAAATTTTTTTTGCGAAAAATTTTCAATCAAAAACTTAGGTAAAAAATACGTATATAAAGCCTCATCTTTAATATCAATTAGATCTTTTTGATGTTTGAGGTGTATTTTTGACACTTGATTTTTGATATTTAATTTGTCTTTTCTTATCATCCCAGGACCAACCAAAATCGCATCATCTTCTTCAACATAATCGATTAAATCTTTTTTTGAAACAATAATCCCATTTCTAAACTTGGTTTTTAAATTTAAAAAAATTTTTTGATTTTCTTTAGTTGAACAATAATGGACAATATCAACAAAATGCGAAGACACCTCAGCCGCCCATAAAGAAGCAGCATGAAAAAGAGAAGAACCACCAATAATCAAAACCTTGCCATTTTGACCTTTGTGAGAGTTTTCTTTTGGAAGATTAAACTTTTTAAAAAAATCTCTAACTGTTTTTACGTCGTTTGTTTTTATTAAAGTAAACATATTAAAAAAAATCAAAATGCAAAATTAAAAATTGAAAATCAGATTAAACTAATTAGTGTAATTGTCATTCCTTGCCCTTTAATTCGGAGGGCGGGCTTGATCAGGAATCTCTATGTCATTCCTGATTTATTCAGGAATCTATACAATTTTAACCTCTTTTTTTATTAAGGTATGATTTTATAGATTCCCGCTTTTGCGGGAATGACAGTATCACAACTTTTACACTATTTTTACACAATGTTTATACTATGTTTACAACGTTTACACCGCCTCTCACGTGATTTACACTAATTTCAATTTCCCAATCTCCATTTATCTCCATCAATTTCTACTTATCTCTACTTTATCTCTACTTATCTCCATTTATCTCTATCTCATATTCGCATTATTCGCGTCATTCGCATCTTCATTCGCATCATTTGTATCATTTTTATAGTATAATTTTACATTATGTTTACCCATCTTGATCTGAGAAAAAAATTTGCTGATTTTTGGAAGGAAAAGAATCATAAAGAAGTTCCTCCCATCTCGCTTGTTCCTCAAAATGATCCAACTACTTTATTTACCGGCTCTGGGATGCAGCAACTTGTTCCTTACCTTTTGGGTGAAGTTCACCCTTTAGGAAAAAGACTTTACAATATTCAACCTTGCTTTCGCTCCCAAGATATTTTAGAAATTGGCGATAATCGCCATACCACTTTTTTTGAGATGATGGGCAACTGGTCATTGGGTTATTATTTTAAAAAAGAGCAGCTTTCTTGGTTTTGGCAGTTTTTAACCCAAATTTTGGGCTTTGATAAAAAAAGACTTTATGTCACAGTTTTTGCTGGTGATAAAAAAAATAATCTAGATCCAGACAATGAATCAAAAAAAATCTGGTTAGAACTGGGGGTACCTGAAAATCATATCTTTTCTTATGGACCAGAAAAAAACTGGTGGTCAAGAGCCGGTGTCCCTGATAATATGCCTGATGGCGAACCAGGTGGACCCGATAGTGAAGTTTTTTATGACTTTGGTCAAGATTTAAAACTTCATGAAAAATCGCCTTACTCTTCTTTAAAATGTCACCCAAACTGTGATTGTGGTCGATTTTTGGAAATTGGCAATTCCGTTTTTATGCAGTTTAAAAAAACAAAAAATGGTTTTGAAGAACTACCAGAAAAAAATGTTGATTTTGGCGGTGGGTTGGAACGAATGTTGGCGGCGGCCAATCACAATCCAGATGTATTTTTAATCGAATTATATCTTCCAATTATTAAAAACATCGAAAAAATCGTTGATAAAAAATATGAAAACGAAGATGATAAAAGAAAAATAAGAATCATTGCCGATCACTTAAAAGGAGCGGTTTTTCTTATCAAAAGCGGCGTTTATCCTTCCAATAAAGAAAGGGGTTATGTTTTAAGAAGACTTCTTCGAAGAGTGACTATTAAAATGTACCAATTAAAAGGAAAAAGGGTTTTGGACAACGATTTAAATCTTGCAGTTGAGACGATTATTGAGATTTATAAAAATATTTATTTTGAAGAAAAAGACTTAGAAGAAATAAAACCGGTAATTGGCGAAGAAATCGATCGCTTTAACAAAACATTAGAAAAAGGCTTTTCTATTTTACAAAAAATTGAAAAACCAACCGGCAAGCAAGTTTTTGACTTATATCAAAGCTATGGTTTTCCAAAAGAGTTAACCGAAGAACTGCTAAAAGAAAAAGGACTAATTTTTAACCAAAAAGAGTTTGATGAGGAATTTGAGAAACACCGAGCCCTTTCTCGAACGGCTTCTGTGGGTATGTTTAAAGGAGGTTTGGCTGATCACTCAAAAAATACTTTGCGCTATCATACGGCTACCCACTTACTTCATCAGGCTTTATTTGATGTTTTGGGAGAAAGTATCCGTCAAGAAGGATCGCATATTACTGGTGAAAGACTGCGTTTTGATTTTTATTGTTTAAAAAAACCAACCACTGAGGATTTAAAAGAAGTGGAAAAAATTATCAATCAAAAAATCAAAGAAGAATTGCCGGTAAACTTTGTTTTTCTTCCTAAAGAAGAAGCCTATAAAATCGGCGCAAAAGCATTTTTTAAAGAAAAATACCCCGATATGGTTAAAGTGTATTATATTGGTCAATCTTTAGAAACTGCCTACTCCAAAGAGTTTTGTGGTGGTCCCCATGTAACAAATACGAAAGAAATTGGAAAAATGGAGATTTTTAAATTTGAAAAGATTGGTGCCAATTTATACCGAATTTATGCCAAATAAAAAATCAATTGACAACTATCATTAAAGTTGTAATAATTTAATAAAATTAAAATTTTTCAATTAATTAATAATTTATTTTTAAAACCTATGGCTAAAAAAAATCAAAAAATGGTTGAAGAAATAAATTCTTCAAGTTCAAATAATAAAATAATTTATTTTCTTATTGGTTTACTTTTTCTTTTTAATATCTTTACTTTTTTAAAAATCTCTAATGTAGAAAAAAAACTCGCCAAAAACCCTAATCCCGCCCAACAACAACAGCCACAAGCACCAAAAGAAATCAAAATTAACGAGGTAAAAAAACTTTTTAATAAAGATTTTATTCATTTTGGTGATGCTTCAAGAAAACTTCTTTTTGTTGAGATTTCTGACCCAAGCTGTCCTTTTTGTCATATCGCTGGAGGCTTAAATCCTCAACTGGCTTCTCAAGTTGGTGATCGCTTCAAATATCAATCTGATGGTGGACCTTATATCCCACCAGTTTCAGAAATCAAAAAATTAGTTGATCAAGGAAAAGCTTCGTTTGCTTTTCTTTATTCAAACGGTCACGGTAATGGCCTTCTTGCTGCTTCGGCTTTATACTGCGCTTATGAAAAAGGTAAATTTTGGGAGGTTCATGATAAATTGATGACTAACGAAGGATACAATTTAATCAATGAACAAGTAAGAAACGATAAAAGTAAAATTTCCGATTTAGTCAATTTTCTAGCCAATGAAATTGACTCCAATTTTTTAACCAAGTGTTTAGAAAGTGGAAAATATGAAAAAAATCTTAATCGAGATCAACAACTATCACCATCTTTAGGTTTCCAAGGAACACCACACTTTTTAGTAAATACCCAAATGTTTCAGGGAGCTTACAGTTATTCTGACATGAAGCCAATAGTCGATAAGTATTTACAATAAATGGCAGATGAAGCTATAAAAGGACTCTTATTTAAAACATGTGTTTTTATTTTGATAATTGTCTTCTTTTTTTAAACTCGGTTGAGGTTTAATCTTCGAGTAAAAAAAGCTTGATGATATTTTTATTTTCTCATTTGAATAAGTTTAAAATAATCGTTAAAAGAATACTGATTAAAATTGAGGTAACAATCGGAAAATAAAAAGTGAAGTTTTCTTTTTGAATCAAAATATCACCCGGCAAAACCGGTAGATTAAATTTAAAAATTAAATTTAAAATTAGTCCTAAAAATATAATTAAAAAACCTAATCCGATTAAGTAGTTACCCATTGTTTTCTTTACTTTTATTAGTAAAGAATTTGTTAACAAAAACAAAACCTCCAATTAAAAGCAGGGTAAAAATTATAGTAAAAATTTCAAAATAATTTTCTAGAAAATACTTTATCCTTGATCCAAAAAAGAATATTAAAGTACAAACTAAAAAGAATCTTCCACCTCGACCAATAATCGAGGCTAAAATAAATTTTTTAAGATTGATATCAAAAATTCCCGCAGAAATTGAAAAAATTTTATAAGGAATTGGGGTAAAACCGCCGATAATCACCGCCAAAACATCATATCTAGCATAAAAAAGCTTTACTTGATAAAGTTTTTCTTCAGAAACAATTTTTTTTATCAAAGGTCGACCACCAATCTTACCTAAATAGTAGCCAAAAATACCGCCCAAAACCGAAAAAAATGTAGTTATAAAAGCATAAAAAAAAGCATTTTTTGGATTTAAAATCGCCAATGGAATATAAACAACATCAGGCGGTATAGGGAAAAAAAAAGACTCGGCAAAGGACAGTATTGATAAACCAACTATTGGATAATTAGAGTTTAAAATCGAGTTAACAAAGCTGCCAAAAAACTCCCTCATCTTTTAAGTTTATCAATTTGAAAAATATAAATCAATAACAATAAAGATTTATGTGTTAAAATAGTATAAATCAAGGTCCATAGATCAACTGGTAGAGCATCTTCCTCTTAAGGAGGTGATTGGGAATTCGAGTCTCTCTGGAATCACAAAAAATTCACCAAATAAAGCCCATAGAGACGTGATTAATCACGTCTCTATAAAAAATGGTAAATTCTATCTTGACCGCGATTGCGTTTAAAAAAGAATAAAAATTCTATCAATTCCTCTTTAAAATCTTTATTTATTCATTTATAATTTTTTTATGGATAAAAGAAAATTGGGGTTAACTTCAAAAGAGGCAGAAAAACTTCTTAAACAATATGGTCTAAATGAAATCCACGAAGAAAAAAAGTTTACCCTTATAAAATCTTTTTTATCCCAATTTAATAACTTTTTAATCCTTCTTCTAATTGGTGCATCGATTGTCTCTTTTTTCATTGGTGAAACGTTAGATGCAATCTTCATTTTAGCCATTGTCATCCTCAATGCTTTTTTTGGCTTGTATCAGGAATACCAAGCGGAAAAATCCCTGGCCTCTTTAAAAAAGATGACTAAAACTATGGTGCGGGTATATCGAGATGGTAAAGAACAAGAGATTGATAGTCGTTATTTGGTGCCTTCCGATGTTGTTTTTCTTGAGGAAGGAACAAAAATCCCAGCTGATGGTGAAGTAATTGAAGCTTATAACCTAGAAGTCAATGAAGCGATGTTAACGGGAGAATCTTTACCTGTTGTTAAAAATTTATCCGATGCAAATTTATTATACGCTGGCACCATTGTTTCTCGCGGTCGAGGTTTAATGAAAGTGACTGCCACCGGTTCAAACACCCGCTTCGGTCAAATTGCCAAAACTTTAAGTGTTATTAAAGAAACAAAAACCCCACTTCAAAAAAAATTAGAAACTTTTACTAAACAGCTAGGAATTATTGGCATTATTGCCTCAATCATTGTTTTTATTCTTTCTTTTATTAAAGAAAAAAATACAATCGAAAGTTTTATTTTGGCGGTCTCTTTGGCGGTTGCCGCCGTTCCTGAGGGTCTTCCGGCTGTTATGACAATAATTTTATCAATTGGGGTTGAGCGAATGGCAAAGAAAAAAACAATTGTTCGAAAACTAAATGCGATTGAAACGATGGGGTCTTTAACTTTAATTGCTACTGATAAAACTGGAACTTTGACTACTAACCAAATGCGAGTAAAAAAAATCTGGGTTGATGAAAAAGAATATGACATAACCAATCCTCCATCAGGAACCAATCATCCTTTTCAATTAATTCTTTTAAATAGTGTTTTATGCTCAACTGCCTCGCTGGTTGCAAAAGTTGATCATGGCAAAGATTTTGATGTAGTTGGTGATACTACTGAAGGCGCGCTTCTTATTATGGCCCACCATCAAGGAATTTTTTATGATCAGGAAAGAAACCGCTGGCAAATAATTGAAGAAATTCCTTTTTCTTCCCAAACCAAAAGAATGACTGTCTGTGTAGAAAGTAAAACAAGTTCCACGTTACACGCTAAACGTTGCACGTTCTCCAAAGGCGCACCAGAATCAATTTTAGAAATCTGTAATTCTATTCAGATTGGTCAAGAAATAAAACCATTAACCCCAAATAAGAAAAAAGAAATTGAAGCGGAATTTGAAAAATTTGCTCAAAAAGGTCTTCGAATGATTGCTTTTTCTTATAAAACAAAAACTGATAAAAAACTTGAAGAAAATCAGATATTTTTAGGTTTTGTTGGCATTGCCGATCCTGTTCGACCTGAAGTAAAAGAAGCGGTTGAAAAAGCCAAAAACGCTGGCATAAAAGTCGTGATGATCACTGGGGATAACGAGTTAACCGCAGAAGCAGTAGGAATTGAAACCGGAATTATTAAAAAAGGCGATGATATTCTATCAGGCAAAATCTTGCGAAGTTATTCTGATGATGAACTTTTATCAATTTTACCAAAAGTCAAAATCTTTGCTCGAACTTACCCAGAAGATAAATATCGTTTGGTTAAACTTTATCAAAAATTAGGAGAAGTAGTAGCTGTCACCGGTGATGGAGTTAATGATGCTTTGGCTTTAAAACAGGCGGATGTTGGTGTTGCTATGGGAAAAACTGGCACTGATGTCGCCAAAGATACCGCTCATATTATTATTACCGACGATAATTTTGCCACTTTGGTTTCCGCCATTGAGCAAGGAAGAAATATTTTTATACACATTAAAAATGCGATAAAATACTTGCTCTCCTGCAATATTGGGGAAGTAGTTTATATTATTTTAGCCTTAATCTTTTCTCTTCCGGTTCCAACCGCTTTACAACTTTTATATATTAATATCGTAACTGACGGTTTACCAGCAATCTCATTGGCATTTGCCCCAGATGATAAAGAAATTTTGAATAAACCACCAAGAAAAACTTTAAATATTTTAGATAAAGTTGATTTTAATTATGTCTTTTCTTTAGGTGCTTTAACAACTATTTTTACCGTCTTTTCTGCTTTTTATAAAGCTGATGTCTCAATTGTCTTTACTACCTTAATTTTTGTCCAGCAGATGATTTTGATTGATTTATTCTTATCTCATAAACACATTGTTTCAAATTATCGCCTTCTTTTTAAACCAATCTTTCAAATCGCTTTTTGGTTTCCTTTTTTACTTCACCCATTATTACTTTATCATCCTTTAATTCAACAAGTTTTTAAAACCACTTCTCTTCCTTTACCGATTTTAATTACTTTATTTTTCTACTCGAGTCTAATTTTAATTGGCATAAGGGGAGTAAAGGAGTTTTTGAGAATATAAAAACGTTAACTTTAAACATTCAACATTAAAAGTTTACTTTTTGTAAAAAAATTCTCACGATCGTGATTTGGATTTGACATTTTTACATTTGAAAAAAAGATTAATGATTTGTGGTATTTTTTTAAGTATTTAATTTTTAATGTTAAATTTTAAACGTTTAATGTTTAATGCTACACGTTTCACGTTACACGTTCCACGTTACATTTTTTTAAAAATATTTAATGTTAGAAGTTAGGTGTTAGGTGTTAGGTGTTTAGTGTTAGATGCTTGGTGATTTTTGTGCTCTCAGCGGGATTCGAACCCGCGATTTGCAGGTTGAGAACCTGCCGTCCTAGGCCGCTAGACGATGAGAGCAATAAAAACTTTAAAAAAACAACTCAAAATTTGACTTTTAAAGTAATTTATAGTATTATTTTAACATAAGCCCAAAAAAGTTTTTAGGGCATTTTTTATTTTATGAAAAACATCCAACTAACCAAAACAGGTTTTGAAAAATTAAAACAAGAACTTGAAGAACTAAAAACTAAAACCAGGGAGCAAGTTTTAAAACGATTAAACCAAGCAAGAAGTATGGGTGATCTATCAGAAAATAGTGCTTATTCTTCGGCAAAAGAAGAATTAAATTTGGTTGAAGGACGAATTGCAGAGCTTGAGGAGATTTTAAAAAATGCAAAAATCGTTGAAGAAGTCCAAGATAAAACCACCGTCCAACTTGGCTCATCGGTTGTGGTTGAAATCAATGGAAAAAAAGAAAAATTTGAAATTGTTGGGGAGTTTGAAGCCGATCCTTTAAATAAAAAACTCTCTCACACTTCACCCATTGGTAAAGCGCTTTTTGGAAAAAAAATCGGTGAGTGGGTAGAAGTTGAGGTACCTGCAGGAAAAATTCGGTACAAAGTTGTTGAAATTCAATAAAATTTTTATATAATATCAATTTATAATTTAAAAATAGCCAAACACCAGAAAAAAGGACCCAAAAAGACATAAAAAAAGTGGCAAAGCGAGGGAAGGTAAGGGTGAAAGGCTTCCCCCACTTTTGTCTTTTTGGCAAGGCCTTTTTAACCCTCCGATTTGGAGGGGGGGTGGCGGGAAGAAATCCGCTACTTTAGGCGGAGAGTAGAACCCGACGGGTTAAGCCCGTTACAGCTTTAATCCTCCGAATCGGAGGAAAAGTGGTTGACTGACGAAAAAAATAAGCAGTCAACAATCAAGGTGGTACCGCGGTTTTTGAAAGCCGTCCTTGAGAAGTGTTAAAAGTTTAACATTTCAAAAAGGACGGTTTTTTTATGGGAGAAAAACTTAACGGCTCAGATATTCCAACATCATTTGTAAGTAGCATTGGCGAAGTAGTTTGGCCACCGAAAGAAACAAATAATGAAAGATTAAAAGGAATTTTTCCAAATCCAATCAATGACAACGATTCATTGAATTCTTTATTGAGTGAATTAGACAATTTACCATTCTTAAACCACTCAAGAATAACTGCAAGAGCTTTAATCTCAACAAAAGTTTTAATGAATTTTGATAGGCAAAATCCTCTTTGTCATCTATTTGAAACAATCATTCCTTTAGACGGAGAAGTATTTGAAAATTATTGTTTAGTTTACTTAGGTAAAAACACTATTCAAAGAACAGCCCCTTCAGAAACAACAAGTCAACAATATGAAAGAGCAGCATCAATTTTTAATGAAAATCACGAGGAAAGAAAAAATCATGATTTTAGTGATTTTAAAATATTGGTTATTGACGAAAAAATGCGTCAAGATCCCCAAATTCAACAAATGTATTATCAACTATATTCCACTTTTGGCTGGAATGAGGAAGAAGTTGTAGCTTTAATAAATAATCCTAATAATCTTTTGGTTGCTGCAAGAGATTTAAACAATGGAAGAATTGTTAGTAGTGGTTTAGTGGAATTTGCTGATATCAATTTTAATGGATTACCAACACCTTTAAGACTTGCAGAAATTACAGAAGCGGCAACTTTAAAAGAATATCGAGGAAGAGGTTTATATCAAAAAGTTTCTGATGAAATATTAAAGATAATAGCTGGTCAAACTAATCCCCCTGATTTAGTTTTTGGGGAATCAAATCTAGATGCCGAAGCTGTATTAAAAGTAGCCGCAAGACAAGGACGAATACCTGCTTTTAAAACAGCTTTAGATTTTAATCTTCCTCATGCTTGGATATTATCTCAACATGTTAAAATTTTTCAAGAAAATCGCCCATCAAATTATCCTTATAATAATTTAATGGTTACTTATTTAACACAAGAAAGATTAAAAAAATTATGGAGAAAATAGTTTCTTTACTGAAAAAATTAGTCTCAATTAATTCTATATATCCAAATGAAAAAGAATTAGCTAATTATTTGTTTAATCTTTTTAAAAGTAAAAATTATAAAGTATCAAAACAAAATGTTGAAAAAGATAGATATAACATAATTGTTGAAAAAGGGAAAGGAAAAAAAACGATAGGATTATATGCGCATTTAGATACGGTTGATACAACAAATTTAGACTGGAATAGCAATCCATTTAATTTAAAAATTGATGGCGACAAAGCATTTGGTTTAGGTGCTTTTGATATGAAAGGAGGCATGGTGGCTAATATTTTAAGCTTTTTAGAATATGAACCAAAAAATATTGTTTTAAGACTATTTTTTGTTGTCGACGAAGAAAATATTTCAAAAGGAGGATTTAAGCTTATAGATAGTCAATTCATCAATAACCTATCTTGCGTAATCTCTACCGAACCATCATTTAAATATGGTAATCAGGGAATCATTACTGGAAGACCAGGAAGAACTGTTTATGAACTTTTTATAAAAACGATACCCATTCATTATGCTCTTTATGAAGAAAAAAAAGATCTTGTTTATTTTTTAGGGTTATTTATAAACGAATTAAAAAAATTCAATAAAATTCTTGATGAAAAAAAACAATTTCTTTTTATTAAAGATATAAAAACAAAAGTCTCAGGAATGTCAACAATTTCTGAAATCAATATCGAAATTGATAGTTGCATTTTGCCACCAGAAAGCGGACAATCAATTCTAAAAAAAATAGAATCTAATCTAAAAAAAATAAATAGTAAATTTGGTTTTAATTTTAAAATAAAAATCAAAGAAAGACAAACCCCCTATCTTAATGGCTATCAATTAAATAAAAATAATCATTATTTAAAATCAATGATTCAATCAATAGAAACCGTAACCAATAAAAAAGCTATCCCGTATTTTAGGTCATCTATTGCCGATGAAAATATTTTTGGATTCAATAAAATCACAACTTTAGGCATTGGTCCAATCGGAGATAATGCTCACGCGCCAAATGAATGGGTCTCTTTAAAATCAATTTCAACCTTAAAAGAAATTATCATTGATTTCTTTAAGAAAAATGATTAATAATACCGAAACCTGACAGTAATTTTTTCTATAGCCTGGTTTCCCGGTTCAGAAATGCTTTTTGCCGCCGGAGAAAATCCACAAGAACTTTTAAATGACGCCTATGACTTATTTGCTCAAAATAATTATATTAAAACAAGTTAAAATTTTAAAATAACCTTATGTCAAATCAATTAATTAAAACCTTTACCCAGATCTGTCAAATTGATTCACCAACCGGTGAAGAGGCAAAAATGGCTGATTTTGTTTTTAATTATCTTAAAGATCTTGGGGTTTTTGTCAAAAAAGATAAATTTGGCAATGTTTATGCAAAAGTTTACAATAATCCAAAGATATTTTTGTCAGCTCATCTTGACACAGTTGAACCAGGAAGAGGAATAAAACCAAAAATAGGCAAAGAATATATTACCTCCGATGGAACAACGATTTTAGGAGCTGATAACAAAGTCGCCGTTGCTTGCATCTTAGAAACAACAAGAGAAATTATTTTTGAAAAAAATACTGCTTCATTTGAAATAATTTTCACTCTTTCTGAAGAAGTAGGTAATTATGGTGCAATAAATTTTGACTATAATCTTCTTTCTTCAAAAATCGGCTTTTGTTTTGACTCATCCAACCCTTTAGGAACAATTATCACTGCCTCACCTTTTTATGAGCGCTTTGATATCAAAATAATTGGGAAAGAAGCCCATGCTTCACTACCAGATAAAGCGATAAATGTTTTACCTTTTTTTTCACAGTTATTAAAAAAACAAAAACTAGGAAAAATTGACAAATACTCACTTTTTAATATTGGCGTGATTCAATCGGGATATGTGAGAAATACCATTCCTGGAGAGATGATAATAAAAGGCGAAATCAGAAGTTTTTTTGAAAAAAATCTTTTAAAAATAAAAAATAAATTTATAAAAATTTTAGATAATTTAAGCAAAAAATATCACTTAAAAATTGAAAAAGACTTTGTCCGCGAAAATCCAGGTTATTTTCATCAATCAAAAAAAGCCAAAAATGAAATAAAAAAAATAAAAAACATTATTAAAAAAGCTTACCTAAAACCAACTGAAAAACAAAGTTGGGGTGTATCAGATGCTAATATTTTTAATGATAAAAATCTTTTGTGTTTTAATCTAGCTGATGCTACTGAATTTTCTCATTCAAAAAATGAAAGAATCAAAATAGAAAATCTGCTAAAATTAAAAGATATCATTAAGTTATTAATAACTGACTATTAGTTATCCAAAACTTATGGACAACAAAATCAGTATTGACGACTTTAAAAAAGTGGATATGCGAGTAGGAAAAATTTTATCCGTAGAAAAAATCCCCAATCGTGATAAACTTTATAAACTTCAGGTTGATGTTGGCGAAGAAAAGCCAAGGCAAATTATTACCGGCCTTGTTCCCTATTATTCGACCGATGAACTTTTGGGGAAACAGATCATTGTTTTAGCCAATCTAGAGCCAGCTAAATTTGCGGGAGAAATATCAGATGGAATGCTTCTGGCAGCAGAAAGTAAAGATCATTCAAAATGTGTCATTTTAACTGTTGACAAAGAGATTGAAGTTGGGACTAGAATAAGTTAAAAATTCAAAATGCAAAATTTAAATCTCAAAATGACAATGTAGAATTCAAAATGATTTTATTTTTTAATTTTTAAATTTTATTAATTTTTAATTTTTAATTTTCATTTTGAGATTTGAATTTTGAAGTTTAAATTTTTAATATGATTTGGGTTGATCGTTTAGCGCAAAAAATCAAACAAAGAAACTTAAAAAAAGAATGGGTTGATGATATGAAAACCCCATCCGGAAGAATTCATGTTGGAGCGCTTCGGGGTGTTGTTATTCACGATTTAGTTTACAAAGTTTTAAAAGAAAACCAAGTAAATGTCCAATTTTCCTATGTTATAAACGATATGGATCCAATGGATGCTTTGCCTGTTTATCTAGACAAAGAAAAATATCTTCCCCATATGGGCAAACCTCTTTATAAAATCCCATCTCCCGATCCAAAATATCAAAACTACGCCCATTACTTTGCTTACGAGTTTATTGACGTTTTTAATAAGTTAAATTGTCATCCAACAATTATTTACTCCTCAAACCTTTACAAAGAAGGAAAGATGAACAAGATCATTAAAAAAATTTTAGATAATGTTGAAAAAGTAAGAGAGATTTATAAAAAAGTAGCCAAAGCCAATATTCAAAAAAATTGGTTTCCCTACAATCCTATTTGTCAAAAATGTGGAAAAATTGGAACAACCGATGTTTACAAATGGGATGGGAAATATGTTTACTACCGCTGCCTACCTGATAAAGTTTTTTGGGCTAAAGGCTGTGGATATGAAGGAAAAGTTGAACCAGTTGGTGAAAATGGCAAGCTGGTATGGAAAGTTGACTGGCCGGCCCATTGGGCGGTTATTGGCGTTACTATTGAATCATCAGGTAAAGATCATATGTCATCGGGCGGCTCCTATGATGTTGCCTCACATATTGCCAAAGAAGTTTTAAACTACAATCCTCCTGAGGCTTTTGGCGGTTATGAATGGTTTACTATAGGAGGAAGAAAAATGTCCTCTTCAAAAGGCGTTGGCTCATCAGCCAAAGAAGTCTCAGAAATTTTACCACCCCAAGTTCTTCGCTTTTTATTTGTCAGAACCCCAATCACCACCCACATTGATTTTAATCCAAACAAAGAAGCTTTATTTAATCTTCTTGATGAGTATGATCGCTGTTTTTCCGCTTATTTTGATAAACAAGAAGGAAAAATTCCAAAAGGCAAACAAGGAGAAGTATTGACTGATTTTGCCCGAATTATTGAGCTTTCAAAAGTCTTTGATCTTCCAAAAAAACGACTTTATCTACCAAGGTTTAGAACCATTTATAATCTTCTTCTTCAAAAAAAAGATGATCTTGCTTCATTTTTTGAAGGATTTAAAAAAGATAAATTAACAAAAGAGGAAAAGGCAATATTGGAAGAACGGATTTTTTATGCAAAAAAACTAATTCAAAGAGAAGAAGAAACAATAACAAAAAATAATTCTTCTCAACCAACCAATTTTACTTTAAATGACAATCAAAAAAAATTTTTAAAAACTTTAAAAGAAAATTTAGAAAAATTAGAAACATTTGAAAAAGAAAAGATACAAGAAACAATAAAAAAAACTTTGAAAGAAACTGGTATTCCCCCAAAAGAAGCTTTTCAAGGTTTTTATCTTGTTCTAACCGGCAAACCCTTTGGCCCAAAAGCGGTTGATTTAATTATTAATTTGGGAATTAGAGAAACAATTAATAATTTAGTTAAAAATGTTAAATAAAAACTCTTTCAATAAAGAAATTACTTTTAATAAAGAATTTATCAAGCCTCAATATGAAAATTACTGCTTTGCTAATATCCCTTCATTTATTCTTGATCAATTTAATAAAACTCATTTCTCAAAATTACCCAAAGATGTAATTTTTGAGACTGATAAAAATTATCAAAAAATTATCTTTTTTTTAATCGATGGTTTTGGTTGGTGCTTTTTTGAAAAATATCAAACTCATCCTTTTTTTAAATTTATTGAAAAAAATGGTCTTATTTCTAAATTAACCTCACAATTTCCCTCAACTACCGCTGCTCATATAACTTGTATCCACACCGGTTTACCTGTTGGCGAAAGTGGTATTTTTGAGTGGTTTTATTACGAACCAAAAGTTGATTTAATTATTGCGCCCCTTTTATATTCAACCGCTGGTAATAAAGAGGAAAGAGAAAAACTAAAAAAATTTCCTATCAAACCAAAAAATATCTATCCAAAAAAAACTTTTTATCAAATACTAAAAAATAATGGTATTAAAAGCTATATTTTTCAACATAAAGAATATACTCCATCATCTTATTCCAATTGGATTTTTCGTGGTGCAACTAAAATTTTTCCTTATAAAACAATGACAGAAGCATTAGTTAATCTTTTTTCCGTTTTAGAAAATGAAAAAGAAAAAAGTTATTATTTTTTATATTTTGATAAAATCGACTCAATTTCTCACCAATATGGTCCGTCATCAAAACAGACAGAAGAAGAAATTTTAACCTTTTTAGATATAATGACAAGATTATTTTTAAAAGAGTTTCAAAAGCAAAAAGATGTTTTGTTTCTTTTAACCGCCGATCACGGACAAATGGAAGTTTCACCAAAAAATACTTTTTATCTCAATAAAAAAACTCCCAAAATTAAAAAATGGTTAAAAACAAATAAAAATAGTCAGCTTTTGATCCCGGCCGGCTCACCAAGGGATATGTTTTTATATGTTAAAGAAGAATTTCTTAATGAGGCTTTTTCTTATTTATCAAAAAAATTAAACGACATTGCTTTAGTTTACAAAACTGTTGATTTAATCAAAGAAGGCTTTTTTGGTGAAAAAATTTCAAACAATTTTTTAAAACGGGTAGGTAATCTTGTTATCTTACCTTATAAGAATCAATCAGTCTGGTGGTATGAAAAAGGAGTTTTTGAACAACGTCATTTTGGTCATCATGGAGGGTTAAGTGGAGAAGAGATGAAGATTGGGTTGATAACAATTTAAAATATTAAATTTAAATAAAAGAAAGATTATATCTTCTTCCAATATCTTCAAGGGCAGCAAAATACATTTGACGTAATTCAATCAACTTTTTTTCACTATATTTTGAAACATTATTGTAATAAAAAACACTGAAAACAAAATTTAAAAACCCCTCCTCAGTTAAAAAATGCCTATTAATACCAATAATCTTGCCTGAAATATTTCTTATATAGCTGCCATTATAAAATAAAAATCCCTTAACTAAGGCTAAAAAAGAATTTTTAACATAATCTGCATTAGGTAAACCCTGATAAACTAAAGTTGATGTGGCAACATGCAAAGGAAAAAAACCAATAAAACAATCCTTATCTCCTTCTTTTTCTGATAAGATATAATTCGGAACTATATCTGTAGGTTTTGGCATTAATTCTCTTTTTCCTTTAAAACTTGTTCTTAATTCTTCTTTTGGGGAAACGGGAAAAATTCTTTCAATATAACCGGGAAATAATTTAGGTAAATTATTAGCGTCACTTTCACCAATAATATGAAACTCAACTTCTATTCCTGAATGACTAAAACCATATAATCTAGCTAAACCATTTCCTTTTGAATATATAGGAAGCAAATTCTCAAAAGGACCTAATTCTTTTGAAAAAACAATAAAACTTCCTAGTCCGTTCCATTTCTCAAATTCTATAAAAATATTATCCTGATTATCTTTTATCCAAGGCAAAACTGCAATAAAATCTAAATCAGAACCAATATCTGAGTTACCATTAGAGTATGAACCAAACAAGTGAAAATTGGCAAACATTCCTTCTTTATTTAAAAATATTTTTATCTGTTCCAATAAACTTTCCATTTCTTCAAAATATTCTTCTCTATTTTTAATTTGGCAAATATTTCTTTCATACCAATCAAGTAAAATCATTTTTTTTACTCTATTAACTGAATCAGGATCAGGAAAATCTAATCCTCGTTGTTGGAAATATTGCGGATATGTTGAAAGTAATTCTTGAGGATCAGCGCCCCATATTTGTCCTCTCAACTTAAAAAAACAAGTAACCATCTCTTCTGTAATAAAAGAACCATTGTGCTTTATTTCAGGCGGCATATCATAAAAAAAATCCCTCCGAATCGGAGGGCGCGCTATATCCTTTTAAAGAAAAAATTTTTAATTTTGAGATTAATTATCATTTAAAAAAAACGCTCGAAAATTCGGGCGTTAAAGATAAAGAAACTTTTTAATTAACTTTCATGTTAAATTTTAACTTAAAAGTCTCAAAATTGCAATAGATATTTTCATATCAAAATGTATAATTTAAAAATGAAAAAAATCTTAATTGCCACTACCAATAAAGCCAAATTAAAAGAGATAAAAAATGGTTTAAAACCCCTTTTAAAACAAAAGATAAAACTTCTTACATTAACCGACGTTGGAGTAGAGGAAAAGCCAGAAGAATCAGGAAAAACTTTTTGTGAAAACGCAAAAATCAAAGCCAAGTTTTATGCTCAAAAAACTAACCTTCCCACTTTAGCCGATGATGGTGGCCTTTTAATCCCCTTCCTAAACAATGAACCAGGAGTAAGATCTCGTCGTTGGCTTGGTTATGAAGCATCGGATGAAGAACTAATAAACTACACTCTTGAAAGATTAAAAAATGTCCCAAAAGAAAAAAGGATTGCTTACCTTCAAGTCTGTCTTTGTTTTTTTGACCCAAAAACCAAAAAAATCTTTTTTGAAGAAGAAAAAATTGAGGGTTTTATTGCAAAAAAACCAAGTGGTAAAAAAACTTTTGGCTATCCTTTTCGCGCTTTATTTATTGTTAAAAAATTTAATAAATATTATGACGAGTTAAACAAAGAAGAACATCAACAAATCAACCATCGCCTTGCCGCCTTAAAAAAGTTAATAAAAAAAAATTAAAATCTGATAAAATAATTTTATGCTCGATATAAACTTTATCCGTCAAAACAAAGAAAAAGTTTTACAAGCGACCAAAAATAAAAATCGAGAAATTAACTTAGACAAAATCTTAGACCTTGATGAAAAAAGAAGAACACTTATTGCTAAATCTCAAGCTTTAAGAGAACAAAGAAATAAACTCTCAAAAGAAAAACCCACTAAAGAAACTATCGAAGAAGGGAAAAAAATAAAACTTCAACTTCAAGAAATTGAAAAAGAACTAAAAGCAATCGAACAAGAACTCAATTTTCTTTTGTCTTTTGTCCCCAACGTCCCTCTTTCGCAAGTACCTGTTGGTAAAGATGCCTCTTTTAATAAAGTGGTTAAAACTTGGGGAGAAATTCCTCAATTTGACTTTACGGTTAAATCGCATATTGAAATTGGAAAAGAACTTGAGATTATTGATTTTGAACGCGGAGCAAAAGTTTCTGGTTTTCGGGGTTATTTTTTAAAAAATGAAGGGGCAGTTTTACACTTAGCCATTCTTTTTTATGTCTTTCAAAAATTAGTCAAAAAAGGTTATACCCCGCTAATTGCCCCAGCCATTGTTAAAGGCTTTACCCTTTTTGGTTGTGGTCAGTTTCCTTGGGGAGAGCAAGATACTTATAAATTAAACGATGATGATGCCTATTTAGCAGGCACGGCTGAACAACCAGTTACTTCTTATTTTAGCGGTGAAATTTTAAAAGAAGAGGAACTACCAAAAAAATTTGTTGCTATATCTTCTTGTTTTAGAAAAGAAGCGGGTGCTTATGGTAAAGATACTCGCGGTCTTTATCGTCTTCATGAGTTTTGGAAGGTGGAGCAGGTAATTATTGCCAAAAATAACTTAGAGGAAGCAAAAAAACTTCATGAAGAACTGCAGCAAAATAGTGAGGAGATTTTGGAAGAATTAGAAATTCCTTATCGAAGAGTAATTTTATCAACGGGGGAGATGGGCGAACCACAAATTTTCAAATACGATACCGAAGTTTGGATGCCTTATCGCAATGCTTATGGTGAGGTAATGTCAAACTCTATTATGGGAGATTTTCAAGCAAGAAGACTAAATATTAAATACCGAAAAAAAGATGGGACTAAAGAATATTGTTTTACTTTAAACAATACCGCCGTCGCCTCACCAAGAATTTTAATTGCTATTTTAGAAAACTATCAACAAAAAGATGAAACAATTAAAATCCCAAAAGTCCTTCAGCCTTTAACTGGGTTTGAAGAAATAAAAAAGAAAAAATAAAAGTTAAAATTTTTTAAGGGGTTGGGGTGATCAAAGAGGCTTGACAATTGACTTTGTTTTCTGTTCCTTTTAAAAAGTATTCTTTTCTCCCAAAATAACAAATTTTTTCGACCACATTATCTGGTTTTTGATACCAATTATCACTGCCATAATTTTTCAAAAGAAAACTCATTACTCGATTCCAAATTGGTGCCGCCCCAGTGATTCCTGAAGTTAAATAAGGATTCATCGGTGAATTATCATTATTACCCACCCAAACAACTACTAAAAATTCAGGGGTATAACCAACAGTCCAATTATCCCGTTTATCGTTGGTTGTTCCCGTTTTAACGGCTACCTTGTAACCTGGAATCTCAAGATAAGAATTGGGGCCAAAAGCCCAAGTCCTGGCAAAATTGTCTGATAAAATATCAGATATAATATAGGAAATCCCTGGATTAAGACGACGCACACTTTTTACTTTAGGTTCATCAATTGTTTCTAAAAGACTATTTTTTATTTTTAAATAAGAAATAAGATCAACCTGCTCTCCTTGATTGGCCAAAACCCCAAACGCCTTGGCCATATCAACCATTGTCACCTCACCTCCTCCCAAAGCCAACGACAAACCAAAACGAGATCGATCCTTCCAGGTTGAGATTCCCATTTTGCTGGCAAAATCAATAAACGAATCAATGTCTAAATTCGCCAAAACCTTAACTGCTGGCACATTATAAGAATTGGCCAAAGCATAACGAAGAGGAATTTTTCCATGAAAGCGATTATCGTAATTAACGGGTCGATATGGCTCGCTTCCTGGGATTGAAAAAACAACCGGTGAGTCGTCTAAGATGGTTGCTGCCGTATACCCTCTTTGTAAAGCCAAAGCATAAAGCAAAGGCTTAATCGCCGATCCTGGTTGACGCAAAGCCAAAGTGACATTATAAGCGCCAAAAGGGCTGCTAAAATAATCAAAAGAGCCCACCATCGCCAAAATCTCCCCGGTTTTTGGCCGAGTCACCAAAACCGCACCATTACCCACATTCAAATAACGAATCTTTTCAATCTCTTCTTTTAAAATTTTCTCCACTTCCTCTTGAATGGTTAAATCTAATGTTGTTGTCACCCTAAGCCCTCCTTCTTCAACCATCGACGTTCCCCACCTATCTTCTAATTTTGACTTAACATAAAAAACAAAATGGGGGGCTTTAACCAAAGTTTTTGGCGGTAAAATCTCAACTTCTTTTTCTTTGGCTTTCTCTTTGGTTTCTTTATCAATATAACCTTGCCTAAACATTGCTTCCAAAACTTCATCTCGTCTTTTTTTAGCAAGCTCGGGGTTAACATAAGGCGAATAGACTGAGGGGGCTTGCGGTAAACCCGCAAGAAGAGCGGCTTCTTCTAAGCTAAGATCTTTGGCTGATTTGCCAAAATAAGTTTTGGCTGCCTCCTCAATTCCATAAGCCAAACCCCCATAAGGCACTTGATTAAGATACATCTCCAAAATTTGATCTTTGGTATAAATTTTCTCTGTCCACAAGGCCAAAATAATCTCTTTTATCTTTCTTTGCCAGGTTCTTTCTGGAGTAAGAAGAGCGGCTTTTACCAGTTGTTGGGTGATGGTGGATCCACCTTGAAGATTATTTTTTAAAAAAGTTTCTCGCATCGCTCTTAAAATTGCCAAAAAAGAAACTCCTTGATGTTTATAAAAATCTTTATCTTCAATCGCTACCGTTGATAGATAAACATAAGAAGGAAGGTCTTTTAATCTAATTGGCGTTCGATTCTGCTCCCGATAAATCTCATACAAAAGCTTCCCATGACGATCGTATAAATGGGTTGATAAAGGAAAATTCACTTTACCAATGGCGGCTGGCGAGGGAAGACTTTTGACAAAAAGATAGCTTTGGTAAAAAAATAAAATTAAAAAAGTGGTCAAAATCCCTAAAGAAAAATAATAAATTTTAAAAGGGATTTGATCAAAAAAAGCCTTAATAAAAATAAAAAAACGCCAAAAAAATTTCTTCAAAATTCTTAAACTGGTTGATAATATCTTAAAAATAAGACGCAATAAAAAAAATAAAAGGAGAAAAAACCATCTTACAATAAATTTCGTCCCTTCACCAATAAAAACAAAAAAGTAAAGAAAAAGATAAAAATATTTAAAAACTCCCTCTTCTAAAATTGTCTCTTTTTTCATTAAAATATTTTATCATATCCTATAGGTTATTTCAATCTTAATCAAAGTTAAACGGTGTTAATTTGGCTTTAACTATCAATCTTTTCCAATAGGTTCCTGGGGGAACACAGGTAATTAAAGTCAAGTAAGAACCATCAAACTCTTGATTTAAAACCGAAATTTCAGAAGGAGACACAACAAACATCTCAAAAACTTCATATTGATAAATAACATCTTCGACTTTGATAAAAATTTTATCGCCTTTTTGTAATGAAGGTAAAAAGGTAAAAATACTTTTATAATCATTGGACTTGTAAAGTTGGGGCAAGGTGGAGTGACCAAAAATCACCACATTCCCCGCCTCTCCCGGCATTGTTTTTGGTAAATAATGAATTAAGCTTTTGGATAAATCCTCACCCCCAACTAAAACTTCCGCATTTTTAATATTCAATTTGGGAATCGATAAAAAGTATTTTTTTACTAAAAACTGTTTTTCCACTTTATTTTTCTCAACTGAGGGAAACCATAAACTAGCATTAGTAAAATCAGACAAATTATTAGAAAAAATATTAAATTTTCCCAAAACTAACCCATTGCTGATTGACTGATTGACCTCATCCAAAATCACCGGTGTTTTAAACTCTTTGGCCAAAAAAGCTTGGGAATAAATTTCAAAAGAAATAATTGGATAAAAAGCCCAAAACAAAAGAAAACTCCCCAAAGTTAATGAAAGATAAGAAAGATAGGTAAGGATTTTTCTTTTGGGTGAGTTAATCTTTTTATAATAAGAATAAAGCGCCATAAATTAAAAAATTAAAAAAATAATTTTTAATAAGAAATTTTAACCTCAATGTTTTTGTCAAATAAAGGAGTTTTTTCAAAAATCAAAAGACCCGGACTCAATCTAAAATCATAACGCTCAATTTTATATTTATCTTTTAAAATATCAGCCATCTTTTTTTTGGAAAGAAAAATAAGATCTTTTTTTAATGCCAAAATAGGAACTTCAAAAACCGCCTTTCCCTCAATTTTAAAACGCAAACTTAAAGTATCTTTTTCTTCTTTTTTTGCTTCTAATAAACTAGCTTTAAGCGTTTCCTTTTTAATTTTAAAACCTGAGGGAAGCTCTTTTTGTAAAAAGAAAACTACTCGATTTTTTAACTGGTTTTCATCATAAAGGTAAAATTTCTTACTAACCTTGGCTTTTAAACTTACTTCTTCCGCTTCTTCTCCCAATTCTTTGGAAAACTCTTCTTCCTTTAATTCTAACTCCGTCAAATCAAAAATAATTTTTTTATCCTTATCCAAGATTGGCCAATTTTTTTTTGCTTCTTCTTTATTTTTTTTTCTTAACTCTTCCAAATCATCTTTTGAGACGATTTTGATTTTATTTCTCGTCCCACCAGAAAAAGGCGTTTCGTTTTTCGCCATAATATTTTTTGATTTTCCCTCAATCAAAAACTTACTGTCTTCCTTCAAATTATACTCAGGACCAATACTCAAAGCAACCACTTTTCCTTTTGCGGTTGAGGGTTTTAAATTTGAGGCATCACCTGAGGCGGAGGCTACTTTTACTTCTTCTTCTAAGAAAAACTTTAAACCATTTTCAGAAACTAAAACTGTTTCTTTGGGTAAAGTATAGGAAGAGTCCAAATCACTATTAAAAATTATCACCTCACCTTTGGCTTTTTGACCGATTTCTTTTTCACCGGTAGTTTTTTTAGAAGAAGAAAGATTAAGTTCTTGTTCTTTTTTAGTAATTGGTAACTTATCAAAACCGTCTTCTTTTTTTAAACTTCCCAAAAGAACCATTTCTTTGTCTAATTTTTTTGTCTCTGGATAAAGAGTTAAGGTGAGTTTGTGAAAAAACCATTCATTGGCAAAAAATCCTCCCAATAACAACAAAAAAACGAAAAAAGGCAAAGAAAATGAGGGTAATCTAACTTTAAAAGAAATTTTGGGAAAAGAAAAGGATAGATTCCTAAATGAGGGGAGCTTAAAACGAAAATAAAGGAATTTTTCAAAAAAACTTTCTTTTTTTTCAATCAAGGAAACTTCTTTGATATCTTTTCCAATCAAAAAACCCATTCTTTCTTCTTTTTTTTCCTCCTTTTCTTTTAAAAAATCTCCTTCTTCTTTTAGCTGAGTTTCAAAAATAAAAATCACCGCTTTTATTACCTCTTCTTCTTTTATTATTGCTACTTTTGGCAATTGGAGAAAATATTCAGGTGGCCAACGATAAGAAAGAATCGCTTCGGCTTTTTCGTCTAAATCTTTGGAGTTGTAAAGGATAATTTTTGAGGGCAAAAACTCTTTACCTTTTTCTTTAAAAACGGTTAAAAGATCATCGATAAAATTATCAGTCCGACTTACCACTTTTTTAAAAACAATTTGATTGTTTTTGTAGACAAAGATTGAAAGCTGAGTTTTATCAATCTCAACCAAAATTGAATTTAAAGGAAGATTTTCTTCTTTTTGTAAAAAAGAAGCAACCGCTTCACCCACTTCGATGTATCCCAAAGGAGAAAAAGCCAACTCCTCAACCATTTTTTTTATTGAAGAAAGTATAGGTCTTTGAATTTGTTTGGTTGCTTGATCAACTAAATGAGAGTAGACAAAGATAATAAGCTTTGAAATTTTTTCTTTGCCTAAAGTCAAAAGACTTAAGTTTTCATCAACATCATCAGTTAGATTTTCCCAACCGTTGGAGTAAGAAAAATTAATCTTTTCTTGAAGAACTAATCTTCCCTCCTCTTTTGCCAAAATCATTAAAACCCCATCCTGCTCTTTTAAAAGTAAACCCAAATATTTTTCTTCACTTTTTGTTTTTTTATTTAAAAAGGGTAAAGCAATCATAGTTGGTATTTAGAAAAAACTTGATCAACGCCTTGTTTAGCAGTTTTTAAAGCTTCTTGATAAGAAACTCCCTCAACCGTGGCATTAATCGCATTTTCGATGTATTTTACAATCTCATCATTTAATCCGTTATCAAAAGTTCGGCTAATCATCGGCGCTGAGACAAAATAATCAGCCTGTTTAATAACTGCCCCCAAATATTCATTTTGCAAAAGAAGGTTGGCTAAGTCAACTCGAGAATAGGGTTCACCAAAAAGTCTTTGACGGGAAGCTAATTCGTAAAATTTAGTTAAGTTCTCTTTCTCCACCAAAAAACGCAAAAACTTCCAAGCCTCAAGCTGATTGCGACTGGCTTTGGAAACTCCCTCCACCCAATAATTGGCAATAGAAACAGGTTGTGCTCCCGGTAAAGAAGGGACTGGCACCACTTTTAAATTAATCTCGGGATTTGATGCTTTAATCACCAAAACCTCCCATGAAGGAGCAAAAATCATCGCCACTTTTTCTTGAATAAAAGCGGTAATAGAATTGGGAAGACTTTCATCCCAAAAAGCATTTTCTTTCTCCGCGAACTTACGATAAGCCTCCAAAGCCCCAACTCCCTCCTCACTGTCTAGTTTTTTAATATCACCCCCATTTTGATAAAGCATTAAAGCAAAAATATCAGAAAAATGCTCGACATTTGAAGCCAAGCCCAGAGCAATACCCGCAGTTAATATATTTCCCGATGGATCTTTTACCGTAAGTTTGGGCACCATTTCATTTAACTCGTCCCACGAAGTTGGTGGTCCCTCAATCCCAGCTTTTTTTAACAAATCAATATTACAGATAAGAACTAAACCATCAATTTCCAAAGGCAGACCATAATAGTTATTACCAACTTTTAAGTCTTTTTGATGAATTTTATAAAATGTTTTTTCAAACTCCTCATTACTCATTATCGATGAAGGTATGGGCGAAAGAATCTGTTTAATTTCTGGTATCCAAGTGTTGTGAAAACGAAAAATATCTGGTCCTTGGCCATTTTGAGTTCGGACCAAAAGCTTTTCCCGATAATTTTCTGGCGACATTTTTTGATAAATAATTTTCACATGGGGATTCTTTTTTTGATAAGAAGAAATTAGAGGTTCAAAAACTTCCTTTTCTTCCCATAGACCCCAATAAGTTAAAGAAACGGGTTTTGGTGTTTTTTTTGATAAAGAAATAAATTTGAAAATAATGAAAAAAAAGAGTAAAAAAATAACTATTCCTATTCCTAAAAAAAGATATTGATTCCTATTTTCTACAAAAACTGGTGGTGGCTCTTTCAAGCCACCTTCTCCTTCAATTATCGTTTCTTGGGGGGAAGTTAGCTCAGGAGGAACTTCTTCTGGGACTAAATTTTCATCGGTCTTTGAAGAAGGATCAGTTTGATTTTCCTCAACAACCGTCTCAAACAGTTGATTTTTTTTGTCTTTTTCTTTATTATCATCCATAGGGCCAATTAAATAATATGATAGCAAAAAAGATACTTCTTATCATTAGTTTAATTTTGTTTTTATTTCTTTCCAAAAAAGTAGTCTTTTTTTTTAACAAAGAAAAAGAAATTAATATTGAAAAAAAGCTCTATCCTAATATCTTTATCAATCAAATAAACTTTGGTGAAAAAAAAGAAAAAGAGGTTGTTAACTTTTTTGAAGAAAAAAATAAAAAATTAAAAGAAAAAACTCTTACCGTCTTTTATCAAAATGAAAATATTGCCACTTTTTCAGGTTTATTACTTAATCTTCATTTTGATAGTCAAGGAATCTGGCAGCGGGCTTTTTTAATAGGAAGAAGTAGGAATTTTCCATCAAAAATTTTTCAAAAAATCACCGCCATTTTTAATTTAAAACGGTTTGAGATTGAGTTTAAGCCATCTTTTGATTATCAACCAATTTCTGACTTTTTAAAAATTGCCAAAGAAAGATATGAAAAACCAGCCAAAAACGCTTTATTTAAATTCGAAAATGGTAAAGTGGTGGCTTTTTATAAAGAAGAGTGGGGACAAAAAATTAATGAAGAAAAGTTTATTGTTTCTCTTAATCAAACTATTCAAAAAATGACCAAAGACAAAAAAAAAGATTTTTTTATTTACCTTCCTCTTGAAAAAATTGAACCGGAGATTAAGCTTTCTTATATTAATAAATTTGGCATTAAAGAAGAAATTGGTGTTGGTAAATCTGATTTTACCGGTTCAATCTCTTCTCGAATTCACAACATTATCTTAGCCGCTTCCAAATTTAATGGCATATTAATTCCGCCTGGCAAAGTTCTTTCTTTTAACGAAACGGTTGGTGATATCTCTTTTTTGTCTGGCTATCAACCGGCTTATATTATAAAAGATGGAAAGACTCTTCTTGGCGATGGCGGTGGCGTTTGTCAAGTCTCAACCACTCTTTTTCGCGCCGCTTTAAATGCTGGTCTTCCAATTTTAGAACGTCACTCCCATGCCTATCGGGTTTCTTACTATGAAAACGACTCTCCTCCCGGTTTTGATGCCACTGTTTTTGCTCCTTTTGTTGACTTAAAAATCAAAAACGATACTAAAGCCCATATTCTTATTCAAACAAAAATTGATAAAGAAAACAATCTTTTGTTTTTTTATCTTTTTGGCCAAAAAGATGGCCGAAAGATAGAGATTGAAAAACCAAAAATCTGGGATATAGCCCCCCCTCTTCCCCCAAAATATCAAGATGATCCCACTTTAAAAAAAGGAGTTATCAAACAAATTGATTTTCCATCATGGGGAGCTAAAGCTAATTTTCATTATAAAGTAGTAAAAGATGGGGAAGTTCTTTTTGAAAAAGACTTTTTCTCTTCTTATCGCCCTTGGCAAGCAGTTTATTTAGTAGGAACAGCTGAATAAAATAAAACAAATTTTTCCCTTAATCACACCTTCTTACTAATCTCTATAGATCTCTTTTTTTATCTAAACCATCTTGCTCTTCCTAGTTTATAAGAAAGGTTTTTTATTTTTCGCTCACCAATGATTTTTGCCGGTACACCACCAACAACTGAAAATGGCACAACATCTTTTGTCACAACCGCCCCCGCCGCCACCACCGCCCCTTTGCCGATTTTTACTCCAGGAAGAATTATTGCTCTTGGACCAATAAAAACATAGTCTTCGATCAAAACGGGAGCATTTTTGGCTAAAAAATAAGGATCATTAAAATCATGTTCACTATTATAAATCATCACTTCTGAGGCAATATCAACGTGATTGCCAATAATTAATTTATCCCGTCCATCCAAAACCACTCCTTCACCAATAATTGAATCTTCACCAATTGAGATATTCCTTGGATCATAAAAACGGGCTCCCATATGAATGGTTGATCCCTTACCAATCTTTACTCCCGCTAACCGATAAAAAAACCGCCGCAAATGATGAGAGGGTAAACTACCCACTAAATGAAGTAAAAACACCTCAAACTCTAAAAAAATATTAAAAAGGCGATTTTTTATCTTTTGAAAAACTTCTTTTTTCGTTAACTTTTTTCCTGTTTTATCAACAAACATAATCACCAAACACCAAACACCTAACTTCTAACACCTAACACCTAACACCAAACACTAATCACCAAGCATCTAACATCTAACACCAAACACTAAATATATATATCAAAAATCATATATCAAATATCAAAATGACAAATCAAAAAGCAAAAAGAGCTATATATTTATTTACTTTGCTTATTTTTTATTTTTAATATGTCATTTTGCATTTTGATTTTTGATATTTGATATATTAACAACGTTTACACAATGTTTACACTACTTTTTATACTTGAAATTAACACTTCCTTAGGGTGTTATAGATTCGGCACCTTGGGATATTTATAGAAACATTCCATGGCATATCCCTATCTAAAATTAACCCAATCTCTCAATCTCTATCAATCTCTACTTATCTCTACTTTATCTCCATTTATCTCTATTTATCTCTATAAATCTCTATTTATCTTTTTTCATATTCGCATAATTCGCGTCATTTGCATATTTATTCGCATCATTCGTATCTTTTAATTCCAATTTATCCAATTTTTAACTCTTCAACCACGCTTCTAGTTTATCAAATTCTTGGGTATTTAAAACATCATCTTTTTCCAAAAAACCCCGCCTTGCCACCGAAACGCCATAAAACATCCCCTCCATCTCTTTTAATGAATGGGCATCGGTATTGATAATAAATTTTACGCCAAAATTTTTTGCTTGTCTTACTAAAATATCAGGCAAATCCAAACGTAAAGGCCAGGCATTAATTTCCAAAGCAATATTCTTCTTTTTTGCCTTTTCAAAAACTTCTTCCCAAAAAACATCAATCTCTTCTCTTTTTCCCAAAAGTCTTCCCGTTGGATGACCTAAAATCTTCACTTTTGGAAAATCTAAGGCTTTAAGAATCCGTTTTGTCATTTTTGTCTTTTCATAAGAAAAACCGCTGTGAATTGAAGCAATAAGATAATCAACATAAAAAACCGCCTCTTTTGGTAAAGAAAGCCCACCATCAGGAAGAATATCAACTTCCAAACCAATAAAATAACCAATGTCGAAGCTTTTTAAAGATTCCTCAATCAATTTTTTTCTTTTTTTTAAAATCTCAACAATTTCTTTTTCGCTTAAATCGCCCCCAAACTTAGGATTATGATCAGAAAAACCAACATAAGAATAACCCAAGTTTTTTCCAAATTGAGCAATCTCAAAAAAAGAGGCCTCACCCAAATCGTGCGACGGTTTTAGGTCAAAAGAAGAATGAAGATGTAAATCACCTTTGATTTGAGAAAGGGTTAAAAGTTTGGGAATTTTTTTGTTTTTGGCCAACTCAATTTCGTTTAATCCCTCTCGCAGTTCTGGTGGAATATAGACCAATCCCAAAAATTGATAAAAATCCTCTTCTTTTTCAAACTGATAAAACTTTTTGGTTTTTAAATCTTTTATTCCATACTCAGAAAGAGAATAGCCTTTTTTTAAGGCATATTCGCGAAGTTTAATGTTGTGGGCTTTGCTGCCAGTAAAATACTGAAGCATCGCCCCATAACTTTTTTCATCACAAACGCGAAGATCAATTCTTATATCCGAAAAGACAATAATTGAGGCTTTTTTCTCACCGGCATTATCTACTTTTTTCGCTTTTGGAAATTGAGTAAAATAATCAATTACTTTTTTCTCATCGCTAGTTTTTACCAAAATATCAATATCACCGATGGTTGGGGCAAAACGCCTCAAAGAACCCAAAGCTTCTACCTCTTTTACTAAAGAATTTTCTTTTAAATAATCGATTATTTCTTTGGCCAAAGAAAAAGCATAAGGTAAAACCATTCTTGGAGGTTTTTCTTTTCTTTTTTCAAAGATTTCAATTGCTTTTAAAATCTGACTTTGGGATTTTTCTCCAAAGCCCTCGATTTTGGCTACCTCTCCAGAAAGACAGGCTTTTTTTAAATCTAAAACAACCGTTTTTTCATCAAAAAGTTTTAATGCTTTTACCAGGGTAAAAGCCTTTTTTGGGCCAATGCCGGGAATCTCCATCAACACAAAAACTGAAGAAGGAATCTTTTTTAAAACTTCATCAAAATGAAGACAATAACCTTCTTTAAAATATTCATCAAGGTAAGAAGCCAAAGAGGTCCCAATTCCCGCAACTTCATTTAATTTTCCCTCCTGCCAAAGATCAAAAAGATTGCGGGATAAATTTTCAATCGTGTCGGCGGCTTTTTGATAAGCGATTATCTTAAAACGATTTTCCGACGTTAAAAGATAAACGGCGGCTACTTTTCTAAGAAGAGTGGCAATTTCTTTGTTGCTATATTTTTCCTCAAATTTAATTTTTTTCATATTTTATATCTTACCATGAATAACCTTCATCATCTTTGAAAAATTTTTCCAAAAAGCGAGATTTTAAAGCATAAAACCGTCTGCCAAAAATAAACCTTTTTTTAGCAAAGGAAATATAAAGCTTTTTTTTTGCCCGGGTAATTCCCACATAAAACAACCGCCTTTCTTCCTCCAAAGATTCAAAGTTATCAAAACTGCGACTGTGAGGAAGAAACCCTTCCTCAACCCCAACAATAAATACATAATCAAACTCCAAACCTTTAGCCTGATGTAAAGTCATCAGCCTTACTTTATTTTTCCCATCTTCTTTTTTCTCACCTTCAAAATACTCGGCTTCAACCAACGCCACTTGATCTAAAAAATCAATTAAATTAGGAAAATTAGAAGCAACTGTTTTTAACTCGTTAATATTTTCTAATCTTGAAAAATCTTCTTCGCTTTCACTTTGATATAAACTTAAATAATCAGTTTCTTTCAAGATTTCCTCAATAATTTCACTGGTAGAATAATTTTCTAAATTAGAGTTTATTCTTTCATAAAAATTTTTAAAGGCAGAAAATCTTTTTTTTCCTAATTTTTTTACTCGTTCAAGTGCCAATTGATCATTGGGATAAAGTAACAAACGAAGAAAAGCTAAAATATCTTTTATCTCTTTTCTCTCATAAAAGCGCACGCCGCCAATAAGAATATAAGGAATCCCAAAATGTAAAAAAACCTCTTCCAAAATTCTTGATTGGGCATTGACTCGATATAAAACCGCAATATTTTCACCAAAAAATTCCGGTTTTTTTCCAATTTCTAAAATCTCTCTTGCCACAAAAATTGCTTCTTCTTCCTCATTTTCTGCTTCAAAAATCTCAATCTCTTCCCCCCCATCTTTATCGGTATAAAGTTTTAAAATCGGATGACTTTGATTTTGAGAGATAATTTGATAAGCAAAATCTAAAATCTTTTGGGTGGAGCGGTAGTTTTTTTCTAAATAAAAAAGAGAGACTTTTGAAAAATCTTTTTGAAATCGAAACAAATTTTCCATCTTGGCTCCTCGCCAAGAATAAATACTTTGGGAAAAATCACCAACCGCCGTTACCTGCTTTGCTTTTTTGGCCAAAGATTTTATTAACTCATATTGTAAAAAATTAGTATCCTGAAACTCATCAATAAGAAAATAATTTAACTGTTTTTGATAAAAGTCTAAAACAGAGGGATTTTTTTTAAAAAGGAAAACCGTTTTTAAAAGCAAATCATCAAAATCCAAAGCATTATTTTCTTCCAATTCTTTTTGATAAAGATAATAAACTTGAGCTACTAAATTTTTTTTATAAAAAGAAAATTTTTCCAAAAAAACTTCCGGGGTAATCATTTCGTTTTTCGCTAAACCAATATAGTAGGCAAAAAAAGAAGGGGTTAATTTTTCGATTTTTTCTTTTTTAAGAATATTTTTTATCAAACTAAGCTGTTCATCCTCATCATAAATTAAAAAGTTTTTTGCGATATTCGCCTCTTTCCAAAAACGTCGCAAAACCAAAGCTCCAAAAGAATGAAAAGTCCCAATATAACCCAATTTAACATAAGCCCCCAATTCTTTTTCGATTCTTTCTTTCATTTCCAAAGCCGCCTTATTGGTAAAAGTAACCATCATGATCGAAGAAGGAGGCACTTTTTTTTCTTTAATCAAATAAACTACCTTAGCAATCAAAACCCGTGTTTTTCCCGAACCCGCCCCGGCCAAAATCAAAGAGGAGCCATCGACAAAAAAAGCAGCTTTTTTTTGAGCTTCATTTAAACTTTCAAAAAGAAGACTCATAAAAATTTAAAAAAATAATTTTAAAAAACTAAAGAATAAAAAATAAAAAACGCCGCCACCCCAAAAAGAATTAAAATTGAATGCACTGTACCCGATGTGGGAAGGGTAGTTACCTCAGTTGGTGATGGATAATAATTATTGGAAGGCAAAGGGGTGGGTGTTTCTGCTTTGGCTAAAATAATTTCCGTTGGTGTGGGTGTTTCTTCGGTGACTAAATTGTCAGTTGGTGTTTGAGTTGGAGTTGGTGTTGGTAAATAAGAGGTTGGTGAAGGATTAGAAGAACTATTTTGATTTAAGGCAATAAATTTCTCACTGGTTGCCACTTGAGCTTTTGTTTTTTTTGGGGCAACAGCTGACGTTGTTTTTTCCTCAGTTGGTGCCTCCATTAAAAGATAACTAAAATAAAAAATTGCCCCAATTAAAAAAATCATCATCAAAATTAAACCTAAAGTAACAATCTTTTCTTTTTTCATTTTTTAATTTTTACTCGCCCAACCAGCCTTCTTTTTTTGAATGAAGTTGGGCCTCAATTTTTAAAAAAGAATCCGCCGTTGCCACTTGATATTCTTTATAAAAAACATTTTTTTCTTGATTAAAATTTTGGGTAATCGATTCTTCATCCCAAGCACCTTGATTAACCTTAATTCTTGCCATATCAATATCGGAAAAACCAACTTTTTCAATCCCAATAAAAATCTTCTCTCCTGGTTTTAAATTTTTTAGTTCCTCATCATTAAGTTCCTGCCATTTTTCATTATATATTTTTATTTTTCCGGTTAAAATTATTTTTTTTTCTTCATTGGTTAGTGATGAATTAACTGGTAATTCGTTGGGTGTTTTGTTTTTTGTCATGGTAAAAATAAAAATAAAAAAAGATATCAAAAATAAAATAAAAACAATAAATTTGTTGCCAAAAAAGAATGAGAAAGAGGAAATTTTTTTTTCATCTTTTTTTTCGATTAAAAAAATTTGTTTTTTTTCTTTCTCAAAATCAAAATTGTCTTTAAAATCAGGAAGATTGATTTTATTCTTTTTCTTTTTTATTTCTTTTTTAAAAAGATAAATTTGATAGCCCAATAAAATTAAAGTAATAAAAAAACTCACTAAGGAAATTTTATTTACTGAAGAAAAAAAATTAATAACTTCTTCCATATAAAAAAATAATATCAAAAACCAAAGAAAAGTCGCAAACCCAAACCAATCGCCAAAATTCCCAAAAAAGAAAACAAAATAACATTGTTAGAGCCAGAAACAAACGGCGTTGGAGTAGGTGTAGAATAAAAAATTGTCGGGGAAGGAGTCGGTGACTGCAAAGTTTGAGTTGGCAATATTTGAGAAGTGGGGGTAGGACTTGGTACTATAGTTGCTGAAGGAGTCGCTTCTCCCAAAACCCGACCAAAAATCGCTTGATTACCCACCAAACGAAATTCTCTTTTAACCTCAATCTCCTTATTATCTTTACTTTTTGTTCTTGCTATCAACTGATAACTTCCTAAAGGTAAATTTTCTAAAAACCTGATTGACCAAAAACCGTATTTATCGGTTTTGAGGCGAGCACTATAGTTTTTATTACCCGTCATTGGCAAAAGATTCACTAAAACCTCATTGCCTGGCATTGCTTTTCCTTTAATAAGAGGAGTAAAACCAGGAATCACCGCCTTTTCTTCAGGATAGATAATTTTTATTTCTTCTTTTTTATTAATTTCTTTCTTAGCAGTTGCTCCCAAAACTTGCTCCTCAAAGATAAATGAATAATCCCTCCCAATAAACAATGGCTGAGGAATAGGAGAAAGCTTTTTTATTTCTCCCTCAACTTTGGTCTTTAATCCAGTCTCTGAAATAATTTCAATTAAGACTTTTTCTGAAGAAGAAGGAACTTTTGGGGTTAAATCTTTTAGACTATACAAAACATTTAAAGGAATTAACCATTCACCGGTTTCTTTGGTAAATGAAGAGAAAGAATAATAATCTTTAACATTTAAAAAAACGATGGCATTGACCAAAGGAATATTGGTTTCTTGAAGGACTTTTCCGTAAATTAAAGTTGGCGTTTTATTGGGTAATTGAAGTTTTGGAGTAAAAAAACTAAAAGGCTCATCCTCGTATTTTTTAATCATTTGGTTATCCGAAACAATCACAAAAAAATATTTTTTTCCCGGAGATAAATTTTTTAAATTAACATAATGAAAAAAAAACTTGTTTTTGTTATTGACAGTATCCCTCTCATCCAAAATAATCGATGTTAGTTTTTTTTCATTTTCCCCATATAAAATAAAACCGGTGGTTTTTTCTTCAGTTTCCCAAACAATCGTTGCTTGATTGGGAGTGAGGTTAGTAATTTCTAATCTTTTCAAAAGCTTTTTTGTTGCTTTGGAAGGAAGAGACTTTTTATGAAAAAGATTGGCAAAAAAAAGAGTGATAATAAAAACAATTAAAATCGCCAAAGGAAAAGGAACTTTTGGTTTGTTTTTTAAATAAAGATTAGTATAATAAGTCATATTGATTAAGGTTGTTTTTCCACTAATATATTTAAAATTTTATCATCTAAATGATAGGTTTTTATCGAAGGTAACTTGGGGATGGTAATTTTTCTCTCATAAAAAGCATGATAAATATCAGCAATCATCCAAACAATTACTGAAACAAATATCGTCAATGATATTAAAAAAAATTCTTTTTTTATCATAAATAACTAGCGTTAATCTCCATTTCAACTTTTAATAAACCTGAGGGGCTGCTTTCTTTATTTTGTGTAATAATCAATTTCTCAACCATCTTCAATCGCCTTTGTTTTAACAATTCTTCTAAAAAATTAGAGATTTTCGAAAAATCAACCTCTCCCTCGATATTTAACACTAATTGATTATATTTTTTTTCTTTTGCTTCTTTTAAACTTGTTTCTCCCATATCTATTTTTTTAAACAAAAAACCACTTTCACTTGAAACTTTATTCAAATCATCAATTACTTTGGCTAAATTTGGTTTATCAGGAATCGCTTCCTTCAAAAGCGGCAATTTTTCTCGATGATTCTCTAAAAACTGTTGCACTTGAGCAATCATAACAATTTTTTGATCATAGAATTGATCCACTTCTTCCAAGTCTTTTGCTTGTTTTTTTAACGAAAACAAAGTTGTAAGGGTCGGTCTTATAATAAAAAATATCGAAAAAGAAAAGATCAAAAAAAATAAAACGGAAAAAGTATAATCTTGAACTTTTTTAGAAAAAATATCTTTTTTAATCATAAAAATTGAGAAAACTCTAACTCAAACTCATAACCAGTTTCACTTTTTTTGATTGATTTTAAATTTACTTTTTTAAATTTTTTTTCTTTTTTGACTAAATTAATAAAATTTTGAAGATTCTCCGGTAAAAAAGCGACTCCTAAAACCTCAATTGAATCAACCGAAAGTCTCATTTCTTTTAAGATTAAACCCTGCGGAAAGATGGAGACAAAATATTTAAACATCGAAAGCATTTTCTCCTGTCTCTCCAATACCAATTTTGCTGTTTCTTGTTTTTTTTCAATGATTTCTGCTTCAGAAAGAAGGGGTAAAACTACTTGAATAATTTCTTTTTTCTGAGCCACTGCTTCTTTTAAATCGATAATTTTTTGATCAAGTTGAAACCGATAAAAAAAGACAAAAATTATCACCAATTGAGTAATAACAATAATATATCGCAAATAATTTAAAAAAAAATAAACCAGTTTATCAACTAGCGAAAGTTCTTTTTTGGTTAAAAGGTTAATCCGAAAACTCATTTTTTATTTTTTATTAATTTGGCCATTTTTGATTTAATCCGACTGGCTTTGTTTTTATGAATAACTTTTTCTTTAGCCGCTTTATCTACTGCTTTGTAAAGATTTTTTAGTAATTCTTGTAAGTTTTTTGCTCCTTCTTTTACTCCATTTTTAATTTTTCTTATTAAATAATCAATTTTATTTTTATATTTTTTATTTAAAGCGGTTCTTTTTTTGGTTTTTCTTAAATTTTTTTTGGCGGTTTTAAGATTGGGCATAATTTTTCTCCCTCCTTTCTTAAAAATCAAATTTTAAATTCTTTTTCATAAATTTTTTCTCCATAACTGCCGGTAAACTTTAAATTTAATTTTATTGGTCCTAAAATATTATGATAACGACAAGTACCAGAAGAACAAGTACCCAAAACTATCTTTCTTCCTCCATAAGTATTTTCTTCACCACATTGCCAAAATCTTTCCGTTTTAAAACATTTACCAATCACTCCTTGCTCAACCGCCCCCCCTTCGCCTCCCTCTAAAACATCATTATTTAGCGTTTTATAACTTAATTCAAAATCAATGGCTTCTGTTCCTTTTGGTTCGTTACTGATAGTTAAGGCAACTTCTCCTTTTTTCAAAGGTTTAAACTCAACCTTAACCGAGGAATCAACGGTTGGAATTACGGCTTCGGTGGGTAAAGTTGGTCCTAACAAAACTTCTTTTTTCGAAAAGCTTTTATTATTTAAAAATAAAAAAGTCAATCCCAAAAAAACTAAAACAACAAAAACTACCAAAAGATAATTTTTTTTCTTCAAAATCATAAGCTTTTCAATCAAATTAATAACTTTTGATTTAAATAGTCTTTTAATCGATCAATTGATACCCGCTCTTGTTTTTTACTATCCCGCTCTCGCACAGTCACCGTCTCATCAGCCAAAGTCTGAAAATCAATGGTCACACAAAAGGGTGTACCAATCTCATCTTGAGAAAAATATCTTTTTCCAATATTGCCTCGATCATCAAAAGCAATAAGATAATCACCTTTAATTAAATTATAAACTTTTTTTGCTTTTTCCACTAAATTTTCTTTATTGGCCAAAAGAGGAAAAACCGCTACTTTTACGGGTGCCAGACGCGGATCAAGTCGTAAAACAACTCTTTCTTCTTCTTCTTCATAATAAGCATCAATTAGAAAAAACAAAGTCGCCCGATCAACCCCACCTGAGGTTTCAATCACCCAAGGAATAAATTCTTCTTTAGTGTTTGGGTCTTTATAAGTTAAATTATGGCGCGAAAGATCCCAATCACCCCGATGATGAATTCCTTCAAACTCACTCCAACCAAAAGGTGCCTGATATTCAATATCAGTAGCAAAACGCGCATAATGAGCCCGTTCGTGGGGTTCATGATCACGAAAGCGCAAGTTTTTTTCTTTAATGCCAAGATCAACATACCACTTAAACCTTTCTTCTTTCCAGTAAGAAAACCATTGATCACCCTCTTTATCGTCTGGATAAATAAAAAACTCAAGTTCCATCTGTTCAAACTCGCGGGAGCGAAAGGTAAAGTTACCAGGAGTAATTTCGTTTCTAAAAGCCTTACCAATTTGAGCAATACCAAAAGGAATTTTTATTCTTGAGGAATCAACAATATTTTTGAAATTAACAAAAACACCTTGGGTAATCTCACCTCGAAGGTAGGCTTTTTGTTTTGGCTCAGTTACTCCCAAATAAACTTCAGTTAAAATATTAAATTTTTTCGGTTCGGTAAAGTTATCTTTTTGACCACAATCGGGGCAAACATTATTAATAATTTTATCGGCCCGAAATCGATGATGGCAGTTTTTACACTCAACCAAAAGATCAGCAAAAGAAGAAACATGACCCGACCTTTCCCAAACCACAGGATTCATAATAATTGAAGCATCAATCCCCACAACATCATCTCTTTCATAAACCATATTTTTCCACCAAATTTTTTTAAGATTATTTTTAAGTTCCACTCCCAAAGGACCATAATCCCAAAAACCAGCAATACCGCCATAAATCTCTGA
>Ga0308392_1000019_pt1 | contig 52717 bp, 58 predicted proteins | sample Hotspr20Samplem2_FD_202361 | JGI IMG/M metagenome (GOLD analysis project Ga0308392, IMG submission 202361) | Hot spring phototrophic mat microbial communities from Octopus Spring, Yellowstone National Park, Wyoming, United States - 20050624_m2 ... | reverse complement strand
CTTGATGTCATGCGGATAGCCCACGACGGCAGCTTCCGCGACGGCCGGGTGACCGACGAGGGCGCCCTCGATTTCGGCCGTGCCGAGGCGATGCCCCGAGACGTTCAGGACGTCGTCGACGCGCCCTGTAATCCAGTAATACCCATCCTTGTCGCGGTGGCAGCCGTCGCCCGTGAAGTACTTCCCGGGGTAGGTTGTCAGGTAGGTTTGGACGAACCGGTCGCGGTCGCCGTACACGGTGCGCATCATCCCCGGCCACGACGCCTTCATGCAGAGCCGGCCCGTCACGCCGTTGCCTTCGAGTTCGCGCCCCTCCTCGTCAACCACACACGGCTGTACGCCGAAGAAGGGCAGCGAGCCGGAGCCCGGCTTCATCGGTGTGGCGCCGGCGAGCCCGGAAATCATGTGGCCGCCCGTTTCCGTCTGCCAGTAGGTGTCGACGATGGAGCAGCGGCCTTCGCCCACCACGTTGAAGTACCAGCGCCACGCCTCCGGGTTGATCGGCTCCCCGACCGTGCCCAGGACGCGCAGCGATGTGCGCCGATACTTCTTTACGAAGTCATTGCCCTCCCGCGCGATGGCGCGGATAGCCGTCGGCGCGGTGTAGAACACCGTGATGCCGAGGCGGTCGACCATATCCCAGTACCGCCCCGCGTCGGGGTAGGTCGGGATCGATTCAAACATCACCGTCGTGGACCCGTTCCCGAGTGGTCCGTAGACGATGTAGCTGTGTCCGGTGATCCAGCCGACGTCGGCTGCGCAGCAGTAAATGTCGTCCTCGCGGATATCGAAGACGTACTTATGGCTGCACATCACGTGAAGGAGGTAGCCGGCGTGCGTGTGGAGGACGCCCTTCGGCTTCCCGGTCGACCCCGACGTGTAGAGGATGAAGAGCGGGTCTTCACTGTCCATCTCCTCCGGCGGGCAGTCAGCCGGCTCGTTGGCCACCGCGTCATGCCACCACTCGTCGCGGCCGGCCACCATGTTCACCGGGGTGCCCGTGTGCCGGTACACGATGCAGAACTCCACCGAGTGGCCGGGCTCGGCGAGCGCCTCGTCGACGTTCGCCTTGAGGGGCACGGCACGCCCGCCACGCCGGCCTTCGTCCTGTGTAATGACTGCCTTGCAGGTCGAGTCGTCGATGCGGTCGCGGATCGATCGAGGGGAGAACCCTCCAAAGATGACGGAGTGGATGGCGCCGATCCGGGCGCACGCGAGCATCGCTGCCGCAAGCTCGGGAACCATGCCCATGTAGATGGCGACCCGGTCGCCCTTGCGGACGCCCCTGCGGCGGAGGGCATTGGCCAGCCGGTTGACCATCTCCGACAGTTCGCGGTAGGTCACCCGTCGGTTCGTTCCCGGTTCGTCGCCCTCCCAGAGGATGGCGGTCTTGTCGCCGCGGGCAGCAAGGTGCCGGTCGAGGCACTGTACCGAGGCATTCAGCTTGCCGCCGATGAACCAGGCGATTTTCCCCGCGTGGAGGTCCTCCTCCACGACACGGTCGAACGGCTTGGAGAACGTGAGGAAGCGCTCGGCCATCTCCCGCCAAAACGCGTCCCGGTCCTCGACGCTGCGGCGGTACATCTCGCGGTAGGTCTCCATGTCGGCCACCAGCGCTCCTTCGCGGACGCGGGCCGGCGGCTCGTACACCTCGTCGACGGGGAGTCCAACGTCGGCCATGGGTATCCTCCTGGTGCTGCGTGCAGGGGTGGGGTGTTAGCGGTGCATTCTACTGAACTGCGGTGCGGCGGCGGCGTTAGGGCACGCTCGGGTCGTACTCCTCGGCGATGTGGCCGCCCGCTTTGAGCGCCTCGTATTCGGAATCGCTCACCTTCAGCAGCTCGCGATAGACATGCTCGTTGTGTTCGCCGAAGCAGACCGGCGGCTGATAGAACTCCACCGGCGTCTTCTCGAACTTCCAGAGCGGACCGACGTACTCGTGCGTCCCGGCGTCGCGGACGGTCTGCTTCTTGAAGAAGTCGCGCGCCCGTAGATGGGGGTCGTCGAACATCCGCGACGCTTCGAGCACCGGCGTCGCGGCGATCCCGCGAGCCTGGAGCAGGTGCATCATCTCGTAGTCGTCCCGTTCGCAGGTCCACTCGGCGATGCCGGCATCGATCTCGCGGAAGTGCGCGGCCCGCCCCTCGTTCGTCGCAAAGCGAGGGTCGAGCGCCCACGCCGGTGACCCCATGGCCTCGACAAGCTGCTGCCACTGGGCGTCGTTCTCGATATGGATGGCAATCCAGTGGTCGTCCATCGTGGTGGCGTCGCCGGGGGACTTGGCAGGGTAGACACCGCAGGGGTACCGGCCGTGCACGTCGCGGTTGCCGATGGCCGACTGCACGTTCCGGTTCATCGAGTAGTCCATGATGGCATGGGTGAACATCGCGGCGGCGTTCTCGGCCTGGGCGATTTCGATCGTCTGGCCCTCGCCCGTCCGGTCGCGGTACCAGAGGGCTGCCATCACCGCAAACGCCCCCTGTGCGCCAGCCATGTAGTCGCCGGAGTAGATCGCCGTGTTCGCCGAGGGGTCGGCGTCGTCATACCCGCGCAGGAGGGTGTGCCCCATCACCGCCTCGAGGTGGACACCGAGAGCACGCGCCTCCCTGTACGGACCGGTGAGCCCGTAGGCCGGCACCCGCACGATGATGAGTCGCGGGTTCGTTTCCCGCAGCCACTCCTCCGTGATGCCGAGTTTCTCCAGCGTCCCGACGGCATTGTTCTCGTACACGACGTCGGAGATGGCCACCAGCCGGCGGAGGATGTCCTTTCCCTCGGGCCGCCGGAGGTCGACGGTGAAGCTCTTCTTGTTCCGGTAGAGGCTGACGAACGTCGGGTTATAGTTCCACGGCCGCGGCCCCACCTCGTTGCGGGGGAGGCCGCCGCTCCAGGCGATCGACCGCTCAAGCAGGATCTGCGGCGGCCGGGCCATCGCTCCACGGGTCATCGGCTGGAATACGAACGGGTTCTCGGGCTTAATCACCTCTGCGCCGAGGTCGCCGAGCAGCATCGTCGCGAATGGGCCGGCCCACACCACGCACAGGTCAATGACCCGGATGCCCTCCAGCGGCTTCAGACTCATCGTGCACCTCCCGCAGCACAAACCTGCGCAATGGTCGTGTCATCCACTCCAGCTTCCCGGAGGACCTCTTCGGTGTGCTGGCCCAGCAGCGGCGCGGGCCTGCGGAGCTCCCAGCCGCCCTTCCCCATGATGAACGGGCGGCCGGGGAACTCGACGTCGCCGAGTTCCGGGTGGGTCGCGCGTGCCCAGAAACCGCGCCCACGGAAATGCTCGTCCTCGAAGAGGTCCTCCATACTGAAGAGCGGACCGCAGAGAACCTTCGCCCTCCGTGCCTCGGCCCAGACCTCGCGCTTGGTGCGCTCCAGGCACCAGGTGAGGAAGTAAGTGTTCCACTCCTCGATAACGTAGGGGTCCAGCCGCTTGACCGGGTCCTGGAACTGCGGCTGCTGGTTCCAGTCGGGGTGACCGAGCATATCATCGACCCGGTCCGGCCGGAGCGATGCGTTGGTGAACTCCACGTAGCCGTCGGCGCACGGATAGATGCCCTGGGGCATGCCGGCCCCGCCGCCGGCCGCCCGGATCGTCTTTCGTCCGCTGAACTGGTAGGCGATGGCGGTCGCGTGGCGCCGGTCGACTCCCCCGAAATGGGTTTCGGCGAGCGAGATGTCGACGTGCTGGCCGATGCCGAACCGCTTCGCTGCCCAGAGCGCTGCCATAATCGCAACGGACGCTGCTGCGCCCGATTCGAACAGCGCGGCAGTGCCAGCCATCTTGACCGGCTCCCGCTCGGTCAGGCCCATGGAGTACATCTCGCCGGCGAAACCGTACAGGGTGAGCTCGCTCAGGCGGTAATCCCGGTAGGGGCCCGTCTGGCCGAAGTTCGAGATGGACACCACCGGGAGCGAGGGGTTAATCCGGCGGAAGAAGTCGAGGCCGACCCCGAGCCGGTCGAGCGTGCCCGGGGCGAAGCTCTCGACCACGATGTGGGACCGCCTTGCCAGCGCCTCGAGCGCAGCCTTTCCGGCCGGCTCACGGAGATCGAGGACTACGGACCGTTTGTTGCAATTTAAGTAAAAGAAGAGTCCGCTCCGCTCCGGATGGGGCTCCCCTCCTTTGAACGGCGGAAGCATGCGGGCGACGTCGCCTCCCGGCTTTTCGACCTTGATGACGTCGGCGCCGAGGTCGGCCAGCAGCCGCGTCGCGTAGGGGCCGGCGATATGGTGCGTCAGGTCGAGGACGCGCACGTCATCCAGCGCCTGCATCGGCTTCACCTCCTGCTCTGCCGCCTGCCCGGCGGCACGCGGAATCTACCAGAGTGACAGGGCCGGGTGAACTGCCTCTTGCGATGCGGGCAGGTAGAATCCCCCGTCAGCCCGGGCGGTCCTTCCGCCCGCACATTTCACGGAGGAGCGCCCTATGGCTGTCCGCTACCAGAACTGGCGCGACGAGTACAAGTCGCGGCAGAAGTCTCTCGACGAGGCAATGCAGATCGTCAAGGAAGGCGACCTCGTCGGCATCACCATCCTGTGCCCTGGCCCGCTGGTGCAGGCGTTCATCGAGCGCGCCAGGCAGCTCGGCAACGTCAACATCCGCACCCTTGCGCCCAACTACCCGGACCTCTTCAACCCGGAGCTCTTCAAGGGTGAGCGCGAGATCGAGCTCTTCATCGGCGATGCCATGCGGCCGGCCCACGATGCGAAAATCGCCACCTACCTGCCGAACACCTTCATGCTCGGCATGAAGGCCTTCGACAACGGCCGGCCTGAGGCCCGCATCCCGGACGTCTTCCTCACCCCGTGCAGCCCCCCGAACGAGCACGGCTACGTCCACTTCGGGCCGCACATGTGGCAGCGCAAGAGCTATGCGAAGCGCTGCAAGCACACCATCGCCATCGTCGACCCGAACATTACGCCGGTGTATGGCGACGTCTGGATGCACGTGTCCGAGATTGAGACGTTCGTCGAGGGGGTGATGAAGCCGGTCGATATCCCGGCGATGGAGGAGCGCGTCCGCACCCTCGCGAAGGAGGCGGACCGGCAGGCGCTGCTCGACATCATGAAGCGGGCCACGCCCGACCAGCTCGCGCTGGTGGAGCACACGTTCCACACATTCCCGCCGTCGCTCCTCGGGGCCGCGCTCGGCATCGCGGAGGTTGACCCGGCGGCCCAGGCCATCGCCGACAATTTGCGGCAGATCATCCGCGACGGCGACACCATCCAGGTCGGTGTCGGCCAGCCGAGCCAGCTGATGTTCCTGGCGGGCGCCTTCGACGATGCGAAGCACCTTGGCATCCACACCGAACTCGGCTCGCCGGGGCTCGCAAAGCTCTGGGCGCGGGGCATCGTCGACGGCTCGAAGAAGACGCTCTTCCCGGGGAAGTCCGTGGCGGTGGCCTGGACCGGCTGTGATGGGGAGGACCTCAAGATCATCGCCGGCAACCCGGCCTTCGAGCTGCACCAGCACGACATCATCCTCAATCCTGCGTTCATGTCGCAGAACCACCAGATGACCTCCATCAACAGCGCCATTGCGGTCGACCTGCTCGGCCAGATCGCGAGCGAGGACCGGTTCGGCGGGCACATGGTGAACGGCACGGGCGGCCAGCCCGATACGCACATGGCCGCCGCCATGTGCAAGAACGGCCGCGCCATCACCGTCATGCGCTCGACCGCGATGGACGGGACCATCTCGAAGGTTGTCGCGAAGCACGAGGCCGGCACGCTGGTCACCATCCCGCGCTACCTCGCGGACACCATCATCACGGAGTACGGCGTGGCCCGGCTGCTCGATAAGAATCACCGCCAGCGCGCCGAAGAGTTGATTTCGATCGCACCCCCCGACTTCCGGGCGGAACTCCGCAGAGAAGCCAAGGAACTCTGGGGCTAACGGTCAGATTTCGGGCGTCCGCTGCGTCGCGAGCTCAGCTTCGCGGCGCAGCGCCGAGGGCGAGAACCGCTCATGTCCCGCAAGCAGCAGCGCGGCGCCAATGAGGCTTACGGGTACGACATTCACCAGGTGCGCGAGAATTGCGAAGCTCAGTGCCCTCGCCTCCGGCACGCCGAATGGCAGCAGCGATGCGGTGGCCGCGACGTGGAAGACGCCAATCGCGCCGGGTGAACTTGGCAGGAGCATGGCCAGGTTGGTGGTGCAGGTGAGCAGCACGGCTACGGCGAACGGCGCATCGATGTGGAGTGCCTGCATGAGGAGATAGTTGATCGCGAAAGCCCCGACCCATGCCGTCCACGACCAGCCCCAGATGTGGACGACACGGTCGCGCGCGAAAAGGCGTCCGAGGCCATCGGCGAACGAGGCCGCCTCGGCGCGGATGCGCCGGTTGGCCGGGAGGCGCCGCCGCAGCCGTTCCGACCGGGCGACCGTGTTCAGGCGGGCGCGGAAAATGGCCCCGGCCGCGACTGCTGCCGCGAGGACAGCAATGGCAACCCACGCGGCAGTCTTCAGCCCTTCGTACCGGGCCGGGACGGGGAGAAATGGACTGACTGCGAGGAAGCACAGCATGAGCGTGATCGTGTCGGTCACGCGCTCCGTGAGCATCGACGAGAGGACGTGCCCAAGCCGGACCCCGGGCTGACGCGAGGTCATGGCGACGCGTGCAACGTCGCCCAGCCGCGCCGGCAGCACGTTATTGAGCAGGAAGCTGATGTGGAGGATGCGGTACAGGCGCCTCGTCGTCACCGGCGACGTTTCGGGCAGGAGGAGGCGCCATCGCACCGTCTTTGCGACGAGCGACGCAACAAGGCAGAGAATGGCCATTGCGACGAGCAGCGGGTCAGCGGTCCTGAGCGAGGTGAGGGTCGGCGTCCAGGGGATGACCTGCCACAGCAGCACCACCGAAACTGCGGTGATGGCGAAGCCGGGCGCTGAGCTGGCGAGCGAACGGATCACTGCCCTGTCCCTTCACCTACAGGGTGCCACAACCCTTCCGCACGGGGAAACCGGGGGCTACGCTGGTAGGCGTGTCGGTCGTCGCCGAATCGCGCGGGACACCCCGCTGGGGCCGTCTGAAGCTCCCGCCGCTTCCCGAGCCGCCCGCAACCCGGTCGGGCCGGGTTCTGCTCGCCGCGCAGGCTGCGGTGCTGCTGGCGATGACCGGGACCGTGGCCACGCGAACCTGGCAGGACCATACCTGGTTCGGCTTCCTCCTTGTGGGTCTTGCGGTGGCCCTTTGGGTGCCTGAAGCCCGGCAGCGGCGGATTCGGCGCTGGTGGTTCGTCTACGTGGCCGGCATCTTTGTGTACACCCTGCTCCGTGCCTACGCAGATGAGGCGGGGGCACCGATCCGCATCACGTATCCCATTTCGTTCGACCGCTGGCTGTTCTTCGGCATGGACCCAACGCTCTGGCTGCAGCGCCGCTTTTTCGACCCGCGCGATATCGGGCTGCTCGATTACCTCGCCGTCGCAGCACACTGGTCATTCTTTATCGCGCCCCATGCCCTCGCCGTCGGCGTCTTCCTCCTCCAGCGGCGGCAGTTCCCGCGCTTCGCGGTGCTCATGGTTGGCACCATGTGGCTCGGGCTCGCGCTCTTCTTCATCGTGCCGACGGCGCCCCCGTGGTTCGCCGGCGAAATCGGCCAGCTGGCCGGCGTCCGGCGGATTATGGACTACGTCGGGGGCTCGATTCACGGAAGCGCCTACTCCTCGCTCTACGCAGCCCTTGGCGAACCGAACTCGGTGGCCGCCATGCCGTCGATCCACATGGCCGTGACCTTTGCCATGTACCTCTGGGGCCGCCGCCATCTGCCGCGCCTCGCACCGCTGCTCCTCGCCTACTGCGGTGTGATGGCGGTCTCGCTGGTCTACCTCGGCGAGCACTATGTGGCCGACCTGCTGGCCGGGATCGCCTGCGCGTCTGGAGCCTGGCTTGTTGCGGTCCGGCTTGTGCCAGAACTCTCGGAGCCGGCTATGCAGCCCGCTGATACAGGTTCACGCCGGCGGTCCTGAGTCCGATTTCGCCCGAGCGCATGATCATTTCGCTACCGCCGACGAACAGCACGCCGCCTGCCCGCAACGCCCGGCTGAACCCGGCGTAGATGTGCTGCTTCGCTTCGTCCGTGAAGTAGATGACAACGTTGCGGCACAGGATGAGGTCCAGGTCGGAAGGGTACGGATCCTTCAGCAGATCATGCTGGCGGAAGGTCACCTTTCGCCGGATGGCGTCGACGACCCGGTAGGTCCCGTCCTCCTGGATGAAATACTTCGCAAGGTACTCCGCGGGCACCGAGCGCACCTCCATCGGGAGATAGCCGGCCCCGTCCTTCGCGCGGGCGAGGATCGGCATGTCGACGTCCGTTGCAAGGATGCTGTGCCGCCCGGTGGGGTCGATCCGGTCAAGGATCATCGCAACCGTATACGGTTCGCAGCCGATCGAGCACCCCGCGCTCCAGATCTTGAGGGTGCGTCGTTCGCGGAGGAGCTGGGGGAACCATTTCGTCTCGAGCTCGCGGAACCGTTCGGGCTGGCGGAAGAACTCGCTGACGTTGATGGTGAGCGTGTCCCGGACTTCGTCGAGCAGCTTCAGGTCGGACGCAATGGCGCGCGTGAACGCGCTCCACGACGCGATGCCGCGCCGGGTCATGAGCGAGGCCAGCCGCCGCTTCATCTGGGGCTCCTTGTACTGTCCCAGGGGGACGCCGATGGCTGCCTCGAGCGCCCGTCGGAAGGAGAGCCACTGGGGGTCGTGTTCGGGTTCGTGCGTCATGCCTGCCTCCCGGGGACGCTGGCCGCCAGCGCCTGCGCGATGCGGTCGATCGGCAGCTGGCGTGCGTGGCGGGTCCGTTCGAACGCCACGCGGGGCATGCCGTAGACCACGCTGGTCGCCTCATCCTGGGCGAAGACGTGCCCGCCGGCCGCCTCCACCCGCGCTGCACCGTCGGCGCCGTCCCTGCCCATCCCGGTGAGGATGGCCACGCTCACCGCGCCGCCGAAGACCTCCGCCACAGAGAAGAGCGTGACATCGACGCTCGGCCGCACCCCGTGGACGGTCGGGCCCCGGTCGAGCCGGACACGGCGGTCGCGGCCGACCAGGAGGTGGTAGTCGCCCGGCGCGACGAACACTCTGCCGGGGACGAGCAGGTCGCCCTCCTGCGCCTCAGCGACGGGCAGCGGCGACATCCCGTCCAGCCGCCGCGCGAGCGCCGCGGTAAAGCCGGGCGGCATGTGCTGCACCACGATGACTGCGGCGTTGAGGCCGGCCGGCAGATTCGGGATGACCTGGGTGAGCGCCGGCGGGCCCCCGGTCGACGATCCAATGACGACGGCGTACTTCGAAGGCGCCTGCCCTGCTGCCGCCGGGAGCCGGGTCGGCGGACGCAGCGGCGCCGGGGTGGGGGCCGGCGGCGCGACCCGGCGCCGGAGGAGACGCGCATGGCTCGCCCGCTCGACGGCCTCGAACAGCTTCTCCCCGACGTTCACGAGGTCGGCGCTCAGGCCGGACGGCTTGCCGACGCACTCGACGGCGCCGGCTTCGAGCGCGCGGATAGCAGTCTCGGTTCCTTCGTGGGTCAGCGTGGAGACCATAACGATGGGCGTCGGGACTGCCTGCATGATCTCGCGGACCGCCGACACGCCATCCATCCGCGGCATCTCGACGTCCATGGTGATGACGTCGGGCCGGAGCTCCAGGGCCTTCTTCACGGCATCCAGGCCGTCCGTGGCCTGCCCCACGACCTGGACGCCGGGGTGCGCCGTGAGCAGCCGTTCGATGGCCCGGCGCATGAACGCCGAGTCGTCCACGATAAGGACGCGGATGGGCCGCGCAGGGGATGGAGCGGGAAATGCCACAGCCGGTCCCCCCGCTAGTTGCAGAGCTTGGAGACGGCGGCCAGGACGCGGTCAGGCTCGGCCGGCTTCACGAGGAAATCCTTCGCCCCGTTCTTCACCGCCTCCAGGACGATCTGCTGCTGGCCGAGGGCCGTGACCATCGCCACCTTCGCGTTCGGGTCGACCTTCCGGATCTCCTTGAGCGCTGTCAGGCCGTCCATCTCCGGCATCGTGATGTCCATCAGGACGGCGTCGGGCCTCGCGGCCTGGTATTTCTCAAGCGCCTCGAGGCCGTTCTCCGCCTGGATCACCTCGTACCCGGCCTCCGTGAGGATCTTCGACATCCTCATGCGCATGAAGGCGGCATCGTCGACAACGAGAATGGTTGCCATCGCTTGTCTCCTACAGTTCGCTGGCCGGCGAAGCGGCCGTTCGGACAAAGGTTTTCCCGGTGGCGACGTGGACTTCCATCGTGCGGCCCTTCGTGCCGCCGAGGTCCGCCGCAACCACGCGGACGCCGTGGTGCTTCAGCCGTTCGGTAATGGCTTCGGCATTCCGGACGCCGATCTTGAATTTCTCAGCATTCGCGGCACCGAGAACCGCAGCCCCGCCCGCAACCTTGACCACGATCCGGCGCTTCACGGCCCCGGCTTCCACCAGGCGCTGGAGCAGGAGGTCAACGCCGGTATCGGCAAACCGGGCTGGCTCCCGGTCATCCACCCGCTTCCCTTCGGAGGAAGGGAGCAGGATGTGCGCCAGCGCCGCGACTTTTGCCTCCGGGTCGTAGCAGCTGATGCCGACGCAGGAGCCCAGCCCGTAGGCGACGAGGATCTCGTTTGGGTCCCGGCTGATGGCGAGCTGCCCAATGCCGACTGAGACCCTGCGGGCCTCGGCGGTAACGGTGGTCATGCTGCTACCCTCTCGAGGGCGCCCAGGGAGGCAGGGTCCGGAGCGACGATCAGGAGCCCGGCCGTTTGACCTTTCCGGTCCTCGAAGACGGCGTCCATCATGACGACTTCGCCGCCCTGCGAGAGCACTTCCGCGTAGACCGTCTCGACGAGGGCGATGGCCATGTCATGGATGACCTGGGGCGGGCTCGGGTGCAGGATCAGGTTCAGCCGGTCGGCCAGGGCGTTGACGAACGCCGAACCGACGATGTTGCCAAGCTCCGCGACGGCCGAACAGGCCATCTCGTCCGGCTCGCTGGTCGTGCCGGGCGGGTTCCCGACCATCAGGTCAACGCACTCGAGCGCCCGCGGCTCCGGAAACAGGAGCATGACGTGGCCGGTGATGTCGCCCGAGATCGAAAGGTACGACCCGAGGACGACGGTCTCTTCGCCTCCCACGGCATCACAGGCGTCATCCTTCGTCCCCACCCGGATGTTCGGTACATGGATGGCAATCTCCTGGCCCATGAGGCCGCTCAGGCCGCGCCCTGCACGCGTCGCGCCGTCTGCTGCGACCAGCGTCAACGTTGGTATGAGGTCATCGACGGCCACAGGTTCCTCCCTCTGGTGATGGTGTCGGCAGGGGCGAAGGTCATGCCGGGACGGCCATGGCAGCCTGTTCATTCACCAGGCTGGCGATATCGACGATGAGGCCGAGCGTTCCGTCGCCGAGGATCGTGGCGCCGGTCAGTCCTTTTCTGGCGCCGAGCATGTCGCCCAGCGACTTCACGACGACGTCCTGCTCGCCGAGCAGCCGGTCGACAATGAACGCCGCCTGGCGGTCGCCGTGGCGGGCGGCGACGACGAAGTAGCCGTCGGTCGGGAGCACCCGCGGCCGGTGGTCGCCCAGCGCGGCGGCCAGGTCGATCATCGGGAGGAGGCGCTGGCGCAGGCGGAGCATCTTCCGCCCCCCAACGGTGTGGACGTCGGCGCCACGGTCGGCGAGCGCCTCGGTGACGGAGACCAGCGGAATCGCGTACACGGTCCCGTTGGCCGACACCATTAGCGCCTTGGTCGTCGCCAGCGTCAGGGGCAGCTGGATGATGACCTCGGTGCCCTTGCCGGGCGCGCTGCTGACCGTAATCTGGCCGTTCAGGCGCTCGATATTCGTGCGGACGATGTCCATGCCCACGCCCCGGCCGGAAACGTCCGTTATCTGCTTCGCGGTCGAGAGCCCCGGCATGAAAATCCACTGCACAACCTGGTCTTCGGGTGCAGCTTCGGCAGCCTCCCGCGTCATGAGTCCCTTCTCGACGACCTTGCGCCGCAGCGCGGCGGTGTCGATGCCGCGCCCGTCGTCGCGGACGGAGAGGTAGATGTAGGTCTCCTGGTTCCAGGCCGTCACCGAGATGGTCCCTGTTTCCGGTTTGCCGGCGGCGCGCCGCTCCTCCGGCGACTCGATGCCGTGGTCGACCGCGTTGCGGAGGATGTGCACCAGCGGGTCCGATATCTCTTCGATCACCGAGCGGTCGAGTTCGGTTTCCTCCCCGGCCGTAATCAGCTCGACCTTCTTTCCGCACTTGACGGCGACGTCCCGTACAAGCCGGGGCAGCCGCGACAGCACCGACCGCACCGGGAGCATCCGGCTCCGCATAATCTGGTCCTGCAGCTCGTCGGTAACGCGGGCCAGGTGGGCGGTGGTCTCCTCGAAGTTGTCCAGGAGCTCGCTGAGATTCGAATCGCGGAGGACGCTGTTGAGCTGCTCCCGCACCTGCTGGAGCCGGGTGCGATCGATGACCAGCTCGCCGACGAGGTTCATCAGGCCGTCCAGTCGCTCGACATCAATCCGCACCGATTGCGAAGCCTTGCGCCCGGCCGGCGGCCGCAGGCCGTCGAGGACCGCGTCGTCACGCTGCGTGCCCGCGGCGTCGCTCCGCTGCTCGAACGCCGGCCGCGGCGCGTCGCGGAACCCTTCGATGCTCCCCGTGGCCTCGGCAGCCGGCACCTGCCGGCAGCGCACGTCGGCGACGTCGCTGACCGCTTTGAGGGCGGCCGTAATCTGCTGCTCGGTGTGGTGCGTGACGAGGAGCGCGGCCATGCGGTACTCACCACCGCCGGATTCGATGACCTCCCGGTCGGGCCAGCACACGGCAGCCTTGCCGATGCTCTCCATCTCCTGCAGCACCTGGTAGCAGCGGATGGAGGGAAGCTGGCAGTCGTCGGCGATGGTGACGTCGACGAAGTAGGTGCCGTGGCCCTGCTCGATGTCCTCCCGGTAGGGGTCGAGCGCGCCGGCCGGGACCTGGTAGACAGGCGCGGCCGATGCCTCCGGCGGCGGGGCGGCCGGCGCCTCGCCATCGAGGACGGCCATCAGGTCGGCTTCAAGCCGCTCGGTTTCGACGCCGGAGTCGACGCGGGTGACGACCTCGTTGGCCAGCACGCGGAGCGCGTCGAGCCCGGCGAGCAGCGCGTCGACCACATCCGAGGTTGGGGCGCGTCGGCCCTGCCGGACCGCGTCGAGGACCGTTTCCATCGCGTGGGTCAGTGAAGCCATCTTCTTGTGGCCGATGGTGGCGCTCGACCCCTTGAGCGTGTGGGCGGCGCGGAAGATGCGCTGCACGAGCGCAGGGTCGGGTTCTCCCTCGAGCTGGACGAGGGACTGGTCGAGCAGCTCGATCTGCTCTTCCGCCTCCTCGAGGAAGAGCTTCAGGTCGTCGTCATCCAGGTCGAACTGGAGGGGTCTACCTCTCGTGCTGGCCATGCGGCAGCGCTCCTTGCAGTCGAAGGTTCACGGGAATACGGGCGGCCGGTGCCGGGCTGTCAGGCAGCGCGAGAGACGTCCGCGTACTCTTCCACTGCGGCCGGGAGCACGCCCTCCAGGTCGATGAGGGAGACCAGGCGGTCCTCCAGCTTGGCGATACCGCGCAGGTAGACGTTGTCGACGCCGGCGACGATGGCGCTCGGGGGTTCGATCTGCTCGCCGGGGATCCGCATCACCTCGCTCACCGCATCGACGATGAGGCCGACCATCCCGTTGACGCTGTTTACCACCACAATGCGGGTTTCGGGGGTGTACTCGCCGGACGGGACGCCGCATCGTTTCCGGAGGTCGACCACCGGGACGACGCGGCCGCGCAGATTGGTGATGCCTTCGACCCAGTAATCGGCGCCGGGAATCGCCGTAATCGTCTGCATACGGACAATTTCCTGGACCGCCTGGATGTCGAGGGCGTAGTACTCATCGGCGAGCTTGAAGATGACGACGTGCTCTTCGCTGGCGGGCAGCCCCGCCGTATCGGCCGCATGTTCAGGCCTGGCCATGGCAAAACCTCCTCGGGGTCCCGGCTCGCTGCCGGGGCGCTATAGAAAGCTACGAACGCCGGGCGCATCCCGGGCATCCGAACCTTCCCCCAATGCGACTCCGGATCTCCCCTAACCCGTCCCGCGGCCGTGGGGGATTCTTCACCTGCGGGGTAGGGAATCCGCGGATTTCGTGCCGATAGTCGATACAGGGACACTGCTGGAGGAGGCAGGCCGCCGATGGCATCCGATAACGCCGTCCTCACGCAGCGCGAAATCGATGCGCTCCTCAGCGCCGATGTGAGTCAGCTCGACGCGGACACCATCGTCGCCATTCCTCCGCCTGCCCGGAAGGACTCGGGTGGTCGCCGCGTCAAGCCCTACGATTTCCGCCACCCCGAGAAGCTCTCCAAGGAACAGCTGCGTGGGCTGCAGATCATTCAGCAGGGCGTCGCCAGCTCGATGGCCGCCAACTTCTCGGCCAGGCTTCGCGCACCCGTTGAATCGCGGCTCAGCGCGCTCGAACGCGGGATTTACGAGGAGTACGTCAGCCAGCTCGGGACCCAGTCCGTCGTCATCATCATCGATATGTCGCCGCTCCAGGGGTATGCGGTCACTGCGTTCGGTCTCGATGTGGCTTTCGGCATCATCGACCGCCTCCTCGGCGGTAAAGGGAAGGGCGCACCGCGGGTCCTGAACCGCGACCTCACGGACATTGAGATCGCGCTCATCCGCCATATCGGCATGGACGTGGCCCGCTCGCTGATCGAGCCCTGGGCCCGCATCGTGGAGCTGACGCCCGACGTCTCCGAGCTCGCCCTCGGGCCGCAGGTCATGCATGCCATCCCGCCCTCGGAGTTCGTTATCACCGCCTGGTATGAGATCCGGCTGGCAGAACAAACCGGAGGCATCTCCCTCTGCTTCCCGCTCACCATCCTCGAGCAGATCCTGCCGAAACTGACCGGACAGAGCCTGTTCGACAACCGGCCGTCCCGGCGCGCGAAGGAAGAGGAGCGAGTCCGTGAGGAGCAGGTCCTCCCGATGAACGTTCTTGTCCGGGCGATCCTTGGCACGGCGCGCGTGCCCGCCGTCGACCTCGCTCGGCTGGAACCAGGCGACATTCTCGTGCTCGACCGGGAGGTCGACGAGCCGCTGCGCGTCATGGTCGGCAACTGCGAACGCTTCGCCGGGTTCCCCGGCACCCACGGGCGAAAACTTGCGCTACAGGTGACGGGCCTCGTTGACGATGATGGTTGGGTGAGACCCTTTGGGGATGATGCACGTGGCTAGCACGATTCCCATCCGTGCGGTGCTCATGTCCTCGGAGATCATGAACGGCGGGGCGGGGTTCCACCGGCTCGTTTTCAAGGTCGATGGCGGCCGGGCCGGGATGTCGACTGTGACCGTGCTGATCTCCCAGGACGCCCACCGCAAGCTGGTCCAGCAGATGGCGCGCGCCCGGTTCGTCCCGGTGGAGAAGGCCACGCTCCTCAAGACCTGGGCCCGCTGGGAGCTGGCCATGCGCCTCGAAGAGTACGGCATCCTGCCGGCAACTGTGACCATCACGTCCCGCGACATCGACGACTTCGGCGCCTACGCCTGCGACCTTGGCCGCACCCTGCAGGTCGGTTGAGCGCTGCTGCCGCCCATTCGTTTTGAGCCAGGAGGACCCCATGCACGCCCGCATCACCGTTGCCGAAGCCGCGCAGGCCGCCGCCGAAGCCGGCGACAAAGCGCGGATCGAACTCGTCGCCCCCTTCGTCGAGGCAGCAGCCCGTGTCATCCAGCAGGAATGCGGCGAAAAGGTCACCCGTGGACAGCTCCACCGGGTGCGCTCCCCCCAGACCACCAACGACGTCTCGGTGCTCATCGCAATTACGGGCGGGGTGGCCGGTCTCGTGATTTACTCGATGACCGAAGCGACGGCGATGCAGTTCGCTTCGCGGATGATCGGCGAGCCGATTCAGCAGTTCGACGCCCTCCCGCAGAGCGCAATTGCCGAGCTGGCGAACATGATCACCGGTCAGGCGAGCATCGCCCTGGAGCGCAACGGATTCCCAAGCGACATGTCGCCGCCGGTGCTGCTGCTCGGCAAGGGGAGCAGCATCGCCACCCTGAACCTGACGCGGCTGGTCGTTCCGCTCGTCGTTTCGTTCGGCGAGTTCACCATCGACATCGCCATTAAGGAAGTCTGAGCCGGGCTGGAGCGTTGGATGCCCGGGCGGTAGCATCGCCCTGTGACCAGCGAACTCACGCGCCGCCGACGCCGGATCGATCTCCCTGCCGCCTCGCTGCCCCGCCCCACCGCAGGCGCCGCCGCGCCCCGGTCCGCGCCGGGCCGGCCAGCGCCCACGGCCCGGCCGCTGCACCACGTAAATCGCGACTACAGCTACGTGCGGCGGGACCTGCTCGGTATCCTCGTTGTCGGGCTCATCAGCTTCGGCTTCATCGGCGTGATGAGCTTCGTCGTCCGGTAACGGACCACCATTCAGCGCAGGTTCATGTAGGCCAGGTAGGCGCCAATCCCCGCAGGGAGCGCCCCGTACAGCCATACCTGGGGAACCAGCGCCGTCATCACGGCCCACGCCACGAGAATCCCGCCGATTGCAAACGCAACGACGGCCGGCCCCCGCTTCCTTCCGGTTGCAACCTCGAGCACCCGCGTAAAGGCATACCCCAGCCCGGCGCCGACAAAGATGGCAAAGAACCCAAACGTAAACGGCAGCAGGATGAGGCCCCAGGCGAGCCCCATCACGACTCCGCCGATGAGGGAGGCTGCCGCCGCACGGGCCATGCCCCCGGCCGTGAGGGTATAGATCGGGTTCCGCGCAATCCGGGCGCAATCCCGGCAGCGTGCGCCGACCGGTGTCTGGACGAGGCAGCGCGGGCAGATGGGCGTCCCGCAGCGGCTGCAACGAAGAGCGGTTTCGACCGCCGGGTCGCGCGGGCACGTCACAACGGTGCCCGGCGGCGGCGCGTCTGCCACCGCGGTTCCCGCGCTGCTGCCGCGGCGGCCGGTGTCATACTCGGCGCGCCGCCGGGGGTCGCCGAGGATGGCCCAGGCTGCATCGAGTTCGCGGCGCCGCTCCCGGACGGCTGGGTCGGGGTCGGCGCCGTATCGCGCCGAGAGGCTCCGATAGGCCGCCTCGATGACCTCATGGCTGGCGTTCGGCGAAACCTCGAGCACCTCGTAGAGGTCGCGCTCGGGCGGAGAGTCCTGTGCCGGCATTCAATGATCGTAGCCGCTGGAACGTAAAGGGGAACGGAACCGGGGGCTACCCGCGCAGGCGGCGGGTAACCTCTGCGGGCGCGGCTGCGAGCGGCTGCGGCTCCTGCTCGCCCTCGCCCGCGAGCGGCTTCAGCAGCACGATCCCTTTCGCAAGCTCGTCTTCACCGAGGATGAGGGCAATCCGGGCGCCGGCCGCGTTCGCCGACCGCAATTGCGCTTTGAACGACCGTTCGCCCTCGCCGACCACCGTCGCTACCCCAAGGTCGCGCAGCGCCGTCGCCAGCTGAATTGCCGCGGTCGCGGTGCCCTCGCCCCTGTGCACGATGAACGCCTCCGCTGCCGGGGAGGGCTCGAACGTGACCCCATTCTTCTGCATCTCGAGGATGATGCGCTCGATGCCTGTCCCAAAGCCGATGCCCGGCGTGGGCGGGCCGCCGAGCAATTCGACGAGCCCATCGTATCGGCCGCCGCCGCCGATAGTCCCCTGTGCCCGCTCGTCGTCGTCGGGCACCACCTCGAAGACGGTGCGGTTGTAGTAGTCGAGGCCGCGGACCAGCAGCGGGTCGACCACGAACTTCACGTGTGCCGCCCTCAGCGCTGCCATCACCGCCTCGTGGTGCTCCCGGGCCGGCGGGCTGAGCCGGTCAACCAGCTTCGGCGCGCCCTCTTTGAACGGGAGGTCGCGCTCGTCCTTGCTGTCGAGCAGGCGTAGCGGATTGCGCTCAAACCGGCGCTGGCTGTCTTCGGAGAGCTTCGACAGGTGCGGGCGATAGTACTCCTTAAGTTCGCGAATATAGGCGCGCCGGGGTTCGAGGTCATCGAGCGAGCCGAGTCGCACGGTGATGTTCCGGATGCCGAGCATGCCGTACAGCCGCCACAGCATGGTGATGACCTCGGCATCAACGAGGGGATCGGCCGAACCCAAGACTTCGCTGTCGAACTGGGTGTGCTGGCGGTAACGGCCCTTCTGGGGCCGGTCGTAACGGAACATCGGGTGGGTGGTATAAAGGCGCACCGGCTGCGGCCAGCTCGCCATCCCGTGCTCCAGGTAGGCGCGGACGATGGCCGGAGTTCCCTCCGGCGTCAGCGCCAGGCGGTCGCCGCCACGGTCTTCGAAGACGTACATCTCCTTCTCGACGATATCGGTCGAGTCGCCGCTGCCTTTCTCGAACACGCCCGCATCTTCGAATACGGGAGTGTCGATGCGCTGGAAGCCGAAAAGCCGGGTGACCTCGCGAACCGCATCGAGCACGGCCTGCCAGTACGGCTGCATCGCAGGAAGCACGTCCTGCGTGCCGCGGGGAGCCTGGAATCGGGTCATCGGATGTCCTGACGTGGGGGGCTGAATGCATGCTAGGATAAGAAGAAGGTTTCCCCCGGCAAAGAGGCCGCTGCCAATGTCCGTCAGCCAAGGAGAGCCCGCTGTAGCCAGCGTCACCATTGACGCCCTGCTGGAGCGCGCGGGCAAGTACCTCCCGGCGGAGCGCCTCGACATCATCCGCGACGCGTTCGAATTTGCGGCCCGCCATCACGAAGGGCAGTTCCGGAAGACCGGCGACCCCTACATCACGCACCCGGTCGCGGTCGCCGAACTTGTCGCCAACCTCGAACTCGACCACCTCGCCATCGCTGCTGCCCTCCTGCACGATGTCCAGGAGGACTGCGGCGTTCGGAACGAAGAGATCGCGGAACGGTTTGGGCCGCGCGTCGCGAAGCTCGTCGATGCGTTGACGAAGCTCGACAAGCTCCCGATGAACGTCGCGGAACTGGACCCGATGCGGGGAACAACGCAGGCCCAGAACCTGCGCAAGATGTTCCTCGCCATGGCCGAGGACCTGAGCGTCGTCCTCATCAAGCTGTGCGACCGCCTGCACAACATGCGAACGCTCTGGGCGTTTCCGCCCGAAAAGCAGCGGCGCATCGCCCTCGAAACGCAGGAGATCTTCGCGCCGCTCGCGAGCCGGCTCGGCGTCTGGCAGATCAAGTGGGAGCTCGAAGACCTCGCCTTCCGCTACCTGGAGCCCGAGAAGTACCGGGAGATTGCGGAGCTGCTCGCTTCGAAGCGCGTCACGCGCGAGCGGGTCATCGCGGAGGCCTCAGCCATTCTCAAGGAGCACCTTGAAGCGGCCGGCATTACGGCGGAGGTCACCGGGCGGGCGAAGCATATCTACAGCATTTACCAGAAGATGCGCCGCTACTCGGCCCAGTCGAAGAGCTTCGACCAAATCTACGACCTCTTGGCCATGCGGGTCTTCGTCGATACGGTTTCTGAGTGCTATCACGCGCTGGGTGTCATCCACGCCCTCTGGCGGCCCATCCCCGGGCAGTTCGACGACTACATCGGGAACCCGAAGGACTCGATGTACCAGTCGCTCCACACCACCGTGGTTGGGCCGGGAGGCCGGCCGCTCGAAATCCAGATTCGGACCTGGGAGATGCACCGGGTTGCCGAGTACGGCGTCGCCGCCCACTGGCGGTACAAGGAGGGCGGCAGGCAGGCCGGCCGCGATGAGGAGCGTATCGCCTGGCTGCGCCAGCTCATCGAGTGGCAGCGCGACCTCGCCGGCGCCGACGAATTCGTGGAATCGGTCAAAACGGACATCTTCCACGACCAGGTGTTCGTCTACACGCCGAAGGGCGACGTGCTGGACCTCCCGGCCGGGGCAACCCCGCTGGACTTTGCCTATCGCATCCACACCGACCTCGGGCACCAGACCGTGGGCGCCAAGGTGAACGGTCGGATGGTGCCGCTCAACTCACCGCTGAAGACCGGCGATGTCGTCGAGATTCTGCGGAGCCGAACGAGCAAGGGGCCCTCCCGCGACTGGCTCAACCAGAACCTCGGCTACATCCGCACGGCTCACTCGCGGGAGAAGATCCGGCAATGGTTCCGCAAGCAGGAGCGGGCCGAAAATATCGAGCGCGGCCGCGAGATGCTCGAAAAAGAGCTCAAACGGCTCGGATGGGACGTCTCGGAGCGGCAGGAGCAGCTCCTTTCCCTCTTCAATTACACCAGCTGGGAAGACTTCCTCGCAGCAATCGGCTACGGGGGCATCAGCACCAACAGCATCGCCCGCAAGGTCGCAGCCGTCATCGAACGGGAAGAGGCGGAGGCCGAGGCCCCGCCCGAGCTCCCGCAGAAGCAGGAACCGGCAAAGCTGGGCGGCCCGGGGATGCGCGTCCTTGGGGTCGGGAACCTGCTCACCACCATGGCCCGCTGCTGCAACCCCGTCCCGGGCGACCAGATCATCGGCTATGTCACCCGCTCTCGAGGCGTCAGCGTCCACCGGGCCGACTGTCTCAACGTGTTGAATGAGGCTGAACGCGAGCGGATCGTCGAGGTCGAGTGGGGGACGGTCACCCGCACGTATCCGGTCTCGGTGCGGATTGAGGCTTGGGACCGGGTCGGTCTCCTCCGGGACATCACCACGGTCGTCACCGACGAGAAGGTCAACATGGTCGGTGTTCGAACTATCGAGAACGGCGACGGCTCGGTCACTATCACCACCACCCTCGAGACGACGGGCATTGAGCAGCTGTCGCGGCTCCTTTCGCGCATCGAAATTGTCCGCGGTGTTCGGTCCGTTGAGCGGGTGCAGGAACGGCGGCGCAAGCCGCTTCCCGACGGTCAGACCGTCCCCCTGCGGCGAACTGCGCCCTGATTCAGGCCACACGGCGGCTTCCGACGGCGTACCGCGGCTGGAGACGCCTTCCGGCGCTTTCAGGGCGACCTGATTGAGTCGCTCGGCCGGGCCGGCGTGACCCCACACTGGGGCGACGGTCGGTCCACGCTTCAGCGACCATTGCCGCTGCGATGAAGAGCGCGCCGCCGACCAGGGCGAGGCCGACGAGGACGGTGAGGAGCGGATTGACCATGATGCGCACATCCGTTCGAAAGCTGGGGAGAGCCTATGCGAACGGATGTGCGACTGTCAACACAAATGTTCGAAAAACGTCGACAGCTGTCGCCGGCCGGCCCGGGCGAGGCAGGGTGTAGCCCCGGACGCGGGCCGTCCGGGGGAGTATGCCCGGTGCAGGCCGGGCCGACGCCCTCCAGGTGCTGCCCGCGACACGAACCCGGCCACATTTCCCTCAGTCCAGCCTGGCGCGGTACTGGATGCTTTCGGCCATGTGGGCGGCGGCAATTGTCGGGGAGCCGGCAAGGTCGGCAATCGTCCTCGCAACTTTCAAAACCCGGTGGAACGCCCGCGCAGAGAGGTTCAGCCGCTCCACCGCTCGCTTGACCAGCTCGGCCGCCGCCGGCTCCATCTGCAGCTGCGCGAAATCCCGCACCTGGGCCGGGGTCATCTCACCGTTGGTCGACGTACGGGTCCCGGCGAAACGCCGCGCCTGGATTTCGCGGGCTGCCGTCACCCGTTCGCGGACGGCGGCGGACGGTTCGCCACGCATTGCGCTGCTCAGCCGGTCGAACGGCACCCGCGGGACATCGACGAACAGGTCGATCCGGTCCATCAACGGGCCGCTCAGCCGCCGCTGGTACCGCCCGACTACCGTCGGCGGGCACGTACACGCGCGCTCGGGGTCGCCAAGGTACCCGCATGGGCACGGGTTGAGCGCTGCACAAAGCATGAAACTTGCGGGAAAGGTGACCGCCTGTTTCGCCCGGCTGATGGTGACCATCTTGTCCTCAAGCGGCTGCCGGAGCATCTCGAGGACGTGCGGGTCGAACTCGAGCAGCTCATCGAGGAAGAGCACGCCGCGGTGGGCGAGCGTGATTTCGCCGGGCCGGGGGACCGACCCTCCGCCGATGAGCCCGGCGTTCGAGATGGTGTGGTGCGGTGCCCGGAACGGCCGGGCCGTCACGAGCCCCGTTCCCGGGCTCAGGAGCCCGGCGACGCTGTAAATGCGGGTGACCTCCATCGCCTCGCTGGTGGTGAGCGGTGGCAGAATGCCGGGGACAGCCCGGGCGAGCAGCGTCTTCCCGCTGCCGGGCGGTCCCTTCATGACGACGTTGTGTCCGCCGGCAGCGGCCACTTCAAGCGCGCGCTTCACGTGCTCCTGCCCGACGATGTCGGCGAAATCGGTGGCGACCCAGGCCGTGTCGTGGCTGCCGCCCGGGGGCGGGGCCGTGCAGGCCGTGAGGCGGGACGCGCCGTTAAGATGGGCGACGACGCTTGCGAGCGATTCAACCGGGTAGACCGTCAGGTCGTCGACGAGCGCGGCTTCGGCGGCATTGGCGGCCGGCACGAACGCCCTGCGCACCCCGTGCGCCGCCGCAGTCATGGCCATCGGCAGCACCCCGCGCACCGGCCGGACGTCGCCCGTCAGCGCGAGCTCGCCGATGAAGACCGCATCGGCGATGGACGCCTCAACCTGCCCGGAGGCGACGAGGATGCCGATGGCGATTGGGAGGTCGTATGCAGGGCCCTCCTTGCGGAGGTCGGCCGGGGCAAGGTTGACGGTAACCCGGTTGTTTGCCGGCCACGCGAGTCCGCTGTTGCGAATTGCGGCGCGGACCCGTTCGCGCGACTCCTGGACCGCGGTGTCCGGCAGCCCGACGACGGTCACTGCCGGGAGCTGGGCGCGCGTAATGTCAATCTCGACCTGGACGAGCTCGCCTTCGAGCCCGACGACCGCACAGCTCAGGACGCGGGCGAGCATCGGCGGATTGTAGCCATCCCGTTCATCGTGCGGTCAACCCTCCAGGCGTCCTTTGTCCCGAAGAACTGGCGCGGTGGCGTTGAGACCCCCAAAGGCCGGCCTCGTCCGAACGCAATGGACCATCCACGCAAAGGCGCCCGGGTGTTCCCGGCTCGCCCGAGCGCCGGCGAACGAAAGCTCTCCATCGACCTCCGGCCCGCGCGGACGCTCACGGAGGCCCGATGCGCTCCTCGATCCACGGCACGATGAGGTCGAGAAGCCGCTCCCGCGGATCAGGCAGCCGGCGGCCTTCCTCCCCGACCGGGTTCAGGTAGTGGTCAGCCCATTCGAGCGTCACGAGCGACTTGTCGGCCGCCCCCGACTTCTCGAGGATTTCCTGTTGCTCCGCCGGGAAGATGTCGCAGTCGCCGTCCGCGAACACAATGAGGGTCGGGACCTTCACATGGGCGATAGTCTCGGGCAGGTCGGCCTGCGAGCTGGTGCCGCTCCAGGTGCTGAGCCAGCCCCGAGGCGTCATCACGCGCGCAAGCCCGCCGTACCCGTAGTTGCCGATGATCGGGTCGCCGGGCGAGAAGATGCTCCCGAGGGGCCGCCGGCTGGGGTCGATGGATGGGTCGAGGTATGCAGGGTTCGCCAGCGTCCGGTAGATCACCATGTAGCGGCCGAGGCGGGCACGCCGCGCAACCAGGCTGCGCGTGGCCGCGGGAAGTGCCGCGTAGCGGTCGGAGCGGAGTTCACCGCGGAAGTAGGCATGCTCGGCAAGGTACTCGCGTGCGATTGCGTCGAGCCGAAGGCTGCGCTCGCGCTGCCGCTGCCGGTACTCCGCCAGCCAGGCCGGGTCGTAGCTGCTCGCGTCGGGAAAGGGCCGGTAGCCGTTGTCGGGGTTGTACATGTCCCAGCGGGGGTCGTAGCTCGCTGGGTCGGATTCGTTGGTGACGCTGGGGTCCAGCACGTTGAGCATGAACCGGCCTTCGCCGAGGTGTGCGGCGACGGCGATGTACAGGTCGCCGGGCGGCACCTGCTCCGAGGCGAGGTCGATCGGCTCACCGGAAGGAGTCGAAGCCAGCCGTTCGCCGGGCAGGCGTGATGCCTGTGACTGGTAGAAGGCGAGGAGCGAGCCGCCCCCGGAGTTCCCGAGCAGCACGACCCGCTCAAAGCCCTGTCCGCGCAGCCAGCGCATCCCCGCCGCGATGTCGAGCAGGATTCGCTCGTGGACCATGTCGGTGTCGTTGTTCAGATAGCGGCTGTTTTGGCCGAAGACGGCGTACCCCCGTGCGGTAAGCCCCGGGACCACGTAGTGCCGGGTGAACTCGCCGCGCGGGTGCATCAGGTAGACAACGGTGCGCGGTTCACGGTCGGGCGGGCGGTAGAGGATGCCGAACGTCTGCGCGGTATCGCTGGCTTCGAGGTAGACGACGTCGCGGCGAATGCGCGGGTCCAGCGCGGCGAAGGCGAATGGAAGGCGGCGTCCGCGCGCTTCGAGGGGCTGGCTCATGCGCGGCATCCTACCGGAGCGGCAGGCGGGGCAGCTACCCTCAGCGGGGAGCGCGGGCGTCGATGCGCTCGGCCACCAGCCGCCGCACCGCCTTCGCCGCCTCGGCGTCGCTGCCGAGTGTGTACACGATGGCAATCACCCGGCCCATTCGGTACGCGTCGGTGTAGACGAGGTTCCCCTGTGCGTCAGGTCGGGAGGTTACATAACTGCGTTCGCCGTCGGTGTCGTAGACTGGCGTGCCATCAGCCTGCGTGGTGCCCGGCCCGAAGAGGTCGGGAGGGGGATTGCGGAGCGAATCGGCGATGGCCGCGAACTGCGTCGAAGCAGCGTCGGCGCTCTGCAGCAGATTCAGCTCGACCCGCACGCTCGAAACGCTCGGCTTGCTGCCGGCGAAGATCGCGAGGTACGCGTCCTGCCCGGGCGTGAGCGAGGGCAACTTCCCTTTGGTATCTACCCGGAAGCCAGCATCGGTAAGGTCGGGGACAAGCTCAGCAGCGGAGGTGACCGGCGGCGAAGGCGGATCCTCCTTGCCGCCGCCGCACGCAGCGACGAGCCCGAGACTCAGGAGCATGACAGCCGCGGCAGCGAGGCGAACTGCACGATGACGTCGGCTGCCTGCCCCGGCGAGATGCGGTCGGTGCTGATGCAGAGGTCGTAGGTGCTCGGAGTCAGCCATCCCGTGTCGTAGAAGCGGCGGAAATAGTCGAGCCGCTCGGTATCAGTCCTTTCGATAATTTTGAGCGCCTCCTTTTCGTCGACGCCCATGCCGGCCATGATGCGCCGTGCGCGGTATTTGGGCGAGCCCGTCACAAGGACCCTGACGGTATCCGGGCGGTCGCGAAGGATGACCTGCGCAGCGTGGCCGACGATCACGCAGTTGCCGCGATCGGCAAGGTCGCGGATGACGTCCTCCAGGAAGCGCCGGTAGTCGGCCGAGGTGTAGAGGGGGCTCGTCGAAAGCGGGACGGGGTCCGCCCACCCGGCAGCGGGCATCGCCGGGTTGCGGGCGAGCGCCTCGAGGATGCGCGTCAGGAGGGAGGGGCTGTGCTCCGCCTCAGAGACGGTCTCTGGCGAGACGCCGGCCTCAGCTGCCGCCTCCTGGATGACCTGGTAGTCAACGTACCGGAAGCCGAGACGGTTCGCGACCGCCTGGGCGACCTCTTCGCCGGCCGTCCCAACCTGCCGCGAGATGGAAATGACGCGCGTCGTCATAGAGCAAGTCCCCGCGAGGTGGTCGTGGCCGGCCATTGTAGCGCGGCAGTGTTGTTGCGCACGTGCCGAGGGGGCCGGCGTACGCCGACCCCCTCGGTCGCGGGAGATGCCCGTGCGGACGGGATGGCGCCCGTCTCAGGCGTCGAACGGACCCGCCACGCTTTCGAAGCGGGCGAGGAGGTAGGAGTCGAAGCGGTTGCCGGCGAGCCCGCGCATAATCTCGAAGGCCTCGGAGCGGGGCAGCGCCCGCCGGTAGGGGCGGTCATTGGTCAGGGCGTCGAAGGTTTCGCACATGCCAATAATCTGGGCTTCGACCGGCACCTCGCTTCCCTCCAGCATGCCCGGGTAGCCCTTGCCATCGACCCGCTCATGGTGGCAGCCGACCCACCAGGCAGCGGCGCCGAGCCCGGGGATCTCGCCGAGGATGTCCCGGGCATAGATGGGGTGCATCTGGACCGCCGACATCTCATCGATGCTTAGGATGTCCGGCTTCCGCAGATACCGCGCCGGTACCCCGAGCGTCCCGATGTCGTGAAGCAGGGTGGCCACCTTCACAAGGTCGGCGCGACGCTCCGTCATGTCGCAGTGAAGCGCGACCCGCCGGGCCATGTCGGCAAGTCGCCGCCCGGAACCTTCTTCCCGGCCGTTCCGAACGTCCACGACATCGCTGAGTACGCCGAGGAACTCGAACAGTTCGTCGCGGCCGAGCACGCCGCCGTAGTTGAGCGCCATCAGCCCGGCGCCGAGGTCGTTGTCGTACAGGCCGAGCCAGAAGTCGTCGCGGGCGGCCACCTGCGCCATGTGGTGGGCCAGCTCCGGGTCGAGTTCCCGCCCGGCCATGTCACGGACGAGCGCGGGGCCGCTCCTGCGGAGCGCCAGCGGCGGCGCATCGCCATCGAGCAGGGTCTCGAAGCGGTCGGCCAGGGCGACGATCCGGCTGACCAGCGGCGCCTCGTTGCCGGGCACGGCGCCAGGGCGGCCCGAACCGTCCCAGCAATCGTGGTGACCGAGCACGGCCGCGGCGACGGCCTCCGAGAAGCCCATCCGGCGCGCCACCCCGGCGCCTGCCTCGCAATGCCGGGCGATCGTCTCGATGACGTCGGACCAGGCGCCGGCCGACGGCCGCACGAGGGCCTCTGCGCCGGGCCGGCCGTTCCGGCTCCACAGAGCCGCGGGCGGCGCCGCCTGGACCGCGACCGGGTCGAGCACCGACATGCCAACGTCGTGGAGCAGGCAGCCGAAGTAAACCTCTTCGATGCGCGGCGGCTCGAGCCCAAGGTCGCTGGCAAGGTAGACGCCGATGTAGGCGACCCGCTGGGCATGCCCCGGCTTTCTCCCCTCGGCCAGGTCGAACGCGCGGCTGAGCGCCCCGAGGATGGTTCCCCGGCTTAGCCGGGGTACGCCGGAAAGGCCGGTGTCTTCGTAGAGCGACGGATCGAGAAAGTCCGCCTTGACCGTCTGGATCTGCGCATTGGAAGCCATGGTTCCCCGTGTCCCGCAGGTAGCAGGGCGTATTCGGAATATCGGCCCCGGAAAAGCGGCACTGCAGGGACGGCCCGGTGACGGCCGGGAGAAATAGGGAAGAGTCGTATGGACTATCAGGGGAGTCGCGCGGAGCCCGCAGCCGCCCGCGCGGCGGCTTCTGCACAACGTTGCGAAAGCGCGTAGACTTGAGGTAACGCGCACGGTGTGCCTTTGCGCCCGCCGGTCCGCATCATCCCATCCAGGCGAACGACAGCGCAGATGGATCGCACCCGGCTCAGCCGGTTCGTCAACCAACGCCTCTCCGAGCTGACCCTGAGCGAGCCAGCCACCGTTTCGCCATTCATCCCCGTTCGCCAGGCCGTCGCAACGATGAACCGTCTCGGGACTTCGTGCGTCCTCGCCGTTGAGAACGGCGAGCTGCAGGGGATCTTCACGGAACGCGATGTCCTTACGAAATGCATGGTGGATGGGTTCGATTGGGACCAGCCGCTTCGCGCTTCGGTGCTCACGAAGCAACCCCGGGTGATTGCCTCCACAGGGACGGTGGTCGAAGCAATTGCCCTGATGCAGCAGCACCACTACCGGAATCTGCCCGTGGTGGAGGGCGGCCGGGTTGTGGGGGTCCTGCGGCTGGGCGACCTCCTGCGTGACCTCGCAGAGGCGTACCCGGAAGACGTCCTAAACCTGCCTCCGCGCCCTCACCAGGTGATGGAGCAACCAGAGGGTGGATAAGAAGCAGAGACCCATGACTACTGAAGCGCAGCTCAAGCCCGAACACCAGATTGAAGAGCTCGAACGTGTCACTATCCGCTTCGCCGGCGACTCCGGCGACGGCATGCAGCTGACCGGCACCCAGTTCACCCGGACCGCGGCAGTCTTCGGAAACGACCTCGCAACCCTGCCCGACTTCCCGGCGGAGATCCGGGCCCCCGCTGGCTCGCTCCCCGGCGTCTCCGGCTTCCAGATCTCCTTCGCAAGCACCGAAATCTATACCCCGGGTGACCGTCCCGACGTCCTCGTCGCAATGAACCCGGCCGCCCTGAAAACGAACCTCGGGGATCTGAAGCCCGGCGGCCTTCTTATCGTCGATAAGGATGAGTTCGAGCCGACCAACCTCAAGAAGGCGGCCTACGAAACGAACCCGCTTGAGGACGGCTCCCTCAACGGCTACCAGGTCGTCCCGATCTCCATCACCCGGCAGAACGAGCTGGCGCTCGAGGGATTGCCGCTCAGCGCCAAGGACAAATTCCGCTGCCGTAACTTCTATGCCCTCGGGCTTGTGCTCTGGCTGTACGGCCGCACCCTCGACACGACCATCAAGTGGGCGACCGAGCAGTTCAAGCGGCGCCCTGACATCCTCGAGGCGAACCTGCGCGCGCTGCGGGCCGGCTACAACTTCGGTGAGACGACCGAGCTGTTCCGGGTGCAGTACCGGGTTCCCCCGGCCAAGGTGCCGCCCGGCGTCTACCGCCACATCAGCGGAAACGAAGCGACGGCCCTCGGGTTCGTTGCCGCCTCCGTGCTCAGCGGTTTGCCGCTCTTCTACGCGAGCTACCCGATTACCCCCGCGAGCGACATCCTCCACGAGCTCTCAAAGCTGAAAAACTTCGGGGTGAAGACCTTCCAGGCCGAGGACGAAATTGCGGCCATCGGTGCGGCCATCGGCGCGGCCTACGGTGGACATCTCGGCCTGACCGGTACGAGCGGGCCCGGTCTCGCCCTCAAGAGCGAGGCGCTCAATCTCGCCGTCATGACCGAGCTCCCGATCGTTGTCATCGACGTGCAGCGGGCGGGGCCCTCCACAGGTATGCCGACCAAGACCGAACAGGCCGACCTCCTCCAGGCAATGTTCGGCCGCAACGGCGACAGTTACGTGGCCATCGTCGCGCCGTGCACTCCGTCGGACTGCTTCTTCATGGCGATTGAGGCGTTCCGGATCGCGTTGAAGTACATGGTGCCGGTCGTCTTCTTGAGCGACGGCTACCTCGGCAACGGCTCGGAGCCGTGGCGCATTCCCGATGTCTCCGAGCTGCCCAAAATCGAATGGCACTACGCCGAGCCGCAGGCGGGGAAGTTCAATCCGTACCGGCGCGACCCGAACACCCTCGCCCGGCCGTGGGCCGTGCCCGGCCAGCGGGGGATGGAGCACCGCATCGGGGGCCTCGAGAAGTCGGGGGAAACGGGTGACATCAGCTACGACCCGCGGAACCACCACGAGATGACCCTTGCCCGCAAGGGGAAGGTCGAACGGATCGCGCAGGACATCCCGCCGCTCCAGGTGACCGGCCCGGAGGAGGGTGACCTCCTCGTGCTCGGCTGGGGTGGCACCTACGGCTCAATCACAAGCGCCTGCGAGAATGCCCGCAAGCGCGGCCTGAGCGTCGCCTCCGCGCACCTTCGGTACCTGAACCCCTTCCCGGCTAATCTCGGTGACGTCCTCAAGCGCTACCAAAAGGTGCTTATCCCTGAGCTGAACACCGGCCAGCTCGCACTCCTCATCCGCGGGCGCTACCTGGTCGACGCCATCCCGTTCAACAAGATCTCGGGCCAGCCGTTCAAGATCGCCGAAATCGAAGGCAAGATCGACGAAGTGCTCGGCCTGCGCGACGAATACGTCCTTGAGTTCACCCGCAGCGCCGGGGTTAGTGGAGGCTGACATGACTGCGCCGACGATGCCCAACGACGGCCTCATCTCGCCCGACCTGCCGGTCCTCACACGGAAGGACTTCGTTTCCGACCAGGAAGTGCGCTGGTGCCCCGGCTGCGGGGATTACTCCATCCTCGCCCAGATGCAGAAGATGCTTCCGGAACTGGGCATTCCCCGGGAGCAGATTGTGTTTATCAGCGGAATCGGCTGCTCCAGCCGATTCCCGTACTACGTCAACACCTACGGCTTCCACACCATCCATGGTCGGGCTCCAACCATCGCGACTGGACTGAAAACCGCCCGGCCCGAGCTGAAGGTCTTTGTGATTACCGGGGACGGCGACGGGCTGAGCATTGGTGGCAACCACCTGCTCCACGCGATTCGGCGGAACATCGACCTGACGATCGTCCTCTTCAACAACCGCATCTACGGGCTGACGAAGGGGCAGTATTCCCCGACCTCCGAATTCGGCAAGATTACGAAGTCGTCGCCGTACGGCACCACCGAGCGGCCGCTCAACCCGATTCGCATCGCTCTCGCGGCAGGCGCTACCTTCGTGGCCCGCTCCGTTGACCGCGACACGAAGCACCTCGAAGAGATGCTCTACCTCGCGGCAAAGCACCGCGGCGTCTCGTTCGTCGAGGTCTACCAGAACTGCAACATCTTCAACGACGGGGCGTTCGCCGCCTTCGCCGAAAAGGAAGTGCGGGCTGACCGGATGATCTACCTCGAGCACGGCAAGCCGCTGCGCTTCGGCAAGGAGAACCAGCACGGCATCCGGCTGAACGGCTTTACGCCGGAGATTGTCGAGAACGCCGCGACCGACGATGGGCTGCTGGTCCACGATGCCCATGCGGAGAACATCACCCTCGCAAATATCCTGGTCGGCATGGACTACCCGGACTTCCCGGTGCCGATTGGTGTCTTCCGCGACGTCGATGCCCCTACCTTCGACCAGCTCGTTCAGCAGCAGGTGGAGGAAGCCATGGCCAGGGGCAAGGGTTCGCTGGAGGCTGCACTCCGGACCGGGGAGACCTGGGTCGTGGAATAATCCAGCGGGCAACGCCGCGTACATCTATCTGCTATTGTCGGGGCCGAGCCTGGCCCCGACGTTGTTTTCTGGGGCAGCTGGAGGAGGCTGGATTCATGTCCGGAGACCCGTCCAACGTCATCGTCTGCCCAAGCTGCGGCGCTGAAAACATCGAAGGCACCGACATCTACGAGCGGTGCCTGAGCGACCTGAGCAGCATCGACGTGCCCGAGGCCGCCCAGGTGCTGAAGGAATCCGACCTGACGCTGCCAATCGCGGCGGCCCGCTGGAGCAAAGCCTTGCTCATCCAGCGGACCGCAACGGTGCGCGAGGCGGTGCAGCTCATGCAGCGCGATCGCGCCGGCGCCGTGGTCGTCATGGATGGCCTTGCCATTGCCGGCATCTTCACCGACCGTGACGTGCTCAGGAAGGTGGCCCCCGATCCCTCCGTGCTCGACCGCCCAGTCTCCGACGTCATGACGCCCGACCCGGTCGTCCTGCGAGAGGACGACATGATGGCCTACGCACTCAACAAGATGGGCGTCGGCGGCTTTCGCCACATTCCCATCGTGCGCGGCGACACGGTCATCGGCATGCTCACGGGCCGGGACGTCCTGAACTGGGTGATGGGCCGCTACTTCGACTGACGCGTAACGTTCCGGTCGATGGAATTATGGGACTGGCTTATGGCTGAGCAGAGGCGTATGCTCGATCCATAGCCTCACCCTATCGATAGGGAACGAGTCATATGGAACTCGCCCAGCTCGAAGCGTTCATTACAGCGGCAGATTGCGGCAGCTTCAGCCGGGCCGCTGAGCTGCTGAATGTCGCGCAGCCGTCGCTCAGCAACCGCATCCAGGCGCTCGAGCGGGAGGTTGGACAGCCGTTGTTTGAGCGTATGGGCCGCGGCGTCAAGCTTACTGACGCCGGCCGCGCCTTCCTCCCCTATGCTCAGCGGGTAATGCGGACCCTCAACGACGGACTCATGATGCTCGAGGGCACCCGCGACGGCACGGCAGGGCGCCTGCTCATCGGCACGGCACCTGCCGTCGGCACCTACGTCCTCCCGCGGCTCCTCAAGGTCTTCTGCGACACGCATCCCGGCGTCGATGTCCTCGTGCGCACGGGACACAGTGACGAAGTCCTCCAGATGGTGCTGGACGATGACGTCCAGGTGGGTCTCGGCCGGCCGATCAACCACCCTGATGTCCGTACTGTCGTGCTCTACCGGGATGAGCTGGTCCTCGTCGTCTCGGCTCAGCACCGGTACGCGAAAAAAGGCTCCGTGCGGGTGGAAGACCTCGCGGAGGACTCCCTTATCCTGTTCGACCGCGACTCCGGCTACTACGGCATGATCATGGGCCTCTTCCGGGACCTCGGCGTGGTCCCGCATCAGCAGATGCAGCTCGACTCCATCGAAGCGACGAAGAAGATGGTCGAGGCCAACCTCGGCATCGCCCTCCTCCCTGAGGTCTCCGTCGAGCGCGAGATTCGCCTCGGGACGCTCCACAAGGTGCACATCGAATCCGCGGAGCCGGTGCAGCGCGATATCGCTGTCATGTACCGCCGAAACAAGCCCCAGTCCGGGCCGATGGCCGGATTTCTCGACCTGCTGGGCGAAATCTACGGCGTGCGCCTGCCGCGCTGACGATGCTCATCGACCTTCACTGTCACACGTGGCCGCGCTCTGCGTGCAGCGCCATTGAACCCCTCGAGCTGGCGTACCTGGCAGCGGAACGGGGGCTCGATGGCATCTGCCTGACCGAACATGACCGCGCCTGGGCCCCCGACGAGCTGGAAGCCCTCCGGGCTGCGGCGCCGATTGCAATCTTCCACGCGGTCGAGCTGACGACGGACCTCGGCCACATCCTGGCATTCGGGCTCCCGGCTGCGGCCTTCTCAGCCTCGGCGCGCGACGTTGCCGCAGCCGCCGTGGAGACCGGCGCACTGCTCTTTCTCGCCCACCCGGCACGCGACGGCCTGCTGAGGGTGACCCGGGAGACCGTCGAATTCTTCGTCTCGGTGGAGGCGGCGAACGGCTCGGATTCGCGGCTGCAGAATATCGCCGCTGCCGGCCTCGCGAAAGGGTTCCGGCTGCCCGGAATCGGCGGCTCCGATGCCCACACCGCCGCAGAGGTCGGGCGGGCCGCGACGCGCTTTGCTGGCCGGCCCACCTCCGACGCCGACCTGCTCGAGGCGCTCCGCTCCGGTGGGTACGAAGCCCTGCTGCTCGATTAGCCGCTCAGCCACGTCCGGGCGTGGCGGCGGTCGAACTCCTGGTGGAGGTTGAGGAGGGCGACGAAGTGCTCGAGCGCGTGGGCGAGCGCCCGCTCCGCCACCCATGCGAGGTCGACCTCGCCGACTCCGCCCGGCCAGACCGCAGTCCGGCTCCACTGCTCGGGAGTGAGGTCCTTGAAGTAGCCGACGGTCTGCTCCCGGGCCCGCATGAAGGCCTCGGCGAGCTCTTCGATATCCCCCTCGGGGCGGTACTCGTGCGTCATGTGGGCGGTCTCGTCCCAGCTTTCGAACATCGGCCGGTCCTCGGCAAGGATGCGCGGGATCCGCACGTGGAAAACGTTCTGCTCGGCGGCCAGGAGGTGGGCCACGTGCTGGTGGGGTGTCCATCCGCCGCCGGGCGGGGTGTCATGCTGCCACCGGCGCACCAGCCCGGCCGCCCAGTCGACGCCCTTCACGCTGAGCTGGAGCCGGGCCATCAGGGTCGGGTCGGGGATGCGTCGTTCCACGGGAGCACCTTCGAATTCAGGGAATTCGCACGGGGCGAATCGGGGAAGCCCCCGCGGCCGCCGGGCACGTCGAGGGTACTACCATCGTGGTATGGCGATCGACCCGCTGGCGGCCGGCGCTCCGTCACCCCTCCATGTATCGCTCGCTGAAGCGGGACTCCACGCGCGCTCGCTCCGCGAAGGAGGATTCGCCGCCGCGCTCCGCCAGGCCTCGGCGCCGGCAGGCACTCCCGGCCTGCAGGCTGCCCGCGCCGCCGGAAGGTCCCCGGCCGCGGGCCGGGCAGCTCCCGAGCCGCACACCCCGGTTGTCTCGCGCGAGCCCGCAGGCGACCCCGACCGCTGGGACGGCCTGCTCAACCGGCTGGGGCAGAAATACGGGGTGCCCCCGCTCTTCCTGAAGGCGGTGATGCTCATCGAAAGCGGCGGCCGGCCCGACGCGGTCGGCGATGGCGGCCACTCGGTCGGCCTCTTCCAGCTCCACGACCAGGGGTACGGCCACGGGATGGGCGACCTCCGCTTCGACCCCGAGGCGAACGCTGACCGCGCGGCCCGCGGACTGGCAGCCTCGTGGCAGAAGCTCGAGCGGGCTGGCTACTCGGGCGAGTACCTCGTCCGGGCCGCATATGACGACAGCTTCAACCCCGGCGGAGGCTTCGCCTACCAGGGCGACGCCCTCGTCCGGACGTACAACACCCTGCTTGCCCGGCAGGGGCTCCCGCCCCTCAGCTGATGGCGTCCAGGCCGTCAACCCCGGTGGTATCATCGATGCAGGCGTGTCCCCGCGCGCCCACACCGGAGGTGAGCTGTGGTAACGGCCGGGTACATCGAACGCTCCGTGACCGTCAACGGTCTGAAACTGGCCTACCAGGAGTGGGGGAACCCTTCCTCGCCGCCTATCGTCATGCTGCACGGGTTCGGCGTCTCCGGGCACATGTTCGACGAGTTCGCCGAGCGCATGCAGGACCGCTACTGGCTTCTCGCGCTCGACCAGCGCGGCCACGGCGACAGCGACTGGTCTGAGAGCGGCGACTACTCCCGTGAGGCGTTTGTTGAAGACCTCGAAGGCTTCCGGAAGGCGGTGGGCCTCGACAGGTTCATCCTCATCGGGCACTCGATGGGCGGCCTGAATGCCGTTTCGTACGTGAACACCTACCCCGGGCACGTGACGGCGCTGGTGCTCGTCGATGTGGGCCCCGAGGCCTCGAAAGAAGGCGTCGACAACATCGTCCGCTTCACCCGGGGCCCGGACGAGCTCGAGTTTGAAGAGTTCGTCCAGATGGCGCACCGCTTCAATCCGCGGCGCACCCTCGAGAACATCCGCGAACGGATGCGCCACCGGCTGAAGCCGACCGAGGGCGGCAAATGGACGTGGAAGTTCGACCGGCGATTCCGCCAGCCGGACAGCGGGATCACCGTCGGCTGGCGGCTCAGCAACGACGAGATGTGGCAGCTGTTCCGGAACATCACCATCCCCACCCTGCTGGTTCGCGGGGCCGAGAGCGACGTGCTCTCCGCTGAGGTTGCGGAACGGTGCGTGCAGGAGATGCCGGCCGCCCGGCTCGTCACCATTCCCGGCGCCGGCCACAGTGTCCCGGGCGATAACCCCGACGCGTTTACCGAAGCGGTTGCCAGCTTCCTTGCCGAGGTCCAGCGGGGCGAGTTTCCGCCGGAGGCCCCGCCCGAGCCTCCAGCGCTGGAACAGCTTGTCGAAGAGCAGGCCACGGTCCGGCGGCGCGGTCCCGGCACGATGACGCTGGTGCTTGCCGGCGCGGGCGCCGTGATCGCCCTAGCCGGTCTCGGGTTCCTCATCCGGAAAGGCGCTGAGGCCCGCCGGGAACGGCGCAGTCCGGCCCCGAAGCGGGCGCTTGCGACGGTTCGCCAGGCCGCGCCGCCCATCCCGGCCGTGGACCTGGAACTGGCGCGTGCGCGCGCGGCCGAGACGGTCGCTCGGCTCGCGGAGATCAGTGCCCGCGGCGCCCGGCGCGCCCGCCGCAGCATCGACGACGCCGACCTCTCGTGGGCTCGTGCCGCGGCCGCAGAGGCGCTCGCTGCCCTGGGAGAGACCGGGCGCCACGCACCCGAACTTGTCCGGGAGGCAGCGCACCGGGTCGAGTCCGCCGCCCGCCGGCGCCGCAAGACGCATCGCGCACAGCGGCTCCTCCAGCTCCTGCCAGGCCGCTCCAGCCGCAGCCGCCGCGGGTGGTTCCGCTAGGCCATGGCGAGCATCCTGGCGTACCTCGAGACCGGCAGCGGCACCCCGCCGCTGGTGTTCATCCACGGCCTCTGCTGCGACCACCACGCGTGGGAGCCGCAGATAACCGACCTTTCGCGTGACCACCGCTGCATCGCGGTCGACCTCCGCGGGCGGGGAGCGACGCCGGCTGTCCCGCCATTCGGCATCCGGCGGGCTGCCGCTGACATCGCCGAGTTGCTCGATGACCTCGAACTCGGCCCGGCCGTCCTCATCGGGCACAGCCTGGGTGGAATCACGGCGCTGGTCGTCAACGACCTCCGTCCGGACCGCGTGGTCGGCATCGTGACCGGCGACTCGCCGATTTCCGCCCCGCGCGCGGGCGGCTCCGGCGCAAATCCCCTGGTCCAGCGCATTCGCGAACTCGGCACGAAAGAGGGGCTCCGGCCGCTGGTCGAAACCTTCTTCACCCCGGATTCGCCCCCTGGAGCCCGCGCCTACGCGGAGAGCGTGATGTACACCTGTCCGCCGGATGTCGCGGCCGGGACGCTGGAGGATGCGCCGGACGTCCTGGCGTCGCTGCCTGACCTGGTCCGGAAAGCGGACGAGAAGCCGCTTATGGCCATTTGGGCCGAACGGCCGCTTGGTGACCCGGCCTGGCTACGTTCGGTCACAAAGTTTGCACGGCAGGAGCCGATTGCCGGGGCCGGGCACTTCTTCCAGCTCGAACAGCCCGCGGTAACCAGCGCGCTGCTCCGTGCATTCCTCGACGACGTCGCGTCCGACCCGAGAATCCGGTAGCCGGCCTGAATGCCGGGCGCTGGGCCGCTACCGCGGGCAGCGATAAGGTAGGCGGGATGGCAGACACCGGCGCACGGAAACGGACCCGGGCGCGTCGCGCACGGACGGTCGGGGAGCGGCGCGAGGCATTCAACTGGCAGCCCGTCTTCATCGCGTCGGTGGTCGCGGTCATCCTGAGCATCGTCGTCCTCGTGACGGTTGCGGCCGATGGTGCGAGCAGGGGAAGCGGCAATCCGCTGCCGGCGGAACCGGCCGGGCCGGCAACAGAACCAGCGACTGCACCGGCGGCCGCTGGGGCTTCGCCGTCTCCGACCGCGCCGCCTGCCAGGCCGACACCCTCGCCCACGCCGAATGCCGACGGGGCGATCGTCGTTGCTTGCGGCGACATCCTTGCCCCGCTCGACAAGCAGCACCGTCTCCCCGCCGACTGTGAGCCGCCCGACCTGGTGCAGCTGCCGGCGGAGATTTCGGCCGGGGGTGCCCAGTACCTCCGGCGTGAGGCGCTCGATGCCCTGCTCGAACTGTTCGACGCGGCGCGGCTGGACGGCTACAGCCTCGCGGTGAACAGCAGCTACCGCAGCTACGCCACCCAGGCCCAAACCTACAGCTCGTGGGTGCAGCTCTACGGCCAGGAGTACGCCGACCGCACGAGCGCGCGGCCCGGCCACTCCGAACACCAGCTGGGCACGACCGTCGACGTCGGCGCGCGCGGGCTCTTCCTGGAGGACTTTTCCGGGACACCTGAAGCCGCCTGGCTCGAGGCCAACGCCTGGAAGTTCGGGTTCATCGTCAGCTACCCGGCAGGCAAGGAGCAGGTGACCGGCTATGCCTACGAACCCTGGCACATCCGGTATGTCGGCCGGGACGTCGCTGCGGAGGTCCACCGCTCCGGGCTGACGCTCCGCGAGTACCTGCTCAAGCGCTGAAGCGCTCCGCTTGCCGGCCTGCGTCTCCGGTGCAACACTCCCGTGGCAACGCTATAACGCCCCTGCAGGAGTCCCATCGTGGTTTCGCCTTCCCCGACACCCGAGCTGCTTGTCGAACACTCGGACTATATCCTGACGATCACCCTGAACCGGCCGGACCGCCTGAACGCCATCAGCGGCCCGATGCTCAGCGCGCTTTCGAAGACGCTCCAGGAAGCCAACATCGACCGGGACGTCCGCTGTGTCATCCTGACCGGTGCCGGACGCGGCTTCTGCGCAGGTCTCGACCTGAAGGACCAGATGTCGGGCGGCGGCGACGGCTCGCTCCAGCCCGGCCGCGGCGGATACCAGCTGTTCGACCTCCATAATTCGCCGCCCATCGTCATCAACCGCATGGATAAGCCGATGATCTGCGCCCTCAACGGCGCTGCCGCCGGCTACGGTATGGACCTCGCCCTTGGCTGCGACATCCGCATCGCCAGCGAGCACGCCAAGATGGGCGCAGTCTTCGCAAAGCGCGGCGTGCTGCCGGAGAGCGGCGGGTGCTGGTACCTGCCGCGCCTGCTTGGGTGGGCCCGCGCCGCGGAGGTCGCCTTCCTCGGCGATGTCCTAGATGCCCAGCGTTCGCTCGAACTCGGCCTGGTCAACAAGGTCGTGCCCCATGAGCAGCTCATGACCGAAGCCCGGGCATGGGCGACCAAGATCGCCAACAACGCGCCGCTGAGCGTCCAGGCCACCAAGCGCATGATGCGGCTCGGAATGGAAGAGACGTTCGAAGCGGCTGTCGACCACATCTATCTGCAGCTGCTGCCGCTCTTCCAGAGCGAGGATTTCAAGGAGGGCCTGGCTGCCTTCGCCGAGCGCCGGGAGCCGGTCTTCAAGGGCCGGTAGGGGCGTCGGCCCGGCCCTGACCACCGACTGAGGCAAGCAGCCGCGCGATCTCGTCGCGGGAACGAAGCCGCAGGAAGCGTTTTCCTGCGGCTTCTGCTTCTCGTGCTGCGCGTTCGAACAGCTCCCGATGCCGGGCGCGGCGCGAGATGTTGTACCGGATGAGCGACTGGTTTGGGTCCCACAGGGCAAGCTGCCGCCAAAAGTTCTCCCGGCAGACGCCCCAGAGAAGCTCGCCCGAGCGCCATCGGCGCCAGGAGCGGCGCAGTACCCGCCACGAGGTCGTCGCCAGCCCAACATCCAGCCAGATGATCGTGTCGGCCAGCGGCCAGGTGATGTGACCGGTCTGTCGGAGGTAGTTGCCTGCGCTCACCCAGCCGTCGCCGCTATGGGCGCCGCGAAGGAGGGCACAGAACTCTTCGTCGGCCGGCCGCGTCCAGTTCTCCCGCCAGAAGAGCGCGTCCAGTTCGATGAAGGGTAGACCGAGCCGGTCGGCCAGGAGAGCCCCGAGCGTCGATTTCCCGGAGCAGCTCGGACCAACGACGACAATCCGGCTGCCGAGCCAGCCGTCCGCCGGAGGCCCGTCCGTCACGTAAGGTGCTGCCGCAGCGATTCCGGCAGGTCAGCCGGCAGTTCGCTCACGGGCAGGGTCGCCGGGGCGATGGTGATGTCGAAGAGGTCACCCCAGGCGGCCTCGTAGTAGTCTCCGGGGCCTTCATCGTCGGCCTCCCAGGCAAGGACGACCTGCGGCAGCCCTTCAGGAGCGTTCACCCACAGCTCGGCAAGCACCTTCGCCTGCCGCGGATGCTGGAACGTTTTGCGCCGCTCGAACGCTTCGAGCCCCTGGAGGACGTTCGTGCCCGGCTTGAATCGGAAGAACGCAACGTACAGCGCCATCGACCGCGATTATAGCCGCCCGGCGGCCCGAATCCGGCCCCTCTGGTAGACTTGGCGCGCGCCGGCCGCAGAAGCGGCGCGAACCGGAGTTAAGCATGTATCGACGCATCCTCTCGGGCATTGTCGCCCAGGGAAAGACGCGGGAGTTTCTCGACGCGATGCGGGTCGCGACCGACTTCCAGGTCGAGCGGGGCATCCGGGCGCGGACGGCAGTCTGGGGGTCCATGACAGGACGAAATAACTTCGTTCTCATCGCTGCCGATTTCAACACGCTCGAGGACCTTGAGCGCTGGACTGACATGGCGACTGAGGATGCCCGGTTCGCGCAGGTCCGGCGTGGCGTGCGCCAGCACATGGTCTACGACGACGTGAAGGTCTCGATCCACCGGCTCGCCTACCACTCTGAAGGCCTGATGACCTCGGAAGAGGCCACGGCGCCGCGGAAGTTCATGCGGGTGCTCACCGGCGAGGTCAAGCCGGGGCAGCACCGCGACTTCGTGTTGTCGGTCTCCCAGGCGCTCGACTACCAGAAGCAGCGCGGGATTGATGCGACCACGAGTGTCTGGAGCGCGATGACCGGCCACACGAGCGGCGTTGCCATCGTGGCGGAGTTCGACTCGCTCGCCGAGCTGGAAAAATTTGATGAGATGGCGGTGACCGATGCCGAGTTTGCCCGCCTCCGGGCGGCCACTCGAGCCTCGATGGTGTTCCTGACCACCGAAACTCACCTGATGCGGCGGCTGATGTAGGAGGGCCGTTCACCTTCAGGCCCAAGGGGGTGCTGAAAAACGAGAGAGGGGAGCCCATGGGCTCCCCTCTCTTCTCGTCCGTTCCGGGACGGCTGTCCTAGCAGCAGGCGCGCGGCTGGCCGCTGCCGTCCGCCGTCTGGAAGCTCGAGCCGCATGCGCAGCTCTTGACGGCGTTCGGGTTGTAGATGCTGAACCCGCTCTTCATGATGTCGTCAACATAATCAATCTCGGCGCCCTCGAGGTAGCGGGCGCTCTCCGGGTCTACCAGGATCCGGACGCCGTACTGCTCGATGACGATGTCATCCTCCTCGGACGACCGCGCAAGCGCCATGCCGTACTGGTAGCCGGAGCAGCCGCCGCCGGCGACAAAGACGCGCAGTGCGCCATTCGGCAGCTCCCGGGCTTCGAGGAGCGCGCGGGCCTTCTCAGCTGCCCGCTCCGTGATGTTGACGAGCGCGACCGACGCGCCGGGTTCCACAGACATCGCACATCCTCCTGCGTGGTGGCAGACGCGGGGCTCTGGTCCCACCCGCTGCACTATGAAGATGATAGCCATTTCACAGGGGCGCGTCCACGCAGGTCGCTTTTTGCGCCACGACGCTGCCCGCCGCACACTGCACGCGTGGACGCCGCTGTTGCGCGTGCCCTGGGCGAACTGGGGTTGAGCCCGCGCCACCGCGGCCTCCTCGCCGTGCTCGGCGCGGCCGTCCTGTGGAGCACCGGCGGCCTCTTTATCAAGTGGGTGTCGCTCGATGCGCTCGGCGTCACCATGTGGCGGTCCGGATTCGCCGCCCTGACCATCCTGGTGGTTGTCCGTCCGCGGCCGGTATGGCCGCGGCAGGTGAGCCGTCTCACGTGGGCGATCGCCGTGACGTACGCGCTCACCCTGGTCATGTTCGTGGCTGCGACGAAGCTCACAACGGCCGCAAATGCCATCTTCCTCCAGTACACGGCTCCGGTGTACCTGCTTTTCGCCGGCCCGCTCTTGCTCCGCGAGCGGGTCACCCGGCTCGACGTCGCGACGGTCGTCGTGGCGTTCGGAGGGATGAGCCTCTTTTTCGTCGGAAGGTTCGAAGGCAATGCCCTCGGCGGCAATCTCCTTGCTGCAGCCTCCGGGGTCACGCTGGCGGCGATGTTCCTGTTCCTCCGCGCGCCGGGGTGCACGCAGGAGACGCGCCATCTCGCGATGCTGCTGGGCAACCTCCTGCTGGTCGCGGCCCTGGTGCCGGTTAACCTGGCCCGCGGCGAGACCGCACTGTTCGCCCCGACGCCGGGTGACCTGGCCGGGCTGGTCTTCCTTGGCGTGGTCCAGATCGGCTTCGCCTACCTGCTGTTCGGGTACGCCATGCGGACCGTGCCCGCCCTCGAGGCGTCGCTGATCGGGATGCTCGAGCCGGTCCTCAACCCCGTCTGGGTGTTTCTCGTCCTTGGCGAAACCCCCGGATGGTGGGCGGTGCTCGGCGGCGCGATCATCATCGGGGCAGTGACGTTCCGCACCTGGGTCACCGAGCGCGCTGCTCGCCTGCCGGACCCCGAACCCCCCAGGGTGCCTCTTGGGCCATGCTGACGGTGCCAGGCGTCATCGCCGCGCTCGAAGCGATGCACGGCCACCGGGAATGGCACTGGTGGCCGGAGAAACCGCCCTTCGAGGTCTGCGTGGGCGCCATCCTGGTCCAGAACACGGCCTGGACCAATGTTGAACGGGCGCTCGAGCGGCTGCGGGACGCGCGCGCCCTTGACCCGGCACGCATGGCGGCCCTCAGCGATGCCGAACTGGAATCACTCGTTCGGCCCAGCGGCCAGTACCGGCAGAAGGCCCGGAAGCTCCGCGCCTTCCTCGCGACCTGTGCCGGGGCAGGCGGGCTCGACCGGCTGCTCGCCCTGCCCGCCGCCGAGCTCCGCTCGCGCCTGCTGCAGACATGGGGCATCGGGCCTGAGACGGCCGACTGCATCGTGTGCTACGCCGGCCGGCAGCCTGCGCTCGTCGTTGATGCGTACACGGCCCGGCTCTTTCGGCGGCTCGGCATGGGGCCGGCGGCCGAAGGGTACAGCGCCTGGCAGGAGTGGCTTGTTTCCTCACTGCCGGCGGTCACAGCCGAGCGAGCGGTCGAACGGTACGCCAGGGTGCACGCACTGGTCGTTCTCCACGCCAAGCACCTCTGCCGGAAGCGGAACCCCCGGTGCGGCGCATGCCTGCTGCGGTGTGCCTGCACGGTCCCCGACGCAAACGACCCCCGGTTGGAAACCGGGGGCCGAATGTCTCAATCGGAACAGACGGTCTAGAACAGGTTGGGCGTGTTGCGGTTGGTGGAGTCACCGGTCTGTTGCTGGTTCGAGGCCGGCGGCTGGACTGCAACGGGCGGGGGCGGAGGGGGCGCCTGCGTGACCTGCTGGTAGGTCGGCTGTTGCGGCTGCTTCTGCGCCTCGGCGTCTTCGTCCTTGACGGCACGGCGGAACTCCTTGATCGAAGTGCCGAGTTCACGGCCGAGTCCGGAGATCTTCCCGACACCGAAGATCAGGACGATGACGAGGGCGATGATGATGAGCTCAAAGGGTCCAAGGGAACCGAACATACCTGCCTTCTTCCTGCGGGCCGGATCCCCCTGCCCGCTGCGATGATGCTACCACGCCGCCGGGGTCTGGCGAATGCGCCGGTGATTACCCCAGGCGCTCAACGAATACGTCCATCACTCCGCCGCAGATCTTGTCCTCGCCGTCAGTCGGTTCGGTCAGGTCGACCACGACCGTCCGCGGGCGCCCATCCTCGAGGGCGGCCATCGCCTCCTGCCATACCTCGGCCTCGCCGCAGCCGCCGCCGATTGTCCCGAAGAAGCTGCCGTCGGCACGAATCAGCATCTTGGCCCCCGGTTTTCGGGGCGTTGAGCCGCGCGTTCGCGTGACGGTCGCCAGGGCTACCGGCTCGCCGGCGGAAAGGGCGCGCTGGAGCTCCCGGTAGATGGCTGCGTCCATAACGTGATCGTGCGCCCCTGCGGGGTGCGCCGCAAGTGGCACCGGCATCACGGTATCGTGCGGGTAAACCCCGAGACGCCATGGCGAGGCCATATCGGCAGCCGCGGCCGGACCTGAACCGCGATTTGTGGAACTGATCTAAGACAAGTTCGTATAGACGCGAAAGGCGCCCTTTCACTCCCTGTCCACCCCGACAATAATGCGAATGGCGTTCGCGCCATTTCGCGGCGGACACCCCGCCAGCAACGTGGAGGAGAAGCCATGATTGTTCGCAGTTTGAGGAGCCCGCGCCGGCTGATTGCCGCGGCGGTCTTCTCCATCGTGGCCGTTTCGGCCCTCGGCTTTGCGGCGACGAACACCGTCCCCGCAACCAATGCCGGCGACGGTTCGAACACGGTTTCCGGGTACACCATCAGCAACGTCCACTACAACCTGAACCCGGCCAACCCGGCCACCGCCGACTCGGTCACCTTCGACATCTCGCCGGCCGTCCCGGCCACCGGCACCGCGGCCGTCTCCTTCGACGGCGGCACCACCTGGTCCTCGAGCTGCACGACCGGCTCGACCATCACCTGCACGTTCTCGACGGCGCAGCCGATCGGCGCCGCCTTCACCAGCCTTCGGGTGGTCGCTGCGCAGTAGCGATGCGCGTACCCCGGCGCGATCACGCCGGGAAGACGATGGAGTGAGCCCGGGGGCAAACGCCCCCGGGCCCTCGGGTCCCGGGAGGACACATGGTACGCCTGCTTTTCTCCGTACCGCGGCGTCTGGCCCTGGCGGCAGCCCTGGCTGCGGTGTCAGCCGCGTCATACGGCTTTGCCGCGGCAAATACGGTCCCGGCAACCCGTGCCGGTGACGGCGCTGCAGCCGTGAGCGGCTACACGGTGACCAACGTCCATTACAACCTGAACGCTGCGAACCCGCAGCAGCTCGCGTCCGTCACCTTCACGATTTCGCCAGCAGTACCGCCGACGGGTACGGTCCGCGTTTCGACCGACGGGGGCGCGACCTGGGGCGCCGCCTGCTCCACGGGCTCCAGCATCACCTGCACCACGTCGGCCACGGTGGCGTCTGTCACCGGCCTGCGCGTCGTGGCGGCGCAGTAGGGTGGGAGAGCGCGCCGCGATGATATGGGGAACTGTCGGCCATCTGGTGGTGCTCCGTCGCGAAGGTGAGCGGAGCCGGCGCGTTATCGCAGCAGTGGCAGCCGCGCTTCTGGTGGTAGCGGTCGCCTGCGCATGGATGCTGTTTGCCCCGCCCCAGCTTGGCGGCCAGGCGTCGTACGTCATTGTGAACGGGAACTCGATGGAGCCCGGCATGCACCGCGGCGACCTTGCCATCGTCCGCCCGGCCGCCAGGTACGTCCCCGGTGATGTGGTGACCTACCGCCATCCTGATGTGGGTCACGTCATCCACCGCATCGTCGACGAGAAGAACGGGCGGTTCACCCTGAAGGGCGACCACAACGATTTCGAGGATTCCTACCGGCCAACCAGCAACGACATCGTGGGGAAGCTCTGGCTGCACATTCCCGGCGCCGGGCGTGTCCTCTGGCACCTCAAGTCGCCGCTGTGGGCAGGTCTGGTGCTCTTCATCGCCTTCGCCGGCATGTTTGCAGGCGCCGGCGCGTCGCGCGCTGCAGCTCCTGTCGGGCCCGGCCGGCAACGCTCCAACGGAGGTTCTCCCATGACCGCGATCTTCCGGAACTGGCAGGACACGCTTGCCCTGCTCCTCGCACTCGCCATCGGGTTCGCAGCGCTGGCGTGGGTAGCCTTCGCACGGCCGCTGCACCGCGAAGTGACAACCGAGTTTTCATACAGCCAGCGCGGCCAGTTTTCGTATGAAGCCGCCGCGGCTGATGCCAGGCTGTACGACGCCGGCAAGGCCACGACCGGTGAGCCGGTCTACCTCCGCCTGAGCGATACGGTCGCCTTCACCTTCGTATACGAGTTCACCTCCCCGTCGCCGGCGCAGCTCACCGGAACTTATCAGCTGGTAGCCGAACTGGGAGACACCAGCGGCTGGAAGCGCACCCTCCCTATCGGAGAACCTGGTTCGTTCGCAGGCACCGCATTCCGGACGGACGGTGTCCTCCGCCTGGCCGACCTGCAGGAACAGATTGCGACGCTTGAAGCGCAAACCGGCGTCCGCAACGACCGCTACACCGTCACGATCCGGCCCCGGGTCCACGTGGACGGCGAGCTCGGCGGGGCGCGCCTCTCGGCAGACTTCCCGGAAGCTGCGCTCCCGATGGCGCTCGACCGTACGCAGCTGCGCCTCGACGCCGCGAAGCCTGATGCTGCCATCGCCCCGGCTGCTAAGGGCACCGTGGTGGACCGGCAGCGTATCGGGAATGTCGTTCGCATCCTCTTCGTCAGCCTCCCGGTGGTCGCTGCGCGTATCGTCGGCGTAGCCGGAGCTGCGGTGATGGTGGCCTGCGCCGGTGCGCTTCTCATTGCGGTCGCCCGCAGAGGCTGGTCCGAAGTGTCGGACGTGCGCGTCGCCGGTGCCGTTTCGGTGCGGGTGACCGGCCCGGTGGCGCCGGCCGACGTCCCGGTGGTGGATGTTGCCTCGATGGAAGACCTCGAACGGCTCGCTGCCAGAACGGGCGGCATCATCCTGCAGGAGGCCCGGCCCGAGCAGCACGTCTGCTATGTGCGCCATGGTGCGGTGGTCTACCGGTTCGCCTTCGACCCCGGGAAATACGGCACGGAGCGTGCAGCATGAAGGGCTGGGGCGTCCGCATCGGTGCCGCCGCGGCCGGCGCGGTGACCCTGGCGGCAGCGTTCACTGCGTCTGCGGCGACGAATACGGTCCCGCCGACGAACATCGGCGTGACAGATGTCCCGCTGACGATTGCGCAGCTGGCCCCACCCGAGTGCGCCGGTCTGACCCTCACGGCCATTGTCTACTCCGGCACCGGTGGGGCCGCGAACGAACTCATCCTCGGTGGCGGCACTACCCCCGCGACGCTCTCGGGTGGTGGCGGGAACGACTGCATCGTCGGCGGCGCAGGGAATACCCTGCTCCGCGGCCAGGGCGGCAATGACGTACTCATCGGGGGGCCGGTCCCGTTTGTCACCCTCAATGGCGGCACGGGCAACGATATCTGCTATCGCGGTCTCGCGACCATCGCATCCCCTATCGGCTGCGAGACCTACGTGCCGTAGCACCCTCGTCACAATGCGCGGGGATAGCTCCCGAACACTTTCAGGTCTGCACATAGCGGCCGGATTCGCTCAAGGACGTCGCGTACCGCGGGGTCCTGCTGGTGACCTTCGAAATCGATCAGGAAGACGTACTCGCCGAAGGTGGCCTTCGTCGGGCGGCTCTCGATCTTCGTGCAGTTGATATTTGCTGCGGCAAAAGCATTCAGGACGCTCGCAAGAGCGCCGGGCCGATCTTCGGCGAAGGTGAACGCGATTGACGTGCGGTCCCGGCCGGTTGGGGCGGGCAGGCCACGTCCCAGGACGAGAAACCGCGTGACGTTGTTCTCGGAGTCCTGGATGTCGCGGGCCAGCACCTCCGCGCCGAGGAGCTGAGCGGCGCGTTCGGTGGCGATGGCGGCGGCGTCGCCGTTTCGCCGCAGGGCGAGCTCAACCGCCTCAGTGGTCGAGAGGGCGGCCTCGGCCTGGGCGTGGGGGAAGCACCGCTCGAGGAACTTCCGGCACTGGCCGAGCGCCTGGGGATGGGAATAGATCACCCGGACGTCTGCCGGCCGCGTGCCCGGCTTCGCAACGAGGTTGTGCCGCACCGGCACCACGAGTTCGGCCTGGATTTGCAGGTCGGTCTCGTGAATGAGGATGTCGAGCGTCTCCTGGACGGAGCCGTTGATCAGGTTCTCGATGGCGACGACCCCGAGGTCGGCCATGCCCGATTCGACGGCGGCGGCCACGGCGGCATGCGATGGGAACGGCATGAGTTCAGCGGCCGGGTCGTACTGCATGGCCGCCAGCTCGCCGAAGGTGCCCGGCGGCCCGAGGTAGGCGATGCGCGTCATCTTCGTGGTCCTCAGGTATCGAGCCCGTGCGTCGAGCCGACGAGCTGCTCCCGGAGCATGTCGAGGCTCTCCTTCGGCGCAACGACCACGAGGGCATCGCCGGCATGCAGCCGCGTGTCGCCGCTGGGCATCCGCGGCACGCCGCCGGGGTCCACGACCAGCGAAATGAGCGACTCGGCCGGCAGAAGGATTTCGCGGACCGAGCGGCCGACGACCGGCGAGGTCTCGGGCAGCTTGACCTCAATCAGTTCGAGGCCAGAGTGGAGCTGGAGCAGCGGAATCATTGACTGGGTCGGCAGCTCCTGCTCGATCTGGGCGAGCACGGCCTGCGTGGCGGAGATTGTGGTTTCGATGCCGCGCTTCCGGAAAATCAGCTCGTTGCGGGGGTTGTTAATCCGGGCGATGGTGCGTTTGACGCCCCGGTAGCGGGCGATATCGCACATAACGAGGTTATCCTCGTCGTCCCCGGTGACCGCCGCAACGAGGTCGGCGCGGGCGATCCCCGCCGTGTCCAGGGTCGTGGCTTCGCACGAGTCGCCGAGAATGACGTTGCCGGCCAGCTCCTCGCGGATGTTGGAAACCCGCGCCGGGTCGCGTTCGATGACCAGCACCTCGTGCCCCTGCTGGATCAGTTCCAGGGCGAGGTGAAATCCGACTTTTCCGCCGCCGCCGACGATGATGTACACGGGCTACCTCCGGGTTGGCTCGTTGAGGAGCATGTCGACCATAATCTGCGCCCCGTAGCTCGTCGGGCTGAACGTCTCAATCCCGAGGTCGCGGAAGATGCCCTCCCGAACGGGGTCGTAGACCCTGCAGAGCACGCGCCGCACGCCGTAGATCTCCCGGGCAACCTGGCTGGCGAAGTAGTTGCGGTTGTCGCCCTGGGTTACGGCGAAGAAGGCGTCGGCCTCCTGGATGCCCGCCCGCTCCAGCGTTTTCTGGTCCATCCCGTTCCCGACAATGCGCCGCCCGCCAAATCCTTCCGGCAGTCGGCGGAACGCCGTTTCAGTGATATCGATGACGGTGACGGCGTGCCCCTGCCGCTCGAGCATCGTGGCGATGCGCGAGCCAAGCCGGCCGCAACCCATGATAACCACGTTCATGGCCCCTCGTGACCCCCTGGGGAGATGTCTCGCATTGGCCCGCGGATGAGCCAGACTTCGCACGGCGCGTGCCGGAGCAGGTACTCGGCGGTGGGGCCGATAGCAAACGGCCGGTCTTCGCCCTGGAAGGGCGGGAGCCCCAGGACGATCACGTCGACCTGCTGTGTACGTGCCTCTTCGAGCAGCGCCGGGCCAGCTTCACGCGCCTGGACGATCGAGGTCCGGACGTTGCTGCAGCCGGCATCGGCGGCCGCGATGCGTGCCCGTTCGATAACCTGCTGGGCTCGGCGGCTCTCCTGTTCGAGTTCGGCATTGAGCGGCAGCGACCTCCCCACCTCAATCACGTGAACGAGGTGGAGTGTTCCCCGCCGCGTTTTCGCGACCGCGCCGGCCACGTGAACAGCCTCGAGGCTGACACGGTCGAAGTTGACGGGCACGAGGAACCGCCGCCAGGTGTCCACCGGCGTCACTCCTGTTGCGCTGCGGATGTCAGCGGTCGTCCTGTGCGAACCATAACCGCACCGCGCCGTTAAGAATGAGGACGACCCCGATGGCCATCCCGATATTCCACTCTACCGCCTGCGTGAGGAGGAAGAGGATCAGCACAACGCCGAGAACAATGGAGATGACCGAGAAGATGAGATTCGCTGTGCGCATGGCTCGTGACGGGGCAGCCTCTCCGCCCATGCTACGCCCGGGCCCGGAAAGGGGGAATGTGGCGCTACGCGAGCCTGAGCAGCGGCTGGCCCTGTTCGACCCGCTCGCCCACTCGGACGAGCACCTCCGTAACGGTGCCGCTGACCTCGGCCTCGACCGGGAGCTCCATCTTCATCGATTCGACGATGAACAGCTCACGTCCCGGTTCGATGCGGTCGCCGGGCTGGGTGAGCACCTCCTTAATCGTTCCGGTCATGGGAGACGGCAGCTCGTTCGGCACCTGGTGAATTCCTCCGCGGGGCTTGCGCGGGCATCCTACTGTGCGCGTCCGAACCGCGCGACCGGGCGCAGGCGAAGGAATGGCGCAGGGGCCGCTCCCGGCCCCTGAAGGCGGAAGCGGCCCCTGGCTGAAGTTGGAGGACGTCTATCGGGGCCGGTGCGGGCTGCGGGCGGACCCCCAGCGCGCACGTTCGCGCCAATTCGCCAGCCATACGGCGGCCTCTTCCGGCAGTGCAGCCCGGAGGCGCACCGCCGACCCCACCGGGCTGGCCGCCCGTACCGGAGCCGTGACTCACAGCCGGGCTGTTGTCGCCCTCCGGGGCGTCAGCCCCGCGGGCGCTGGCGCGGCGGCTCCCGACCACCCCGCCTCCAACTGGCGGGAACTGTATCGCCGCGAGCGCCCGGGGACCAAGCAACTTATGACGTCTGACCCAACCCTTGACAAACTCTTGATATCCGGAACTTTCGACTGCGACCGTTGAACGGCAACTCGACAGAATGTCCCGTGCAGGCGCGCAGGGTTACCGTCGACTAGACAAACTCGAGGGGTCGTTCGGCACTGAAGGGGGTGAGCTCTTCCTTGATGTCGAAGCGCACCTGCTTCCAGGTGAACTTCACGGCCTTCTCGCCCTTCTCGGGGAGCGGCTCGACGATCGCCTCGAACATGCCCTGGTTGGTGACCTCCTTCGGCTGCGAAAGCAGCTGCATGAAGCCTTCGGCGGCTTCGTGGGTCTCGAGCATGCGGGGCTGCCACCTTCCGAAGACCTTCGGGTTCTCCGCGTACTCGTTCGTCATCCCCGTGCGCACGAAGGGATAGAGGACAGAGAAGGCAGAAACGAGCTCAGCGCTCCGCCCGAGGTTGACCTGCAAGACCTTCGGGAGCTGGAGCACGGCCCAGTTGGCGATGGCGTACCCGGGGACGCTGACGCCCGGGTCGATGGCCTGTCGCGAGGAGATGTACACGAACTCGATCGGCTCGTTGGCGTACACGGCCTCCCCGGACCAGAGGTGGGTCATCGCCATGAAGCCATCGATCTTTGTGTCGAGCACGAGGCGGGTTTCGGTGAGGTTGTTGATGAACGCCTGCCGCACCCGGGCCCGCCGCATTGCCATCGACTCGCCTTCGATTTCGCGGAGCGAGCGGCCGAACGAGTAGCCCTTTTCGGTGAGCCCCGAGTTGCAGATGACGAGATTGGGGATGCCGCCCATCTTTTCTATGACATAACTGCGACTGGCCCACAGGTCCCCCATGTTCGTGACGTCGGCCTGCAGGGGGAACGCATTGACGCCCTGGCTGCGCAGGTACTCCACCAGGTCGAGGCCATCGTCGTAGGACGAGTGGAAGTGGACGGCGACACTCTCGGCGCCGTTCAGGCCGGCTGCCAGTGCAAACGACTGGCCGAGGCCGCCGTCCTTGCCGGCTCCGGAGATGAGGACGCGCTTGCCTTTGACCCCGGCCGAGAACTCTGCCGGAAAGCGGAACTTGTCTGGGTTGACCGTGAATGCCATGTGCGAACTCCGAAGGTATTGGTTCGCATTATGGCAGAGGGCTGGCCTATAGCGCAGTCGTGGCCGGTATTACCGAACCCCGGCGCGCGGCCGAATCAGCCCGCGCCGCGCTGCCTCCTCGATAATCTGCACCACGTTAGTCGCGGCCCCTTTCCGGATGCTGTCTGTGACGGTCCAGAACGTGACCCCGCCCGGGGTGGAGTGATCCGGCCGGAGACGCCCGACCAGCACCCGGTCCGTCCCGGCGACATCCATCGGCGTGGGGTATCGCTCAGCGGCCGGGTCATCGATCAGCTCGATACCAGGCGCAGCCGCCATCAGCTCCCGCGCCTCAGCCGCCGTCATCGGGCGTTCGAACTCAGCCCAGACGCTCATCGCATGCCCGAAGAACGTCGGGATGCGCACGCAGGTCGCGCTCACCCGCACCTCCGGCGCATGGAGGATTTTGCGCGTCTCGTTCGCCATCTTGAGTTCTTCCTTCGTGTAGCCGTCGTCGGCGAACAGGTCGATCTGCGGGACCGCGTTGAAGGCGATTTCTCGCTTCTGGGTGCCGCTCGGCTCGTGCCGCCCGGCCAGCGCGGCCTCGGTCTCCCGCCGAAGCCCCTCGACGGCTGCGGCTCCCGCTCCGGCCACGGCCTGGTAGGTGCTCACGATGACGCGCTTGAGCGGATTGACCCGGTGGATCGGGTTCAGCGCGAGGACCATCGGGGTCGTGGTGCAGTTCGGCTGGCTGACAATCCCGCGGTGCCACTCGAGGTCCTCCGGGTTGATCTCCGGAATGACGAGCGGGACGTTCGGGTCCATCCGGAACGCGCTCGAATCATCGATCACGAAGCTCCCATTGGCGGCGGCGATCGGTGCGTACTGTTTCGATGCCGCGCCGGACGCCGAGAGGAACACGATGTGGTCGTCGGGCCCGAAGCTTTCGGCGGTCGTCTCCTCGATGACAATGTCGCGCCCGCGGAACGGCACTACCCTGCCCGCCGACCGGGCCGTGGCCAGCAGCCTCAGGCGCGCAACCGGGACCCGCCGCTCGTCGAGAATCTTGAGGAATTCCTGGCCGACGATGCCGCTCGCGCCGACGACGGTGATGTTATAGGCCTCCATCGGGAGCTCCGAAGACGAAGTCTGTCCTGCCATGGTAGGGGCTCAGGACGACCCGGTGAACCCGCGACCGCCCAGCCCCTGCGCCGGTACACTTCCTCCACCCTTTCGCGGAGTGCAGCCATGGAGTTCGAGGACCTCCTCTACCGGGTCGATGGGCCAATCGCATGGATCACCTTCAATCGCCCCCAGTACCGGAATGCGCAGTCCTGGCGCCTGCTCGATGAGTACGACCGCGCCATGGACCTCGCGGTAGCCGACCCCGCGGTTCGCGTCATCATCACGCGGGGCGCCGGCGGGAACTTCTCGAGCGGGCATGACCTCGGCACGCTGGAGCAGGCTGCGGACCGGGCGGCGCGCGGCATCGCCGATGCCGGCATCGAATTCTATGAGAACTTCCGGCACTACAACCTCGACCTCCTGGTCAAGTGGCGGAATGCGCCTAAGCCGACCATCGCCATGGTCGAAGGCTACTGCATCTTCGCCGGGTGGATGATGGCGGCCTGTGTCGACCTCGTCTTCGCGGCCCGCAACGCGCTCTTTCTGCCGGCCATGCTCGAGTACTTTTCCCTTCCCTACGACGTGGGCGTCCGCAAAGCGAAGGAGCTGATGTTCGAGAGCCGGTTCCTGACGGCTGAGGAGGCGATGCAGCTCGGGTTCGTCAACCGCGTCTACGAGCCTGAGGAGCTCGAAAGGGAGACGGCCGGCTATGCCCTGCGCGTCGCAGAGAACAATCCAGTCGTGGTGCGCCTCTCGAAAGCGGCCGCCAACCGGGCGCAGGACCTGATGGGCTACTCCGCCTTCCTCGATGCCGGGCTCTCGGACTACCTCGTGATGATGGCGAACCGCGGCGAGGCGCGGACCCGCGGAGGCCGGCGGCTCGGCGGGGTCGAACTCGCGATCCGCGGGCTCCGCGGCGAACGGCCGGGGCTCACGCCGCGTGCGGGCGGCGAAGCCGCGCCGTAAGGCGGCCAGCGACTTCCTCAATTTCGGGGACGCCCAGCGCCCGGGCGGCCGCTGCATAGGAGAGCGCGCCGACGACAACCCCCGCTGCGGCACTCACGGCGGCTTCTGCCCATGTGTCGTTCCGGAGGACTGTCGAGACGACGGCAAGGGTTGCCCCCATCCCGGCGCCGGCCAGGGAAATGCGTGCGATGCCGGCGAGCTCGGGGCGCGGGTCCCAGCCGGTCC
>Ga0308392_1000018_pt1 | contig 54927 bp, 52 predicted proteins | sample Hotspr20Samplem2_FD_202361 | JGI IMG/M metagenome (GOLD analysis project Ga0308392, IMG submission 202361) | Hot spring phototrophic mat microbial communities from Octopus Spring, Yellowstone National Park, Wyoming, United States - 20050624_m2 ... | reverse complement strand
GACTTATGAAAATGAGACGATCGTATCATTTTCATAAGTTTTTTGATTGTTTAAATCTTTTAAACAATATAATAATTTTTTATACAAGAAATAATAAAAAAAAGATAATTTTTTCTTGCTTATAAAATTAGTTTGTTATGAAGCGATAAAAATATAAGAGAATAAAAATAAAAATACCTCTTGACAAATATTATAAGATATGTTATCGTGAAATTAATGGCCAGATTAAAAGTTAAAAACTGAAAAAATATGAAAAAAAGATTGTTTAAGATAGAAGAAGAATTACCCAAAGGAATGTGGGCTGGTTAAAAAATGAAAAAGCTTTTAATTTCTCACCCAAGCGCGGCGGGGTCGGCGACGTGAGGTCAAAGGCTCCGCGCGCTTTTTTTATATAATTGAGAAGTAATTATATCATAAAATTAAAAAAAATGTTAAAATTAAAATTGCTTTCTTTAAATTTTATTATGTTTGGTGTTAGAAGTTAGATGTTAGATGTTAAACGACTTTTATGCTTCGGCCTTTGGAAAAAAACAAAACGAATAAATTTTTTTATTTGAAAATACTCTCTCTCTTTTTTTTAATTGGGGTTTCTTTATATGGAAATTATTATTTTTACAATAAACCTAAACAGAAACCAGGGGTTTTATCAGGAACAAAGGAAAATAAGAAAAATAATCTTTCAATTGATAGTATTTTAAATGAAGGAAAAAAAACAGTTGAGGATTTAAAACAAAAAGGTCAAGAGTTTGGTGGTCAGGTTTTATCGGTGATGGAAGAAAAAGCAACCCAAATTGCCAGTCAATCAGCCAAAACGGTTTCTGATTTTGTTTTTGATTCAACTTTAGTTAATATTTTAAAACAAATTGAAAAGTTGCCAAAAGAGCAAAGAGATAAGATAAAAGAGGAGATATGTAGATAAATAATACGAATGATGCGAATGAGTATGCGAATGACGCGAATAATGCGAATATGAAAGAGAGATAAATAGAGATAAGTAGAGATAAGTAGAGATTAGAGATAAATGGAGATTGGGAGATTAAAATATTTTTATTGAAAATTAAAAGTTAATTTGTTATTCTTTAATCACTATGGAGATAAAATATTTGGGTCATGCCTCTTTTTTAATAAAAACTAAAACGGCAAAAATGGTGACTGATCCTTTTGATCCTCAAATGGTTGGCTTAAAATTTCCAAAAGTCGAGGCAGAGATTGTCACTGTTTCTCATAACCATCAAGATCATAATCGGGTTGCTTTAGTTTTGGGAAATCCCACAGTTTTTGACTGGCCGGGTGAGTTTGAGAAAATGGGGGTTCGAATTTTTGGTTTTAAAACCTATCATGATAAAGAAAAGGGGGCAAAAAGAGGAGAAAATATTATCTTTAAAATTGAAGCCGAGGGAATAAGTGTTGTTCATTGTGGCGATTTGGGATTAGTGCCTGATGATGGTTTTTTGGATCGATTGGGGAATGTTGATATACTTTTTTTGCCGGTTGGTGGATTTTATACAATTGATGCTTCTGAAGCTTATGAATTAGTAAAAAAAATTGAACCAAGGATAGTAATTCCTATGCATTACAATCATCCAAAATTAAATCAACAGGTTTTTGCCAGTCTTACTCCGGTTGAGGAGTTTACGAAAAAATTTGGGATTGAAAAACCAGAACTTCTACCAAAACTGGTTTATAAAAAAGAAGAAGAAGAGGGGGAGATGAGAGTGGTGGTGTTGGAGATTGGTTGAATCGAGATTAATAGAGATAAGTAGAGATTTGTAGAGATTAATGGAGATAAATAGAGATAAAAAGAGATTGATGGAGATTGGGAGATTGGTTTAATTTTATATAGAGACACGCCATGGCGTGTCTCTACAAAGCTTAATATAAAAATAAGGTTTAAAAATTATATAGATTCCTGGTCAAGCTCGCCCTCCGATTCGGAGGGTAAAGAACGACAATTAGCAATTAAGTATTTTTTTATGACTTCTTTAGAAAAAGTCAAAATCCCACCTCATGATTTGGCAGCGGAAAAATCAGTTTTAGGGGCGATATTGATTGATTCCTCAGCCATTAATTTAGTGGCAGAGTTTTTAAAACCCAATCATTTTTATCTGCCAGAACATCAGATAATTTACTCTTCAATGTTTACTTTATTTGAAAAACAACAACCGATTGATTTGGTGACTTTACAAGATCAACTGAAAAAAGAAGGCAACTTAAAAAAAATTGGCGGTGGTGCTTATCTTTCAGAGTTGATTGATACCGTCCCAAGCTCAGCCTATGTTGAACACTATGGTCGGATTGTTAAAGATTATTACACGAAAAGAAAATTAATTGAACTTTCATCACGAATGGTGGAAAAAGCTTTTTCTGAAGAGACCGATGTTAAGAAACTTTTAGATGAAGCCGAAGGAAAAATTTTTAGTCTTTCCTATGAACATTTAAAACAAGACTTTATCCATTTGAAAGATGTTTTGGCCGAAAGTTTTGAGCGGTTGGAGGAGTTTATGAAACATGGTGCAAAATTTCGCGGTATTCCCACCGGTTTTGCTGATTTGGATAATAAACTAGCCGGGATGCAGGATGCTAATCTTTTGATTTTGGCGGCCCGCCCTGGAATTGGCAAAACAACTTTTGCTTTAAACATCGCCTTAAATGTTGCTTTAAAAGATAAAATACCGGTTGGATTTTTTTCTTTGGAAATGAGTAAGGAGGAGCTTGTTGATAGGCTTTTGGTTGCCCAAGCTGATATTGATGCTTGGAGGCTTAAGACTGGTAGACTTTCGGATGATGATTTTCGAAGACTAACTGAGGCGATGGGCGAGCTTTCTGAGGTGCCAATTTTTATTGATGACACACCAGGGGCCTCAATCATTGAGATGCGCACCAAAGCAAGAAAGTTAAAAATCGAAAAAGGTTTGCGGTTTTTGATTGTTGATTATCTGCAACTGGCCAATGGCGGGCGATTTTTTGAGTCAAGAGTTCAAGAAGTATCTTTTGTCTCTCAAGGCCTTAAAAATTTAGCAAGAGAACTTAAGATCCCAGTTTTGGCCATTTCTCAGTTGTCTCGGGCAGTGGAACAGCGGGGGAGTAAAAAACCCCAGCTTTCGGATTTGCGAGAAAGCGGCAGTATCGAGCAAGATAGCGATGTAGTGATTTTTTTATACCAAGAAGAAGAGTCAGAAGATTTACTTGATCAAAATAAAAGACTGGTCAAACTTTTTATTGCCAAACACCGCAATGGACCAGTTGGGGAGATTGATTTGATGTTTAGGGGAGATCGGGTAAAATTCTACGGAGTAGAAAAGTAGTAGATAAAAAATTGATTTTTTAAATCAACTTATTTATTTGATTCTGCATTTTGTCCCGTTCCACATACAAGGCGGGCTGTTATTTGATTATTAACAACAGAAGCTTCAATCACATCTGGATATCCATCTCCATTTACATCTCCGGCATTTGCTACAAGACCGCCAGTCTGTGTATTTACGGAAAAACCATCGAGTCTTCCCTCATTTACTGGGAATTCATTACCATGAAGAATTATCTTCTTAGTTTCACGAGTTATTTCTATTGTGATTGGTGGAGAGTTGCAAGCTGATTTAGGGTCTATTTCAAATCCATGAACGACTGGTTTAGAACAACCAGTTATTAAAGCTAATGGTAACAACCCAATTGCTAGCCCTCTTATTGGATTAAATTTTTCTAATTTTGATCCTCTCTCCTTCATATTTTTAAATTAAATTTTTAATGACCGTATTACATAAAATAATAATTATATAACATAACTTTTTAAAATGCAAATGAATTTTGGTTTTTTGATATCAACGTTTTAGGAAGATGATTTTTTGAGATTTGTGATGATACTTAATATTATTTTGGAAATGATTATTCCCACAACTCCCCCTGCCAAAACATCCAAAAAATAATGACAGCCTAAGTATATTCGAGAATAGGCAATAAGAAAGGCAATGGTGGAGTAAAAAAAGCGGCGTTTTTTGTCAAAAAAGGTTAGGACAGTGGCGGCGGCAAAGGCGGTTGCGGCATGACCGGAAGGAAAAGAGAAGTCGGTTGGACAGGTGGTTGAAATCAGTTGGTTAGGACGGGGGCGATGGAAGAAGTTTTTGAGTGGATAATTGACAAGGAAAGCAGTTGTCAAAAAAGAAAGAGTAAAGACAATAATAAATTTTTTATCATTTTTACTTATTCCTGGATGTTTTTTTTCTTCCAAAAACAAAGCGATAATTATCACCAATATCCAAACAAAAATCGCATTGCCTTTTAAAGAAAAAAAAGAAAAAAAAAGATCAAAAAAGAAGTTATGAGGAAGAAAATTTTTTAGAAAATTGGTGATAACAATGTCAAAGTAAATAAGTTTTTCGAGCATTTAAATATTATATACTTTTTTGGTCATCTTGAGGTGTTTCATCATTTTTTAATACGGCAAATTCAAGCATAAGTCTAATAATTTCTATCGCTTCTTTAATATCTGCCTCAACAGTTTTTTTAGCGCTTTCTTGTAAAAGAAAATTCAACTGTCTTTTAATTTCTTCTTTTTTATTGCTAAAACGTTTTTTTAATTCTTCGGGTGGTTGTTGAAATAATTTTTCTAAATCTTTTTCATATTTATCTAAAGTAATTTTTCCGGCATTGAGTTTTTCCCAGTTTTTCAAGATTTGATCAAAAATTTTGTAGGTTGTCTTTCTTTCATTTTCTTTGCTAACGATTGAATCAATCCATTGTTTTATTTCTCTCTGTGCTTGGGAAGGAGTTTTTCTTGTGGTAATAAATATTTCTGTTTGACCATCGATACTTTGACTTTGGTTAATACCAACAACTCCCATAGAACCTCGACCTTGGCTGACATTAATTGGTTGTTGATAAACATCTGATTTAGCAGTATGAAAAATAATCCCTTCAGTTTTTTCTTGAGGTTTTAAAGAAACAAGGACTGAGACCATCCCTTGAGCATTGATTAAAGTTAGAACGCCTTTATGAAAAATTTTAGCGATTCTTGATAGAGGTTTTTCAAGAGTGCCAGCAGGAGCAGCAATTACTGCCGGTGTTCCAAGACCTTTTTTTCCTCTTTGATACTCTTCCATTGTTTTTTTCATCCATTCTTCTATCCTTTTTTTCTCATCTTCGGTTAATTTGTCTTTTTCTTCTAAAGGTAATTGGTGTAGTATTTTATTTCTTCTTATTTTTATTTTTTCAATAATATCTTTTATCGGGAGTAAAGAAACAACAATTGGTTGGACATTGGTATAGTATTCTGAAGCATTTTTGAAAATGTTTGGTCCATCAACCAAAAAATGAAAGTAATCAATGTTATTGGCGACAGCCAAAGCCAAACTATAAACAAAAGAGGGATTAAAATTTTTTAATTTTTCGTTTAAAAACATAAAATCAGCTAAAATCTCATCATATTTTTTTGTTGCCTGGGCTTCAAAAAGAGGAAAGGTAGTATCAATTTCTTTTTGATTAATTTTTTCTCCATGATAATCTTCATTTTGCTCAAAACGTTTCTTTAACTCTTCCTCAAATTTTTTAAAAAAATTTTTTGCTGGTAGACCATCAAAATGTTTATGATCAAATTTTATCGCTAAATTAACATGATCACCATAAATATCAAAATTAATCTGCGCCCGATGATGTTCAACCATAAAAAGACTTTCTGGATGATTTTTTGGTCTTATTTCTGGTTGATTATTTATGCGGATACAGTAGTCATCTTCTTTTGTTTCTTTCATAGTTATCCCTTCAATTTTTCTCTCTTCTTGATGGCCAAAGTATTGTTGAAATAAATGGCTTTTTTCTTTAATTGGTCCAAAAGTATAGGCATCTTGTTTTAAATAATATCTTTCTTTAATCGGTAGAGGATCATTTTGAGATAATTGATTTCTTATTTGACCTTCAATATCTTTGGTTGGATCAATTATTAATTTATAAAGATAAAAGTCATCGATGATAACATTTATTGAAAGAGATTTTCCTTTTTCGGTTTGATCTAAACTACTAATCAGAGTTGGAACAAGTTTTTCGATAATTAGTTTTTTTAGAGATTCTGGATCTTTGCTATTAATGGTTAATTGTGGAATTATTAAATCTTTTTCCAGCCAAAAACCAGCGGCTTCAGTATGTAAAGAGCGATCAAGATATTTTTTCTCAAATTTTTTAATTGCCTGTCTTATAAGGTCGGGATAGTCTTTGATTAAACTTTCTGGAATATGACGATTAAGTCTTATCATCCAAAATAATTCGGCTAAAATATGAGATTGAACAAATGGAGTTAAATCTGATTCGCGAGCAGAGTTTAATATTGTTATTACTTCTTCAGTAATTCTTTTTAACCAACTTTTTGATGGATAAACATATCTTAAATATTTTAAAACTTGCTCTAAAGTTTCTTTATATTCTTTTTTTCTTTCCTCTCTTGATTTTTTTGCTGGGGTTTCTTTTGATGGGGGTGATTGAGGTGAGAGTTTTTCTTGGATAATTGATTGTAATTTTTGTCTGGCTTTTTCATTTTTTATAAATTGGGCACGATTAGAAATATTTTCAAGATCTTCGTGTTTTTCTGTTTGAGTAACTTGTTTTCCTAAACGATAGTAAAAATCCCAGTCAGTAAGGGCTTGAAGAGGATCGGCAAAATTATTTTCTTGATTAACTTTAAATTCTTCTATCTCATCAAGAATGGCTTGGGCTTGATGGTCTTTGGTAAGAGGAGAAAGTTTTTTTTCAGAAAAGCTTAATCCTTTCATTCGAATTTTACATACATCTAAAGCTCTTGCGGCAATCCAACCATCTAAAACTTTATCAACTTCTTCTTTACCTAAACCTGAATTTTTAAGATAAGAAACAAGCTCATAAGGAGTAAGATCTTCTAAGTTTTGTGGTTGAAAAGGTAAGGGGGATGGTGGTTTTTGTTCTTCTAAGGTTTTTTGAAAGTAATCTTTTATTTGATTAAATCTTAAAGTGGGATTAACGGCGGGATTTTTAGGGTTAAAAAATTGATTGTATGTTAAAATTCGTTCGTTTGCTTGATGTAAAATTTTGATATTGTCAAAGTTTAGATTTTCTTGAGATGATTGATTGAGTGCGTCTTGTTTTATTAATGATTCGTCCATATTATTATTATAATTTATTTTTAAATATTATTGATATAATCTTTTTTATGGTAAAAAAAATAAAAGGAGTAATTTTTGATTTTGATGGGACAATTGCCAATACTTTGCCTTATACTTTTGAAAAAATTGTTCAGCTTTCAAAAAAGTATCGGATTAAAAAAGAAAAAGATGAATTAATTGAAAAAGTTTCTCAACTTTCTCCTGAAAAATTGATGAAGGAGTTTAAAATCTCTTGGTTTAAAGTGCCTTTTATTTTATGGGAAATAAAACAATCACAAAAAGCTCTTTTTAAAGAGATTGATAAGATAAAGATTTTTCCAGGAATAAAAAAACTTTTAAAAGAATTAAAAAAGAAAGGAATAAAAATTTATATTTACTCTTCAAATTTAAAAAAAAATATTGTTAGGTTTTTAGAAAAAGAAAAAATTAATCAGTATTTTGAAAATGTTTATGTGGGTAGAAATCTTTTGGGAAAAGATAAGGATTTGATAAATATTTTAAAAAAAGAAGGATTAAAAACTGATGAAGTTTATTATGTGGCTGATGAAATTCGTGATGCTTTGGCTTGTCAAAAGGCCAAAATTAAAATGATTGGTGTTTCTTGGGGGTTGGCTGGGGAAAGAGGGTTGACAAAAATAAAAGTTTATTATTTAATAAAAAAACCAGATGAGATTTTAAAATTAGTTTAATATTTTTTTTATGGATACGAACCAAGAATTAGAATCAACTTATGGAGTTTTTCCAGAAAAGCAAGGTTATAGAGGAGAAATAAGTTTCGAAGCAGAAAAAATAATTCAGTTAAGTCTTAAATTTCATAAAGAATTTGATAGAAGATGGAAAGAAGAAAAAAGACACTATGCTTCTTATCACAATGAAAATCATATTCAAGCAACAATTGAGGCAGCAACTCAATTGATAAATAAAGCTTTTAGTGGAGAAATGGACCCTTTAGGTTTAAGAGAAGACTTTCAAAAGTGGAATCAGGAAAATCCCAATGCCCAAATAACCGAAAGTGAATTTTTAGAAGCTGTTTGTCTTGCTTTTTCTATGCATGATTTAGGAAATATTGCTTATGGTTTGAAAGTTGATGAAAAAGGAGTTTTGCAACCAGATTATTTAGATGGTTATACAGCAAAAGGAGCGGAGGAAAGAAGTATTCAAATTGCAAGGGAAATTATTGAAAAAAGCGGGTTAGATGAGGAGAAAAAGAGACGATATTTACCTTTAATAGAATATTTAATTAATCAGACGGTTTTTAAACCACAAAAACCATCCCAAGAAGATAAAAATAAGCCTTTTTATATTTTTGTACAAGTGGTTGATCAGATTGGGGGGAATTTGTTTAATCATCAGAAGACAGACGAGATTGTTTTTGGTTTAATAGAAGAAAGTGTTTTTGAAAAAGGTGGATTTGAATTTAATCCATATCGTTCTTTTAATTTTGTTAATTTAAGACTACCGGACTTAGTTGGTGATGAAAAAGCAGACATGATTTTTAACGCTTTTGAAAAAGAAAAGCCATCAATGATAGATGTAAAAAATGAGCAAATTACTATAAAACCTGAAGATTTTAAAGGGGTTAATTTATTTGAGTTATTTGGATTAAAAAATGAATAAAAATAAAATTATTTTTTTAAGTGTAATAGTTTTAATTTCGATTTTTTTTGCTTCTTTTATTTTGAACTTAAAATCAAAAAAAGAAGAAAATTTTGTTCAGCCAGAACCTTTAAAAGAAATCTCCCCAGAAAATAGTGACTGTATAAGAAGCGGTTGTAGTGGTGAGGTCTGTCAAGAGAAAGGAAAAGAACCAATTTATTCCACTTGTCTTTATCATCCAAGATATGAGTGTTATCAATTTGCCAAATGCGAAAGACAACCTGATGGTCGATGTGGTTTTACTTTTACCGAAGAATTTAAAAAATGCCTTGAAAAATATTTTGGTCCAAAAATGGATTTTAATAATAAGATAATTAATTAAAAAATTTTTAAGAATAATTAATAGAATAAACAAAAACTTTATTTTTTCCTTCAAAAATTTTTTTGGCTTTCATTTTGGGGACAGGGTAAAAATAAGAGACAAGAGTAAAATTTTTAATTTTTAATTTTAAATTTTTAATTATTTTTTCTAAATACCAAGGGGAAATATAGAGATAAAACGTGTAACTTGTAACTTGTAACTTGTAACGTTTAAAATCAATTTTGAAAATATCATCACAAACAATTTTTATATTTTTTTTATTGGGGTGAAAAAGCCAGCGGAGCCACATTATCAAAATTAAAATTGGGTTGATTTCAATAGCAAAAAATTTGGTATTTAATTTTTTTTCAAAAGCCAATTTTGCCGCCTCAAAAATGACAATCCCGTCCCCTGCGCCTAAATCAAAAACCACTTGATTGTTTTTTAAATTTAAAGCTTTGATAATAAGAGGGAGATCTTTTTTATTTGATGGAAAGTAGGGGATGGGCGAAAGTTGGGGAGAGGAAAAAAGAAAAATGATTCCCAAAATTAAAAAAATGATAAGAAAAAATGGTATTGACATAAGGGTTAATCTAATTGTACACTATGATAGTGAAGAAAAATATTACTTCACTAAAATTTTCCGATGCTTTATCACCGCTTGACGGTCGATATTTTTTAAAACTTCAAGATCTAGCCTCATATTTTTCAGAAAAAACTTTATTTTATTATCGGCTTTTGATAGAGATAAAATATTTGTTTTTTTTATCAGAGAAAAAATTAATAAGAAAAATAGAGGAAAAGGAAAAAATATTTTTTGATGAAGTTTTAAAAAACTTTAATGAAAAAGAATTTTTAAAAATAAAAAAAATTGAAGAAAAAATTAATCATGATGTTAAGGTGGTTGAGTATTATCTAAAAGAAAAATTAGAAAAAACTAGTGCTTCTGATCTGGTTGCTTTTATTCATTTTGGTTTAACTTCAGATGATATTAACAATCTATCTTACAGTTTGATGTTAAAGAATTTTCAGGAAAAAAAACTGATTGAAAATTTAACAAAATTAATCGAGAAAATAAAAGAAATGGCTGATAAATTTAAAGACATTGTTTTTATCGGTCGAACTCATGGTCAAAAAGCCGTCCCAACAACACTTGGAAAAGAGTTTTTAAATTATTACTATCGACTAGAAAAACAACTAAGAAAGATAGAAGTTTTTAAATTTGAGGGAAAGTTAAACGGGGCGGTTGGTAATTTTAATGCTTTAAAATTAGCTTTTCCAAAAGAAAACTGGAAGAAACTAAGTGCCGAATTTATTACTCAATTAAATCTTAAACCAAATCTTTATACCACCCAAATTCTTTTTTATGATAATTATTTGGAGTTTTTTCAGATGATTTATTTAATTAACGGGATTTTGATTGATTTTTCAATAAACATCTGGCAGTACATTATGCTTGAAATTCTAGTTCAAAGAAAAAAAGAAAAAGAAGTTGGTTCATCAACCATGCCACAAAAAGTAAACCCAATTAATTTTGAGCAAACAGAGGGAGCGCTTGGACTGGCAAACGCGATGTTTAATTTTTTTATACAAAAGTTAACCCATTCAAGGTTACAAAGAGATTTATCAGATTCAATTATTCGCCGTTTTTTTGGTGAGGCATTGGCTTTGACGATTTTGGGTTGGCAAAGTTTTTTTTCTGGTCTTGACAAAATTTATCCTAATGTTGATTTTTTAAAAAAAGAAATGGAGGAAAGTTATGAAGTTTTAACTGAGGCGATTCAGATTGTTTTGAGGTTTAAAAAAGACAGTGAAGGTTATGAGAAAGTAAAGAAATTAGTTTACGGAAAAAAATTACAAAAAAAGGATTATTTAGAAATATTAAAAGTTTTGGGGCTTATTGATAATAAAAAATTAAAAAATTTAGCCCCAGAAAAATATCTTTAATTATGATCAATCTTGTTGTTGGTACTCAATGGGGTGATGAGGGTAAGGGAAAAATTGTTGATCTTTTGGGAGAGGAGGCAGATTTTACTGTCCGTTTTCATGGCGGCAATAATGCCGGTCATACGGTTGTTATTGGTGAGAAAAAATTTCCGTTTCATCTTATTCCATCAGGGATTCTTCGGTCAAAAACTGTTGGAGTGATTGCCAATGGGGTGATTGTTGATCCAAAAGTTTTGCTTGATGAGATAAATTTTTTGGAAAGTCAAGGTTTTTCTTTAAAAAATAAACTTTTGATTTCCCATCGTTGCCATCTGATTATGCCTTATCACAAAGCCCTAGATGAAGCTTATGAAAATGCCCGTGGAAAAAATAAACTGGGGACAACCAAGCGGGGGATCGGCCCAACTTATGCTGATAAAGTCTCCTACAATGGGATTCGTTTTTATGAGCTTGTCAATTGGAGGACGTTTGAGGAAAAATTTGTTTTTCAAGCAAAGATAAAAAATAAAATCTTAAAACTTTTTAAAGTCGCACCAATTAATATCAAAAAAAGCTTGGAGACTTTTAAACAGTATCGAGAAAAACTTCTTCCTTATGTAACTGATACTTTTAAAGTTTTAAATCAAGCGGTAAAAGAGAAAAAAAATATTCTTTTGGAAGGAGCTCATGGAGTGATGCTTGATAATGATTTTTCACCGTATCCATTTTCAACTGGAAGCAATGTGGTCACTGGCGCTGTTAATAGTGGGGCGGGAATTTTAGCCTCAAAAATCGACAACGTTTGGGGTGTTGTTAAAGCCTATACTTCAAGAGTGGGCGGTGGACCTTTGCCAACAGAGATTTTTGATAAAACTGCTGATTTAATAAGAGAAAAAGGTGGGGAATATGGGACAACTACTGGTAGGCCAAGGCGGATTGGTTGGCTTGATTTGGAGGCAGTGAAATTTAGTGTTGAGGTCTGCGGTATCAATAAAATTGCTTTAACAAAAATTGATGTTTTGTCGGGATTAAAAAAATTAAAAGTTTGTCTTGGTTATCAGATCAATGGAAAAAGGATTGATTATAGTCGTTGTGGCTATTTAGAGCTTTCTAAATTAAAACCAGTTTATAAAGAGTTTGATGGTTGGCAAGAGGATATCTCAAAAGTGAAAAAATTTGAGGATCTACCCAAAAATTGTCAAAAATACATCGGCTTTATTGAAGATTTTTTAAAGGTAAAAATTAAGATCATTTCTGTTAGTCCTGAGCGCTTTGGTAACATAATTAAAAGTTAAATTATTATCCTATGTTAAATTTAAGAAAAAATATCGGGTTGACCTTTGATGATGTTTTATTAGTGCCAAAGTTAACGACAGTTGAGTCGCGAAGCCAGGTTGATTTGACAACTTTTTTAACTAAAAAAATAAAACTGAAAATTCCTTTGATTTCTGCCAATATGGATACGGTAACAGAAAGTCGAATGGCGATTGAGCTGGCTAAGTTAGGAGGAATTGGCATAATCCATCGGTTCTTAACCATTGAGGCACAAGTTGAAGAGGTAAAAAAAGTAAAAAAGGAAAAACTTTTAGTGGGAGCGGCGATTGGTATCCGTGGTGATTATTTAGAGCGTACTAAAGCTTTAATCAAAGCTGGTGTTGATGTTGTTGTCATTGATATTGCTCATGGATATAGTACTTTTTTGCTTAAAGTTTTAAAAGAGTTAACAAAAAAATTTCCAAAAACAGAGTTTATTGCCGGAAATGTTGCCACCGCCGAGGCAACTGAGGCGCTTATCAAAAATGGAGCTTCGGCTGTCAAGGTGGGCATTGGTCCGGGAGCTTTATGCACGACAAGGATTGTCACTGGTGCTGGTGTGCCGCAGCTGACAGCAATTGCTGAATGTGTTGAGGTGGCAAACAAATACAGCATTCCAATTATTGCCGATGGTGGGATTAAGCAATCTGGTGATATTGTTAAAGCTTTGGCCGCTGGTGCTTCAACTGTGATGATTGGAAGTTTATTTGCCGGATGTGATGAAAGCCCGGCCCTGACTTTTTTTCGAAATAATAAAAAGTATAAATTAACTCGGGGGATGGCGTCTTTGATGGCTAATGTTGAAAGACAGAAAAAAGATGAGTCAGTGAAGCGTGATTTAAAAAGATATGCGGCTGAGGGGGTGGAGACGGTAGTTCCTTATCGGGGAAATGTTTCTGATTTAGTTCATCAGCTTTTGGGAGGCGTTCGCTCTGGTTTTTCTTATTGTGGAGCAAAAAATATTAAAGAGCTTTGGGAGAAAACTGAGTTTATCCAGATTACTCAGGCATCTTTAGTTGAGTCGGGTCCGCATGATGTTGAGGTGATGTAGGAGTTTGTGGGCGAGGAGAGATTCGAACTCTCATGAGGTTGCCCTCATAGGTTTTTGAGACCTACGCGTCTGCCAATTCCGCCACTCGCCCAAAAAAATAAATCAAAAATCAAATATCAAAAATCAAAATCATTTAAATATTATACAAAAAACTTCTAAAATCTAACAATTATTAAAAACACGAATGATGCGAATATCTGATGCCAATTGACAAATGAAATGCGAATCTACAAATATGCGAATAAGAATCGAATAAATCGGAAAGAATTCAGCTAACATCAGCTTAATCGGAATAATTCTTATAAATCAGATAAATCGGAAAAAGAAGTATAACGTGTAACGTATAACGTGGCACATTAAACATTTAGCGTTCAATATTCAACATTAAACATTTAAAAGAGATTAATAGAGATAAATAGAGATTGATTGAGATTAAAAAGTTCAAAAAAACATAATTTAATTTAAATTATCAAAACAACCTAAAATAATATCTTGTTCCCCAAAAAATGAGCCGATCGGACCAAAAAAAGAGGACAGTTTTTTAGATTGAATTGTTATAAAAATGTAAATTAAAAACGATAATATCAGAAAAATAAGAAACAATTATAAACACATTGATTTAAAGCCAAAATTTAAATTGCCCTTGACAAAAGATTTTTTTTATATGAGAATATTTTTCTCAGAAGCATATGAAAACTTCTGAGATTTTTTTTGGAAAAAAAAATTATAATTTATACCCCTCCGATTCGGAGGGGATTTTTTTATGGATTTAATAAATAATAATTTTAAAAATAAAGATATCATCTCTTTAGATCAATTTGACCAGAAATCAATTTTGAAACTGTTTAGAGAAACAGCAAGATTAAAAAAATCTAGCCCAAAAAAATTACTTTCGGTTTTAAAAGGAAAAATAGCCGGACTGGTATTTTTTGAGCCTTCAACCAGGACATTTTCTTCAAATACAGTTGCTTTCAAAAGATTAGGTGGACAAACAGTTGAATATCAAAATCCATTAGTTACATCTTCAGCAGTTAAAGGAGAAATTATAGAGGATATGGTAAAGATGTTTGAGCAGTACTGTGACATCATTGTTATGCGTCATCCAATAAAAGGAACTTTGAAAAAAGTTGCCGATTTGGTTGAAATTCCTGTCATCAACGCCGGTGACGGGATAGGTGAGCATCCGACTCAAGCTTTGCTTGACATGTTTACTATTTGGGAAAAGTTTGGAAAAGTAAGTGGTTTAACTGGTTTGATGGTCGGTGATATGTTAAACGGAAGAACTATCCATTCTCTAATTCGGGGGCTTTCAATATTTCCGGGAAATAAAATTTATCTTTTGTCTCCTTCTTCACTAAAACTATCAAGAGAAGAGTATCAGTTGTATTCAAAAAGAGGAATAAAACTGATTGAAATATCAAAAACTTCAGAAATTCCTTCAAACTGTCATTTTTGGTACTGGACTAGAGTTCAAAAAGAAAGATTTGAAGATAAAAAAGTTTATGAAAAATTGAAGTTAAGTTTTATTTTAACCAAAAAATTAATTGAAGAGAAAGCAGGAAAAAATACTTTATTGATGCATCCGTTGCCAAGAGTGGGTGAGATTGATGTGGAGGTTGATCGCGATCCAAGAGCAGTTTATTTGACTAGGCAAGCAAAAAATGGAATGTATTTGAGAATGGCGCTTTTTAAATTGATTTTAAAAGAATGAAAGCCAAACTGATTTTAAAAAATGATTTACAGATTGAGGGACAAAGCTTCGGATACGAGGAAGCAAAATCAGGAGAGTTAGTATTTTCAACTGGAATGGTTGGTTATCCGGAGTTTTTAACTGATCCTTCATATGAAGGTCAGATATTGGTTTTAACTTATCCAATCATCGGCAATTATGGTGTCCCAGATAAAAGATTTTGGGAGTCATCGCGAATTCATGTTGCCGGTTTGATTGTTAATCAATATGTTGATACTCCATCACACTTTCAAAGTAAAAAAACACTTTCACAGTGGTTAAAAGAAGAAAAAATTCCAGCGCTTGAAATAAAAGACACCAGATTACTTACTCAAATATTAAGAGATGAAGGTGTTCAGTTGGCAAAAATTGTTTTTAAAGATGAGATAAACTTTTATGATCCCAATAAAGATAATCTAGTTGATCGCGTCTCTGCCAAAAAAGTGGAAAAAACTGGAGAGGGATTGAAAACAGTGGTTTTGATTGATTGCGGAGTGAAAGAAAATATTAAAAGAAGTTTATTAAAAAGAAATGTCCGATTGATTACGGTACCTTGGGATTTTGATATTTTTAATTTAAAAGAAAAGTTTGACGGAGTAGTTGTCTCAAATGGTCCTGGTGATCCAAAGATGTGTCAGGCAACAATTAAAACAGTAAAAAAAGTTTTGGAAAAAAGAATGCCACTTTTGGGAATTTGTTTGGGTAATCAAATTTTAGCCTTGGCTGCTGGAGGTGATACTTACAAGATGAAGTTTGGCCACCGGGGTCAAAATCAACCATGTTTTGAAGTTGAAACCGGCCGATGCTATATCACTACCCAGAATCACGGTTTTGCTATTGGAAAAATTCCTGATGATTTTATTCCTTGGTTTATCAATGCTAATGATCAAACAAATGAGGGAATCATTCATAAAAAATATCCTTTTATGTCAGTTCAGTTTCATCCAGAAGCCTGTCCAGGTCCTACTGACACAGAATGGATTTTTGATAAATTTTTAAGCTATTTATGATTAATACTTGTTATCATTTTTTTTCTTTGACTTCATCCCGACTTAACGTCAGGGTCTTCAAGTCATTGAATCAAATCCCAGTGCCTCACGTGAAAAAGGTTTTGATACTTGGATCGGGCGCTTTAAAAATTGGTCAAGCCGGTGAGTTTGATTATTCCGGTTCTCAAGCAATAAAAGCTTTTAAAGAAGAAGGAATTAAAACGATTTTAATCAATCCTAATATTGCCACGATTCAAACTTCAAAAGAAATGGTTGACAAAGTATATTTTTTACCAGTGACACCTTATTTTGTTGAACAAGTAATTAAAAAAGAAAAACCTGAGGGAATTGTCCTTTCTTTTGGCGGTCAGACAGCTCTAAATTGTGGAATTGATCTTTATAAAAAAGGAGTTTTTAAAAAATATCATGTTCAAGTTTTGGGAACACCAATTGAGGCAATAATCAAGACCGAAGATAGAGAAAGATTTGCTAAACATTTAAAAAAAATAAATGTAGTAACACCAAAATCAATGGCAGTCTCAAATGTTTCTGATGGGCTAAGAGTTGCTGCCGATATCGGCTATCCGGTGATGATAAGATCAGGTTTTGCCCTTGGTGGACAAGGATCAGGAGTGGTAAAAAACAAAAAAGAGTTTATAAAAAAAGCTAAAGAAGCCTTATCTTTTTCACCTCAGATTTTAGTTGAACAGTATCTTTATCATTTTAAAGAGATCGAATATGAAGTAGTTCGTGACAGTTATGATAATTGCGTCATAGTTTGTAATATGGAGAATTTTGATCCTTTGGGAATTCATACAGGTGACTCTATTGTTGTTGCCCCAAGTCAAACTTTAACAAATTTTGAATATCATTTTCTTCGCCAGAAATCAATTGAGATTGTTAGAAGTCTGGGGATTGTTGGTGAGTGTAATGTGCAGTTTGCTTTAAACCCTAATCCAAAAAATGATAAACAGATTGACTATTATGTCATTGAAGTTAATGCTCGTCTTTCTCGGTCTTCAGCATTAGCCTCAAAAGCAACCGGATATCCTTTGGCATATGTGGCTGCTAAACTGATTTTAGGTAAGCCTTTGACATCGATTATTAATACTGTCACTAAGGTGACACAGGCAGCATTCGAACCGGCTTTAGACTATATTGTTGTTAAAATCCCAAGGTGGGATATTGAGAAGTTTAGTGGTGCCGAAGAAAAAATTGGCAGTTCAATGAAATCAGTGGGTGAGGTGATGGCAATTGGTAGGACTTTTGAGGAAGCGATTCAAAAAGCCGCCAGAATGCTTGATATTGGCGCTGATGGCGTCATTGAAAACAGATTTAAGGATGAAAAAGATATTTGGACTCATATTAAAATTCCTACTCCAAAAAGACTTTTTGCAATAACTATCGGTCTTTCAAAAGGATTTTCTGTTGATAAAATTCATGAAGAAACTGGCATTGACCGTTGGTTTTTGTACCGATTAAAAAACATTGCTGATGCTTGGAAAAATATCTCTTTAGAAAATTTGTCTTATCTTAAAAAACTTGGTTTTTCTGATCGAAAGATAGGAGAAGCTTTAGGTAAAACGGAATTAGAAATTAGAAAGATAAGAAAAAAATTAAATATTTTACCCTCGATATTTTCCATTGATACTTTGGCTGGAGAGTTTCCTGCCAAAACCAATTACTTGTACACTACTTATTGGGGAGATCATCATGATGTTGAGCCGATAAAAGATAAAGGAGTAATTGTTTTAGGAAGTGGTCCTTATCGAATCGGATCATCGGTTGAATTTGACTGGAGCTGTGTTAATGTTGTTAAAAATTTAAAAAAATATGGAAAAAAATCAATAATTATTAACTGCAATCCGGAAACTGTCTCCACAGATTATGATGTCAGTGATAGGTTATATTTTGAAGAACTAACTTTTGAAAGGGTAATGGATATTTATGAGTTTGAAAATCCGTTTTCAATTATCCTTTCAGTTGGTGGTCAAATACCTAATAATCTAAGTGTTAAACTAAATGATTACGGAGCTAAAATTATGGGGACCCAGCCCAAGGATATTGATTGTGCTGAAGATAGAAATAAATTTTCCGATCTTTTGGATAAACTAGGAATTTTACAACCGAAGTGGAAAAATTTTACTGATATTAAAGAAGCGATAAAGTTTGCTAAAGAAGTTGGTTATCCGGTTTTAATTCGACCATCATATGTTCTTTCCGGACAAGCAATGAATCTTTGTTATAATGAAAAAGAATTAAAGTCGTTTATTGCCAGAGCAGTTGAAATCAACAAAAAAAATCCGGTGACGATTTCCAAATTCATTACCAATGCCCTTGAGATAGAGCTTGATGGTGTTGCTCAAAATGGAAAATTAAAGGTTTATGCGATGGCTAATCATATCGAACATGCTGGGGTTCACTCCGGTGATGCAACAATTGTCTACCCGGCAGAAAAAGTCAGTTATTTTTCTGGAGTAAAAATGGTTGAGATTGCGAAAAAATTGGCTAAAGCTTTGAAAATCAATGGTCCTTTTAATATTCAATATATGGTTAAGGATAATAAAGTCTATGTAATTGAGCTTAATCTTCGGACTTCTCGGACATTTCCTTTTATTTCCAAAGTAACCGGAGTTAACTTTGCTGAAGTTGTTGTTGATGCGTTTTTTGGAAAAGCAAAAAACTATAAAATAGAATATCCGGACTATGTGGCAGTCAAAGCACCGCAGTTTTCTTTTGCCCGTCTTGAAGGCGCTGATCCGATTTTAAGAATTGAGATGGCTTCCACTGGAGAAGTTGCCTGTTTTGGTAAGACAGCTGAGGAGGCATATTTAAAATCTTTGATTTCAACCGGACTATCACTAAACAAAAAATCAGTTTTAGTCACTTTAGGAGGAGAGGAAAATAAGATGAGATTTGTTGAGTCAGTCTGGAGATTAAAAAATCTTGGTTTTAAAATTTATTCAACAGAAAAAACTCATAAATTTTTGAAATCAAAAGGAGTAAAAACAATTTTTGTCTATAAATTTCACGATAAAAAATCACCCAATGTTGTTGATATTATTTCTCAAAAAAAAGTTTCTTTAGTTATCAATATTAGTGAAAAAGGTGATGGTAATCAGGTGGCCTCTGAATATAAAACTGATGGTTATCTTATTAGAAGGGCAGCAATTGACAATAATATTTCTCTTTTTACTGATATTAATTCAGCAAGATTATTTGTGCAAGCTCTTGATAAATATAAAATTGAAGATCTAAAAATTAAAAGTTGGGATGAGTACTTATGATAAAACTACCCGGATTGATTGACATTCATGTTCATCTTCGTGATCCCGGAGAAACCCACAAAGAAGATTTTTTTACCGGTACTATGGCTGCTCTTTCTGGTGGTTACACAACAGTAATTGATATGCCAAATAACAAAAAACCGATCATCACTTTAAAAACTTTAAAAGAAAAAATAAATTTAGCAAAAAAAAAGATAGTTTGTGATATTGGTTTTTATGCTGGTAGTTTAGGAGATAATCTTGATGAGTTGATGAAAATGGAGCCGTATGTTTTTGGTTTAAAGCTTTATCTAAATAAAACAACCGGTAATTATTTAATTGATATTAAAAAATTAGAGAAGATTTTTGATGCTTGGAAAAGTGAAAAGCCGATTTTGTTTCATGCAGAATCTGATGTTATAGAAAAAGTGCTTGAGTTGGCAAAACGAAAAAATAAAAAAATCCATATTTGTCATGTTTCAGCGATTAAAGATATGGAAAAAATAATTGCCGCAAAAAAACAAAATTTAAAAGTTACTTGCGGTGTCACCCCTCATCATTTATTTTTAACAAAAAAAGATGAGTTGCGATTAGGTCCTTTGGCAATGATGAAACCACCAATTACTTCGGGTTTTTGTGATTATATTTGGGAAAAACTTGATTTTGTCGATGTGATTGAATCAGACCATGCGCCTCATACAATTGACGAAAAAAAATCTGATAAGCCGCCTTTTGGCGTACCAAATTTAGAGACAACTTTACCTCTATTAATTACGGCTATTTTTAAGAAAAAATTAACTTTTGAGAAATTGATTGAACTTTGTTTTGAGAATCCAAAAAAAATATTTAAAATAAAAACAGATAAGGATACTTATATTGAAGTTGATGAAAATGAAGAGTTTTTTATTGATAATAAAAATTTAAAAACTAAATGTGGTTGGTCACCTTATCACGGGTGGCAAGTTAGAGGAAAAGTAAAAAAAGTTTTTTTGCGGGGGAAAAAGGTCTATGATAATGGAGAAATATTAGTTAATAAAGGCCATGGATGTTTTATTAAAAACTAAAATAGGAAGATTAGAATTTGATTTACCTATTTTTAATGCCTCTGGTGTTTGGTGTACGACAAAAAAGGAACTTGAAGATTTGGGAAAAAGTGAGGCGTCAGCGATTGTTTTTAAGACGATGACTTTAGAAAAAAGACAAGGCAATCCAGAGCCGCGATTTTTTTTGAAAGATAATTTTTCCATAAACAGTATGGGACTGCCAAATTTGGGCGTTGATTATTATTGTAGTATTTCAAAAGATCTTAAAAAATATAAAAAACCTCTGATTGCCTCGATTGCTGGTTTTTCGCAAAAAGAGTTTTTAGTTTTGTTTGATAAGGTCAATAATGCCTCTTTTGATATGGTAGAGGTTAACCTTTCTTGTCCTAATCTTGAGGGAAAAGGCCTTTTTGCTTATGATTTAAAAACTTCTTTTTCCATTTTGAAAAAGATTATGAAAAAAACAAAAAAGAAAGTCGGGGTAAAACTGCCACCATATTTTGAAAGAGAGACAATTAAAAAAGTTGCCGAAGAATTCTTGAAATTAAAAATTGATTTTATTACTTTAGTGAATTCTTATCCTTTGGGATGTTTTATTGATGTTGATAAAGAGGAAATGGTGATCAAACCAAATTTGGGGATTGGTGGTTTGGGAGGGAAAGTTCTTCAACCAATTTCCTTAGCCCAAGTAGTTTTGTTTTATCAATATTCAAAAGGAAGACTACCAATTGTCGCCGTTGGGGGAATAGAGGAAGCCTCTGATATTTATCTTTATACTTTGGCGGGAGCCTGTGCTTTTGCGGTTGGAACAAGACTTTGGAGTGAGGGGCCAACCATGTTTTCTCGTTTAAAAAAAGAGTTAAAAGAATTTTTAAAGCAAAAAAAAGTTAAAAGTTTAAAAGAAAAAATTGGCAAGGTCAAATTTTTATAACCTATGAAAAACAAAGAAAAACTAATGCTTTCTCTTTTTAAAATTGGAGCAATTAAATTTGGTTCTTTTAAATTAAAGTCGGGGATGATCTCACCTGTTTATATTGATCTTCGGGTTTTAGTCTCATACCCAAAAGTTTTAAAACAAGTGGCCAAGGCCTACATTACTGTTTTGGAAAAATTAAAATTTGATCGGATGGCGGCTGTTCCTTATACTGCCATTCCCATTGTTTCAGCCATTAGTTTTTATAACAACAAGCCTTGGCTTTATACTCGAAAAGAAGTCAAAGACTATGGCACAAAAAAATCGTTTGAAGGAGAGTATAAAGTGGGGGAAAGGGTGGTTTTAGTTGATGATATGATAACCACCGGCGCCTCAAAGATTGAGGCAATAAAACCCCTTACCGATGCTGGGCTTATCATAAAAGACATTGTTGTTTTGTTTGATAGGGAGCAAGGAGGAAGAGAGTTTTTGGAAAAAAGAGGTTTTCGACTTTACCCAGTTTTCACTTTAAAAGAATGGCTTGATTTGTTGGTTTATAAAAAGAAAATAGATAAAGAAAAGTATGAGGAGGTGATTAATTTTATTAATAACACTAAAATAAAAATTAAAAAATAAAAATGAAAAATGACAATGAAAAATTAAAAAATATTTTTATTAAAAAATTAGAAACTATCGTTAAAAAAAATCAATCACTTTTATGTGTGGGCTTAGATTCGGATTTTGAGAAAATTCCTCCAAAATTTACCGACCAATTTGAATTCAATAAAACAATAATTGATGCGACACACGATCTTGTTTGTTCATATAAATTAAACACTGCCTTTTATGAGGCTATAGGATATAAAGGGATTTTTTTCTTGAAAAAGACCTGTGATTATTTGCGAAAAAAATATCCAGAAATTCCTATCATCATTGATGCCAAGCGGGGGGATATTGACAATACCAATTTAGGCTATGTAAGGCTTATTTTTGAATATTTAAATGCCGATGCAGTTACCGTCAATCCCTATTTGGGCGAAGAAGCTTTGGCGTCTTTTTTAGCCCAAAAAGATAAGGGGATTATTGTTTTATGCAAAACTTCCAATTCTGGTGCTTATGAGTTTCAGGATTTAGTGTTAAGTAGTAAGTATCAAGTGGCAAGTATTAAGGGAGGGATAAAGTTATATCAATATATAGCTTATCAAGTGGCCAAAAAATGGAATAAAAATAAAAACTGTTTATTGGTTGTTGGGGCAACGTATCCTTCGGAGCTTAAAGAAGTACGAAAGATTGTTGGGGATGATTTTTGGATTTTAGTCCCTGGAGTTGGCGCCCAAGGAGGGGATTTGCAAGAAACATTAAAAGCTGGATTAAATTCTAAAAAACAAGGGTTAATTATCAATATCTCCCGGGCAGTTATTTTTTCTAAAAATCCAAGAAAAGAAGCAGAAAGGTGGAGGAGTGAGATTGGAAAAGTATTAAGTAGAAAGTAGTAAGTATTAAGGATTATTTATTATTTTAGGCATATATAACAATCTATAAATAAAAAACAATTTTTTAAATTTTTCCTGCTTTTTTATTTTTATTAAAATTTTTAAAATTTTCTTTTTTAATTTAAATCTTTAATACAATCTAAAACTAAAATTCGTCCTCTTTTTTTTGTCCGATCGGCTCATTTTTTGGAAAACAAAACATTATTTTAGGTTGTTTTGATAATTTAAATTAAATTAGGTTTTTTTGACTTTTTAATCTCAATTAATCTCTACTTATCTTTATTTATCTCCACTTATCTCTTTTTTTATAAACGTTTAACTTTGAATATTTAATGCTTAACTTTTTTCGATTTATATGAATTCTTATTTTTATGTTATAATTAATTCTATGTTTACTCCTTCTCAAAAAATCTTAGAAAACTATGCTAAAGTGATGATTGATTTTGCTTTGGGAAAGGGGAAGGGAATAAAGACGGGTGAGGTGGTTTATTTAGTTTATGATTTTGAGGCCAAGCCTTTGGCTTTGGCGATTTATAAAAGGATTTTGGAAAAAGGCGCTCATCCAATCGTCAAAAGCGCTGATGAAGATTTTGAAAAATTATTTTTTGAAAAAGCAAACGATTATCAGCTAAAGTTTACTCCAAAAAAATATCTAAAATCTTTAGTTGATACGATTGATCATCGACTTTATTTAATCGCTCCAACTGATCCATTTTTATTAAAAAATATTGATCCTCAAAAAATTGTTTTAGCCAACTCTTCTCGTCAAATTTTAAAAAAATGGCTTTTTGAAAAAGAAGATAAGGGAAAGTTAACTTGGTCGCTTTGTTTATATGGTACGCGTGGTTTAGCTAAAGAAGCCGGGCTTTCGATTGAGGAGTTTTGGGGGCAGATCATTAAAGCTTGTTTTTTGGATAAAAATGATCCTATTTCTTTTTGGCGCGATGTTTTTACAAAAATCAATGATTTAATTAAAAAAATGAATGCTTTGCCGGTAGAAAAATTTCATATTGTCTCAAAGGATACTGATTTATATATTACCTTAGGTGAAAAAAGAGTTTGGAAAGGGGGCAGTGGTGCCAATATTCCTTCATTTGAGATCTTTACTTCACCTGACTGGCGAGGAACCGAGGGAAAGATTTATTTTGATTATCCTTTGTATCGTTATGGCAATATTATCAAAAATATATATTTGGAGTTTAAAAATGGAAAAGTTATCAAGGCCAAAGCCAAAAAAAATGAAAAATTACTTTCTGAGATGATTTTTAAACAAAAAAATGCCGATAAAGTGGGTGAGTTTTCTTTGACCGATAAGCGATTTTCTAAAATTTCAAAGTTTATGGCCAATACTTTGTATGATGAAAATTTTGGTGGACAGTGGGGTAATAGCCATATTGCTATTGGCTCATCATATCATAATTGTTTTCTGGGCGATAAAAAGAAGATGAAAAAAAAAGATTGGAAAAATTTGGGTTTTAACGATTCAGTTGAGCATTGTGATATTGTCAACACCCAAAAAAAAGAAGTTTTTGCTATCTTAAAAAATGGGGTGAAAAAACTTATTTACAAAGATGGAATATTTGTGATATAAATAAATAATAAACTTTTAATAAACTTTTTATGTCTTTAGCAGATATTTTAAAAACAGAAAGAATTATTAAGATTAATGAAGATGAGACTTTATCTTCAGTTTTGGGGAAGCTTAGAAGCTCGCATGATTCCGCTTTTGTTTTTTCTAATAAAGATAAGTATTTAGGCGTTATTAATCCTTATTATTGTTTAATTAAATCTTCTTACCCCGCCAATGTTAAGGTAAAACATTGTTTGTTTCATCCACCAAAAATTTATTTAGTTACTCCATTGACTCAGGTGGCTAGATTTTTAATCGATTCTAAAGTTCATTATTTACCGGTTTTTTTTGATAAAAACAAAGAAGAATTTGTGGGAATTATTTCTGCTCGAAGACTTCTTTCTTATTTTAAAAATTTAGAAATATTTAACGTAAAAATTAAGGAAATTTTAAAATTTAAAAAGCCATTAGTAGTTATTGATGAAAATGAATCAATAAATAAAGCCATTAGTTTTTTTAGAAAAACCCATTACTCAAAATTAGTTGTTGTTAATGGTGGTGGTCGACTTAAAGGTATTTTAAGTTACTTTGATTTAATTTCCTATTTAGCTTCGCCAAAAACTAGTGAATCTTTTGGAGAAAAAAAAGGAGAGAAAATAAATTTTTTAAGCTTACCAGTCAAAAATTTTGCCAAAACTTATGTTATTGTTTTAAGCCCCAATGACTCTTTAAATAAAGTAATTGAGTTAATTCTTGAGAAAAAAATTGGTAGTGTGATTGTTATTGATGAGAAAAAAAAACCAATAGGAATTATTACTACTCGCGATCTTTTGCAGTTTTTCATTTAAAAAAGAACTGCAGAAGAAAAATCAAAATCAGTAACCCTCCGAATCGGAGGGTTTTTTAATCGTAAAAAAGAGAATGAAATAAAGAGATAAAAAATCTTTGAAATAATTTTTTTAACCGGATGGGGATTTAAAGCGGGCTTTATCTAATTAGCATAATGGCTGTAAGAATTTAAAAGATTTTTTCTCTGCCAATAAATTCTATAGCTTCTTTTAAATTTTTAAATTTAAAAGGATAGGGGATAAATTGGTCAAACAGATTAGTGAGCCAAAATATTTTAGCTTTGGTGTGAGAGTTGAGTTTTTGAACTATATCCCAATTATCTTCAACGAAGATGTCAAGTTTGAGTTTTTTAATCATTTGGATTTTAAACTTATTTGGTTGAAGATCGTTATCATTCATAAAAATACCGGCAAATATTTTTTTTCTATTTAATTTATTTTTCCATTTCTCAAAATCATCTTTTAAACAAGAGTAGCGACCGGTAATGATATAAGCTTTGATTTTTCTTTTTTTAACCAATTTTTCAATTAAAGAAAAGGCGGGATTAATTCGCCAACTAGTTTTGTGAAGTAGCCACCATAAAAATTTTTCTAATTTGGCTTTTGGATAATAAAATGGCTCTTTTTTTTGTTTAAAAAGAATCGGTTTTATAAATTTCAAAGTTTTGGCTAGGGGGCGAAAAGTTCTTATTGGATTATCTAAAATCACCCCATCCAAATCAAAACCAATGGTTAAAATTTTGTTTTTTTTCATTAAATTTATATGATATCATAAAATACTATAAATAAATATGAAAATTTTAATTACCGGTGCGGCTGGTTTTTTAGGACTTCATTTAGCCAATCAAGCAAAAAAAAATATTGGTGAAAAAAAGTTAACGCTTTATCTTTTAGATATCGCTGATTTTGATAAAAATGAATACCCAAAATCTTGTTTTTTTTATAAATCTGATATTCGCCATAAAGATAAAATTGAGAAAATTTTTGCCGCAATTAAACCTGATTTTGTTATTCATGCTGCCGCTGCTTTACCTTTATGGAAAAAGGAAGATATTTTCTCTACCAATGTGGAGGGAACAAAAAATATTTTAAAAGCATCCTTACAAAATCAAGTTAAGCGGGTGATTTTTGTCTCCTCAACCGCTGTTTATGGCGTGCCAAAAAAACATCCGATTTTAGAAAGTGATCCTTTAGTTGGGGTTGGTCCTTATGGTGAGTCTAAAATTTTAGCGGAAAATTGGTGTTGGCGTTATATTAAAAGGGGATTAAATGTGACTATCATTCGGCCAAAAACTTTTGTGGGTCCTTATCGTCTGGGTGTGTTTGAGATTTTGTTTGATTGGATTTATGATGGGAAAAAAATTCCTGTGGTCGGTAATGGAAGCAATCGTTATCAACTTTTGGATGTTTGGGATTTGGTTGAGTCAATCTTTTTATTTTTGGATAAAAAAAATCAAAAAAAATTTAATGACGTTTTCAATATTGGAGCTGAAAAATTTAAGACTGTTGAAGAGGATTTGGAAGAGCTTTTTTCCTATGCTTACAAAAAACGAAAAAATAAAAAAGGATTAAAAAAATCATCAATTGTAAAAACACCAGCTTTTTTGGTTAAAAAAGCCCTTTTTGTTTTTGAAAAATTAAAGCTTTCCCCTCTTTATCAATGGGTTTATGATACGGCTGATAAAGATTCTTATGTCTCAATTGAAAAGATTAAAAAAGTTTTAAACTGGCAGCCAAAATACTCAAACAGTGAGGCTTTAATTCGCGCTTATCAATGGTATTTGGATAATTATAAAGAAATTAAATCTTGTCGTTCCGGCATCACTCATCGGGTTGGTTGGAGACAGGGGATATTGGGAGTGATTAAAAAAATGATGTGAAAAAATGTTTAAACTCATCAACAAATATTTTTTTTATATATCATTTTTTTTGATATTGGTTTTGGGTTTTTTTAAGAATATGGGATTTAGACAAAAATCCAACCGGTTTTTTTGTGATGAAGCTTCAATTGGTTACAATGTCTATTCTATTTTAAAGACGGGAAAAGATGAGTACGGAAATAAATTTCCTATTTTATTTAAGGCGTTTGGTGAGTGCAAAAGGCCGACTTATATTTATTCATCAATACCATTCATGCGAATTTTTGGATTAAATGAATTTGCGGTACGTCTAACCTCTGCTTTTTATGGTATGTTGACTGTTCTTGTTATGTACTTCATGGTCAAACAATTATTTGATAAAGAAATCGCTTTTTATTCATCTCTTTTTATGGCAATTTCTCCCTGGCATATTCATTTTAGTCGTATTGGTTTTGAGGCAATATCGTTTATTTTTTGGACGGTTTTGCTAATGTATATTCTTTTTAAGAGTTTTAAAAATTTTTTATATTACTACTTGGCAGTTGTTGTTTACTTTATAGCTTTTTTTACATATTATCCAGCACCAATTTATTTATTTTTTATTTTATTTTTTTAATACTCTTTTTCAGGAATCAATTTAATCTTTGGTCGAAAAAATTTTTTTTTGGATAACTAATTTTTAATTTTATTATTTTTTATTTTTATCTGTCAGAACATTTTTCAAAACTTTATTATTCGATGGAATATGGTTAAAATGAATGATTTAAATTTAATAAGTATTATTTATTCATATTTAAATCAATTTTCAATTGATTTTTTATTTACCAAAGGCGACATTGATTTTCCCGGGCAATTTATTACCAGACACTCAATAAGAGGTATTGGTCAGTTATATTTATTTCAACTACCTTTTTTAGTTTTTGGTTTATTAAGTTTTTTTTATTAAAAAAAGAAAGAAAATACTTATTATTTTTTTTAATGTTATTTATAGTTTATCTTTTTGGGTCAATATTCACCAGTATTCACCCTCAAGCAACACGTTCTATATTTGGCGTTATTTCTTTTAAGGTGATCACCGCGGTAGGTATTGTTACAATTTTAAAAGTAATTAAAAAAAACTTTTCAAAACAATTTTTCTTCTTATTATTATAATTATTATTTCTATTTCTTTTTTAAATTTTTTAATGCTTTATAAAAAATATCCATTATATTCTTCAGACTTTTGGGGTTGGCAGTATGGACCAAAAGAAATAATTAATTATTTTATTACTCAAAGTAGGAATTATGATGAACTTTATATGACTGGTTATTTTAATACACCAGAGATTTTTTTAAAATTTTATGATCCTAAAAGAGAATGTTTTAATTGCTTTATCGGAGGGAGAGATAAATTTAATCCCAAAAAAAGACAACTTTTTGCTTTAAGAGTCGAAGAAGTTGAACAGCACAAAAAGGAGATTAAAAATTTTAGGATAAAAAAAATCATTTATTACCCAAATGGAAGTAAGGCATTTTATATCGGGGAGGTTTTTTAAAAGAGACCTTTCTATTCTGTTTTTTTAAATACGATAACCTTTGGATGATCATAAACGGTAAAGGATTCGTCAGCTGATTGATCGTTAATTTTTAACTTCCAACTTCCAATTTCCAATTTTGGATAAACCGCAAACTCAGCGACTTTTTTAAAACCTAATTGCTGATTGAATAATTTTTTATAATAAAGGGCAGTTTTTGGATAGCAGAGTTTATATTTTTGGCAGTTAGCTAATTTTTGCAAAGGAATATATAAACGGTTGGAGGCGATTATGATATAGTCAGCTTTTACTAATTGTTGATTGATAAAAGTCCATTTAATATCATCATCAGGAAGATTATAAAGTTGCAATTCCTCAAAGTGATAATTTTCTCCACCAAAAAGAGGCAGGCGGTCATCCCAGTGTTCAACGGCTAAAGTTGAACCAGGCGGAATATTTTTTAAAATCCATTCGGTGGCTGAAATCCGGGTATGTTTTTGGGAGTAAATATTAATAAACATTAACGTCCAGATAAATGAGGAAAGAATAAAAAATAAGGTGAAAAGTTGATGATTGAATTTTTTTAATGGTTTAAAAATTAGAAATTGGAAATTGGAAATTTTTTTTATTCCATATCCAGCCATTATCACCAAAAAAGGATAGATCGGCAGCATATAGCGCATAAATTTTACGGCGGAGCGACCAATGATTAAGAAATATAAAATATAAAAAATAAAAAATAAAAAAAAAGAGGCAACTTTTTGTAATTGAGTTTCTTTTTTATTTTTTTTGGGAGGCAATTTGTTTATAAATTTTAACCGATAAAATTTGACTGTCTTTAAAATATCAACAAAAAAGCATATAAGTCCAATAAAGCTTAAGACTGAAATCACTGGTCCTAATCCCCAGAAAAAGATATTTTTTAAATAATAAAGATAGGGGATACTGCCAACATATTGGAGGGTATATGGAAAAATATAAGGATTTGAGTTCATCTGTGCTTGAAGACTAACATCGGTGATGAATTTTTTTGCATCCAAAAAAGCATAAGGCATAAAAATAAAATTAAAAAATAAAAAATAAAAATTAAAAATGAAAATTAAAAATAAAAAATTTAAAATCTTTTTCTTTGATAAATTTTTTTCCAAAAAAATATAAAAGATAAAAAAAAGGATAATTATTGGATAAAAAATCACGGCGGTAAATTTAGTTGCTGTCATTGCCGCAAAAACCAAACCAATCAAAAAAGCAGTTAGTCTTGGCTTATTTTTTTCTTTTAAATTCTTTAATAAAAGAAAAATAAGCAAAGTACTAAAGGTTGTTAAAAAAACATCACTGATAAAAAAATGGGAGTTTTGAATAGGAAAAAAAGCAATCGCATAAAAAATTGGGCCAATCAATTTGAGTAGCCCTTGGGGTTGTTTTACATTTGAATCTTTATTTTTTCTTTCTAAATTAACCTCGATAAGTTGGGCTATTTTGTAGATTAAAAAAATGGTTATCAGATCAAAAAAAATTGACAAAAATCGGCCGAAGTAAAGCATTCCTTGATAATTTGATAAAGAAGTATCAAACAGCCAATCAACCAATTGAGATAAGCCTCTTAAAAGATAAATGGGAAGTGAACCATAGTTGAAAAAATTAGGATTAAGTTGATCAAAAAAATGAATTCGGGTAGCTACCATAATGAGCATTCTTTCATCGGAGTGAAGATGAAATCCTTGATCCCAATTTATTCCATATAAGCGAAGAATTAAGGCCAAAAAAAGAATAGGGATAAGAAAAAATTGTTTTTTCATTAAAAATAAATTATACTAATAAAATGTCAAAACTCAAAACTCAAAACGCAAAACTAATTATAATTTTAAATTTTGACCAAGTCTTATTTGGTTTTGACTTTTGACTTTTGAATTTTAAATTTTTTTTATGTTACCCATACTTTTTTCAATCGGCCCAGTAAAAATTTACACTTTTGGTGTTTTTTTGGTTTTGGCTTTCTTTTGGGGAAGTTTTTTGCTTTGGAAGTTAATTCGTTTAACTGCTTTTAAGGAAAAAGAGGTCTTTGATGGTTTATTTTTAGCTTTGGGATTTTCTTTGTTTTTTGGTCGGCTTTTTTATGTTGCTTTAAACTTTTCTGATTTTGGTTTTTCTTTGTTAAAGTTTATTTTGATTAATGGCTATCCTGGTTTATCTTTATATGGAATTTTGTTTGGGGGTTTTTTGGGGCTTTTTATATTTTCTTTATTTAAAAAATTAAAGTTTTTTCTTCTTGTTGATTATTTTATCCCGCCTTTGTTTTTGGCTTTAGCTTTTGGCAAACTGGGCAGTTTTTTTTCTGGGGCAGAGGTTGGGACAAAAACGAAGTTTTTTTTGGCGGCAAAATTTGTTGGTTTTGATGGGACAAGGCATTTAACTTCTTTTTATGAAAGTTTGCTTTTCTTTTTCGGTTGTTATCTTACTTATAAACTTCTTTTTTTAATAAGAAAAGACAAACTTTCTTTTGGTTTTCTTTTTTATTTTTTCTTTTGGTTTTTTTCTTTAACTTATTCTCTATTTGACAAAATCAAAGAGAATCATTTATACTTTTTTGGTTTAAGTTTTAATTTAATATTTTCTAAGATTATCTTCTTGACAACGACAGTTTATTTTTTTTATTATTTTAGAAAACCAATTGTTATCAATTTGAAAAAATATGGTCAAAGCTTTTTCGCAAGAGTTTATCAATTTACAAAAAAAAAGATTAGAGGAAGATCTTAAAGATCTTTTGGCAAAGATTGAGGAATTAAAGAAAGAAGATCCTTTTTTAGATCCCGATCATGCCTCCGATAACGCTGCCGTTGATACTGATGTGCGGGAACAAGTAGGTCATGAAACGGTTGAGGCTCAGATTAAAGATTTAAATTATCGATTGTCTGAAATAAAAGCGGCCTTGCTTAGAATTAATAAAGGAAAATATGGGATTTGTTTAAGATGTGCAAAACCAATTCCCAAAGCGCGGCTTGAGGTTATTCCCGAATCAGCCTATTGCATTGAATGTGAAAAAAAACTGCGGGTATAAATTGTGATTGCATTTTTTTAAAGGGATTGTTTATAATTTTTTTAAAATGAAAAAAAAGTCTCTAAAAGGAGAAATCTCAACCATTATTACCCTTGGCACTTTGATCGTTTTAGGTTTTTCTTCTTTGGTTTCAACAGTTTTTTTGAAAAAAACACAAACGATAAAAACGAAGGCCGCTGGGTGTTCACAAGTATCGAGTGTGTCTTATTCGGGTAATGTTGCCGCCGGACAAACTTTTACTTGTTTAGCTTCCACCGATGGTGCCAGTCGCTACACAATGGCTTGTGGAATTAGTAAAAATGGTGGTTGGCCTTATGGAATGCGTTCGGGATCTTGTTCAGGGACAAGGTGTACTTTTTCGGTAAAAATGGATGATCAGATTGAAGCCGGGGCGGTTTATGAGTTAGTGGCTTTTGATTTTCGAAGTGACTGTGGTCCAAATACTGGAAAAAAAATCACATTAAATGTCTCAGGTGCTCAACCGCAACCAACCCAAGCTAACTGTGATCAAGAATGTTGTGGAAAGCCGGATGGTTTTATTTATCAACAAGCAATTAAAGAGACATGCGATTCAAATTACAAAGGTGGTCGATATGTAATCATTAATGGAGTTTGTCAGGGAGGCAAAAAAACAGAAAAACCCGGATGCGCCACTTGTAAAACTTGTCAAGCTGGAGCGCCTGATATTTCGCCGGTACCTGGGGCTGATTTGGCTGTTAATGATTGTACTTCTAGTTGTGAACAAAGCGGTGGGGGAATATGTAGTAATCTTCCCAATTGTCCGGCAAATATTACCCCGGCAATTGTTCGCAGTTGTAGTGATGCCTCATTTTCTTGTATCTTAGGCTACACTGCTTGTAAAAAAGATGGAGCGATTTGGTGTTATGGAAGTGGAAGTATTATTAGAGAAAGAACCTCAACCCCAACAACAATACCAACTTCAATCTCAAGAGGTGGCGAAGGTCAGCCTTGTATAGGGGTATATGATTCAGCTTCAAAAAGTTACCAATATTATTGTAACGAAAATTTAGTGTGTACGAAACAATCAACAGATGGTATCTGCGTTACTTCAAACCCAACCAACATCCCACCCTCAACAAATCCGCCTCCAAGAGGCGAAAATCCACCTCCAACTGGTATTATACCAAGAGGCGGTGAAGGTCAGTTGTGTAAAATAGGATATGAACACGGAGAAAAATATTATTATTGTGACGGAAATTTAGTGTGTAAGGAACAATCAACAGATGGCATCTGCGTTACCCCAACATCAACCCCAACAACAACCCCAAACAACACCGCGATCCTAACTCCAACATCCAAACCAATTTGTTATCCCTATGGCCCAAATTTACCTAATTGCGTCACCCCAACCCCAACATCAACCCCAACAACAACCCCAAACAACACCGCGATCCTAACTCCAACATCCAAACCAATTTGTTATCCCTATGGCCCAAATTTACCTAATTGCGTCACCCCAACCCCAACACCTCGTTTATTAACAGAGACTGGTGTTCTTGCCAATCCAGGAGTATTAATAATAGAAAATGTTACCAATAATAAAACTTTAAGATTAAGGGTAGTTTCTTTAGTTGGTAGTAATTATGAACATCTTTTCGTTGATATACTTCCTCGTCAATCTTATACTTATAATTATTCAAGATTTTGTACATGGTTAAGAAGAAATTTATCAGGGCATATTGCTTACTCTTCTTCCGAAGATAATTTTATATCTGTTAAGTGGAAGAAAATTGATTTATTATGTGATAGTTATTTATTAATTGGTATAGAATAAATTATTTTAAACTTATGTTAAAGAAAAATTTTTTAAAATTTTTTTTAGCGATTTTTTTGAGCATAATTTTTTCAAATTTTTTAATAAAAAATGTTTTTATTGCTAATTCTCCAAAAATTAGACCTAATTTAGGTTATTATTTAGCTCAGAAATTTTTTCCAAAAGATTTATTTAATAAGATAAGTAAAAGAAATAATGTTAATAATGCACAATTCCAAAATAAGGGTTTAATATTTTCTCAAATAAATAAAAATAATTTTATTCTGATAAATAAAGGAGTCTATGCTACTGATTTAAAAAAAGGTAATTATATTTTGATAAAAGAAAATGAAGTTGAATGGGTGATATACACTTTTAGCATTAACGGTAAGGAGATAAAAATTAAAGTTCCAAAAGGCGAGCCAACCCCAAATCAAAAAGTATTGGAAGCTTTATATAAATAATTTCTTAATCTTTTAAAAACTAAATTTATCTACTTTATTGGATGTAGTGAATTGAATATGGTGATTTTTTAAGAACTAATTAATCACATCTCTTTGGGATTTATTCTATAAAATTTATTCTTTAGCATCTTTTAACAACTCCCACCAATTATTTCTATTTACCACAAAAAACTGGCTTTTTGGATAGGTTTGAAAATTGGTTTGGGTTTTACCATCTTTTTACTATCGTGACAAGATGGTAAAAGATTTTTTTGTAGAAATAAAAAGTTGCAAATATTTCTAAGATGAGTATATACTTTTTCTATGACCGAAATCCCAACATCAGTAATTTTAAACTTTATTCTTTTTTTAGGAGTTCCTTTTTTTACTGCATACTTTTTTCAAAAGGCAAAAATTTCTCCCATTGTGGGTTATATTTTTGGTGGGGTAATTTTGGTTAATCTTTTTGGTCGTTTTTTTTCGGTTGAGGCAGTAAACAATTTAGCATATCTTGGAATTATTTTTCTTTTATTTACCATCGGGTTGGAGCTTAATTTTTCTCGTCTTTTGATTTTAAAAAGACTAATAGTTTTTGGGGGAATTTTGCAGATTCTTCTTTCGATTTTTTTTATTACCATTATTTCTTTAATCTTTAAGTTTTCTTTTTTAGAGTCATTTTTGATTGGTATTGCTTTATCATCCTCCTCAACTTCCTTGGTGGCCAAAATAATTGAAGAGAGGGGAGAGGAGGGAAGTTTTTTGGGAGAACTGACCATTGGCATTCTGATGTTTCAAAATTTAGCTTTTATTCCGTTTATGATTATTTTTACTGCTCTTAATCAAAAAAACATTTCCTTTTTTGAGTTGACTTTAAACATAGGAAAAAGTATGATCGAGGCTTTTTTAATCATTTATTTTATTTTTTACTTTGGCAAACGGTTAATTCCCAAAATTTTTCACAAAGTTAGTCAAAGTTCAAGGGGGCTTTTAAACTTTTTTACCATTTTATTTATCTTTTTAATGATTGGTTTATCACAACTTTTTAAAGTACCAATTTTAGTGACAGTTTTTGTTATTGGGATACTTCTTGCTCAAACCTTGGAACATCATCATATCTTTTCAGAGATAAGACCCTTACGTGATCTTTTGGCAATTATCTTTTTTGTTTTTGTTGGCGCCCATATTAAACTTTCTTCGGTTTTTCCTTTTTTGCCAAAGATTTTTCTCTTTACTTTCCTTTTGATTTTGGCAAAAGCGTTAGTTATTATTTTAATCTTTCTTTTTTTCCGTTTTCATTCAAAAACTGCTTTTTATTTGGCTTTATACCTTTTTCAAATCGATGAAGATGCTTTTATTTTAATGTCGACTGCTTTTGCCAATGGGGTTTTAAGTTATGATAATTATTTATTTGTTACAACGGCTGTTCTTTTTACATTAGTAATTACTCCTTATCTTATTGAAAATAAAGAAAAAATTTATCAATTAACTCGTGATTTTTTAAAAAGATATTTTCCTTTTGTTGATAAATTTATCACCCACAAAATCGATCGCGATCAGTCACCAATTGATGTCTTGTCGATCAAAGATCATGTAATTATTTGCGGTTATGGTCGAGTGGGTAGTTTTATTGGTCAATCTTTACTTTTGGCCAACATTCCCTTTTTGGCCATTGATTATAACTTTCAATTGGTGGAAAAAGCAAAAAAGGAAGGAGTAAATATTATTTATGGTGATCCAACTGATATTGATATCCTAGACTTTGCTCAGATTGAAGATGCCAAAGTTTTGGTTTTGGCTCTTCCTGAGAAATATAGTCAAGAAAAAGTTATTTTAAATGCTAAAAAATTAAACCCAAAGATTTTAATTATTGCCCGGATTCATCGAAAGATAGATCAGCACCGTCTAAAAAGCATTGGTGCTCACATTACGATTCAACCAGAAGTTGAAGCGGCTCTTTCTATCATCAAAAAAATCTATCTTTTACATCAATTTTCGCAAGAAGAAATTACCCAAAAAATTAAAAGAATTAGGTTGGAGTATGAAGGGGTATAGGCTTGTTTTTTTTGTTTTTATTTTTTGGTTGATTTTGTTTTTCGTTTCTAATTTAAAACACTCAGTTTTTCTTTCAAAAAAAGAGCGAATTAATATTCTTTTTTATGGCAAAAAAACGGTTGTTTTTTCCTTGGGATTTAAAAACAATTTAAGTTATTTAATTCTTTATCCAGCAAATTTGTATTTAGAGGTTCCTGGTAGTTATGGTTTTTATCGGGTGGGCGGACTTGGGAAATTGGTGGCCTTGGAAAAAAACTCAAATATATTTAAAAAAACATTTTCTTCAAGTGGTAGTTTTTTTTTGGATCTTTACTTTTATCCAAAAAAAGAAGAAATTTATTATGGGAAAGTTAAAGAAAAAAATCTTTGGCCGAATTTTTCAGAAATATTTTTTACCTCATCCAACGCCAACTTTTTCGATCGAATTTTTTGTTTTTATTACCTTATTCTTAAAAAACCCGCCTCTTATCAAGTAATAGAAGTCAACGAGAAAAATTTTGACCGAAAGCAATTTTTTAAAAACTATCAAGGTCTTTTTTATAAAAAAAGCTACCGTCAAGAAAATCTAACCGTTCAAATTTTTTATACAAAAAACTATAATGTGGCCGATTTGATAAGTCAAATTTTAGAAGGGGAGGGGATCAGAGTGGTTGATATTAGTAACAAAGAAAATGATTTGAAAAAAGGATGCCGTGTTTATTATTCATCAAAAAATAAAAGTCAAACGGTTTTGGATATTGGCCGGTTTTTTGACTGTTTTTTGGAAAAAAAAGAAACGCCGATTTCTGATATAATTATAATTTTAGGAAGTTTAGAAAAAAATTGGGAGGTTGGAAAATAGATATGTTACTTATTTTTCTTCTTCTTTTTTTGATTTCTTTTTTGTTGGCTTTGTGGTCAATGAGGGATTTTGGTTTGCCTAAAAAAGAGATTTTTGATTTAATTAATCGTTTAAGGTTAAGAGGAACAATTCTTTTTTTAAAAAAGAAAGTCATTCATTACTCTTCTTCTTCAAAATTTTCCTCATCTTCGGGAACAAAAGAAAGATAGTCTTCTTCTTTTTCCTCAGTTAAAGTTTCGGCTAATTTTTCCAAGTCGTGGGTTTCAAGCAATTCTTCCGGGAGTTCTTCGTCAGTTTCTTCTAAAGTTTCTTCATCTTCCTCTTTCATTATTTTGGAAAAGTTTTTTGTCGCTAAAGAAGGAAAAGAGACGATATTTTTAAATTTTTTTGATTTTTCTTCCTCTTTTAAAAAGACAACCACTCGATTAAGAGACACCTCTTTGATAAAAGCTAAATATTTATTGCCGCCTTTGATTAAAATCATTAGTCTTTTCCCAATATCATCCGGTAAATTGCCAATAAATTCATTGTTTTCTGTTTTAACAATGACTTTTCTTCTTCGAATTAAAAGTAAAACTTTTTGACCAATAGAAAGTTTAGCCAAAACATTTTTTTGGCCAAGATTGACTAAAGCCACTGACTTGGTTTTTCCTGGAATTTCTAAGAAAAGCTCGGGATCAAAGACGATTTTTTTTTGCGTTTTTTCTTTTTCTTTTTTTTCTTCAATCGCGTAAATTTTTTGCAAATAATTTAAAATCACTGGATGATTGGGTTGAATTTTAAGGCCTTTTTGATAGATTTTTTTTGCCTCATCAAACTTTTGGAGTTGAAAATAGGAAAAACCCAAGCGAAGGATCGCCTCTAAGTTGTTTTTGTCAAGCTTTAAGATCTTTTTATTAAGATTAATTGCTTCTTGCCAATGGTTGTTAAAAGCAGCATCAATGGCCTGTTTTTCTAAATTTCTTATCTCATCCATATTTTAAAAAAGTATATGGCAAATTTTTAAAAAGTCAAGTATAATAAAAAATGCAAAATTCAAAAATCAAAATGCAAAATGACATATTAAAAATGAATAATGAGCAAAGTAAATATTTTTTTTAAATTTTTTTATATGGTTCTTTTTGCCCTCCGAATCGGAGGGTGTAATTTTGATATTTGATTTTTAATTTTTGATTTTTAAAATATTATGGCTGGACATTCTAAATGGGCAAACATTAAAAGAAAAAAAGAGGCCGAAGATAAAAAGCGCGGCCAAATTTTTTCCAAGCTTTCTCGTATGATTACTCTGGCGGTTTTGGCGGGTGGGGGGATTACCGATCCGGAAAAAAATGTCAAACTGCGTTTGGCAGTTGAAAAAGCCAAAGAAGCCAATATGCCCAAAGAAAACATTCTTCGAGCTATTGAAAAAGCCAAAAAACCAGAAGGAAGCACTTTAAAAGAAGTTATCTACGAGGCCTTTGGTCCAGAAGGAGTGGGTTTTATAATTGAGGGGTCTTCCGATAACCCCAATCGAACCCTTAATGAGGTAAAAAACGTTTTGGCCCGTTTTGGGGCGAAGTTAGCCACCCCAGGTGCTGTTTCTTATCTTTTTAAAAGATGTGGCTTAGTAATCGTAAAAAAAGAAAAAGTTAGCGAGGAAAAAATCTTTGAGTTGGGAGAGAAACTTTCGGCCTTTGATATTGATCAAGATGAGGAAGTTTTTTATCTTTATTTTCCTTTTGAGAATTTAGGCAAGGTAAGAGAAGTTTTTGATTTAGTTCAACCCGATACCGTTGAGATTGATTATAAGCCTAATTCCTTAATTAAAATTTCTTCAAAAGAGAAAGCAAAAACAATTTTGGATTTGGTGGAAGCCTTGGAGAGTTTGGATGATATTCAAAAAGTCTATTTTAATTGTGATATTTCTTTATGAAGAAGTTAAATTTAGAAAAAAGATTGGGAAGGATTGAAAAACGTTTGCGATTTATCATCGCGGTTTTTTCTCTTTCTTTTTTGATGTTGATGGCTACTTTTTTCTATTTTGATAAAGCCTTATTTTTTATTCCAATTTTGATTTTGGCAACTTATTTTTTTACTTATTTTTCTCTTTTAGAAGATATTAAAAAAATTGATTGGTTAATGCTTTTTTTGATGCCGGTTTTTTTAAGTGTGATTTTTTATCTTTTTTATTTTCTTTTTCCGGTAAGATGGTTAACAAGACTGCCATTTATTTTCTTTTATGCCATTTCCATTTATGCCATTCTTTTGTCGTCTAATATTTTTAACGTTGGGGTAGAGAAAAGTTTAGCGCTTTACAGAGCCGCATTTTCTGTTAATTTTTTTTACCAAATTTTTCTTATTTTTTTTGTTTTTAATATCCTTTTTTCATTTCGTCAAGATTTTTTGGTCAATGGGTTGGTAAGTTTTTTGGTTATTTTTTTATTTTCTTTACAGCTTTTGTGGACAGTTCATCTTAAAAAAGTGATTGAAAAAAAAATTGTCTTTTACAGTTTGTTTTTGGCGGCAATTGTCAGTGAGGGAGTAGTAGTTTTTTCATTTTTGCCAGTACCCATTACCGTTTTTAGTTTATTACCAACCGGTGTTTATTATAGTTTAGCTGGTTTGATTTACCATTTTATCGATAAAAGACTTTTTCATCAAACAATAAGAGAATTTTTGATAGTTTTGGGATTTATTTTATTGGTTGTTTTTTTATCGATTCCTTGGTAGAAGAAGGTAAAAAAATAGGGAAGAGGGGAGAAGAGAAAATAAAAAATAAAAAAGAAATAAAAAAGATACAGACGTGAATAAAACTATAGGATATTAATAAAAAACTATAGGTTATTAAAGAAAACAAATTGTGTTTATTTGTAGAGACACGGCATGGATAATGTCTTTCCTAAAATAAATCCAGGCTAAAAATTAATATTCAGATTATTACTACGCTCTAAATTTGCTTATCACTCTTTGTGGATAAGTGATAATTTTTAAGGCTAAAATTATTTTTTTAGATTGTCAAAACAATCTAAATTTAAATATACTTCTGGGATTATTAAAGAATAATTTAGCCTTGATTTTTAATTTTTAGATTATTTTGACAATCTAAATTGAAGAAAAACAGGTGCTTAGTTAGAAAGTTAAAAATAGCCTCAAAAATTAGGTTTTAGATTATTATATTGATCTAAATTAAACTGATATTTATTGACTAAACTTTCAGATTTAGCCTCAAAAATATCAATTTAGATTAATAAAACAATCTAAATTAAATCGAACTAAAAAATAAATTTTATTTTGCCGGAGAAGAAGTTAATTTTGTTTATTTTTGAAAAATTAATGAAGAAATTAAGAAAGGAAAAATAGAAATAATTAAAGAAATAAGGTAAGAAGCAAAAGATCTATTCCTCTTTTTATTGGTAATGGATGAATTTCAAATTGACAATTATATAGATTCCTGGTCAAGGCCAGGAATGACAGTTATAATGATAGATATTGTAGAGAGTAAAGGCGTATATAACGTCGTAAATTGTATCTTTTACGATGTGATTGAGAGTGCGCGAGAGTGGAGGTATTTTATTTTTATTACGCGCCAAATTTTAATTTTTGTCAAAATTTTTTTTAATTATTTTTTTATTAATTTTTAAAAAAGCTCTTATTCTTCTCTTTGGTTACCATTGGTCTTTTTGTTTTGATTTTTCCGGTCTTCTCTACCGGTAAAAACAGATTTTAGATTGTCATAAAAATCTAAATTTCTCCTCTACTCTAGTTTATTTTAGTGGTGGGTGAGGGAGATAAAATTAAAAGTTAAAAAAAATAAAAATTTATATAATTTGATACACTTTAATTTTATGAAGAAACGAGTAATTTTTGCTTTTATCTTAGGTTTTGTTTTGGCTTTGATTTTGTTTCTATTTATCAGAAAAGAAAAAGAAAAAACATTCAATAATTTTAATAATCACTTAAAAATTGAGGTGCCTTATTACGATAAAAAAGTTTTTCAAATACCTAAAGAGTTGGAAAAAAAAGCTTCAGTTTCAGCTACTTTAAAAATCCCAATTATCATGTATCACTATGTAGAGTATATAAAAGATGTTGAGGATTTAATTAAAAAAAGGTTGGATATCAATCCCGATTTATTTGAAGGCCAATTAAAAGCGTTAAAAGAAGCATCGTACAAAACCTATTTTGTTAGAGAAATTCCTGATATTTTAGAGGGCAAGATTGAGTATTCAAGTCGCTTGGCGGTTTTGACTTTTGATGATGGTTACAAGGATTTTTACACGGTTGTTTTTCCACTTTTGAAAAAATACCAAATGAAGGCAACAATCTATGTTATTGTCAATTTTATTGGTAAGCCTGGTTTTATGAATGAAAAAGAGATTAAAGAGGTTTTGGATAGCGGATTGGTTGAGCTTGGGTCGCATACTCTTGATCATTTGTATTTAAAACTTATTCCGCATACGGTTGCCAGAAAACAGATTTTTGAGAGTAAAAAAGTTCTTGAGGAAAAGTTCAAAGTAAAAGTCGAGACATTTGCCTATCCATATGGGGCTTTTTCTAAAAAAACCGTTGATTTGGTAAAAGAGGCCGGCTATAAGGCAGCGGTTTCTGTAGTTCCTTCAATGATTCAATCTAAAGAAAATCTTTTTTATCTTTCACGGGTTCAACCTGGTATTTTTACGCCAAAAACAATGATTAAAGTGATTGAGAGTTATAAGAAATAATAAAATAAAATTAAAAAACTTTTATTTTAACCTTTTCCACATTAAAAATTTTTCCCAAAGATAAGTTAGATAGTATTTTTTGGAGATAATATAGTCTTGGGTTGGTAGAAAGCGCTTAATTTGGCCGGAAAAGCCAGTTTTGAATAAAGTTAATCCTTGCCAAGATTTTGGGGTTCTTTTTGGTCTTTGTTCATCATAAATCCCCCAAAAGTTATAAATTAGACAACCTCGGTTTTTGGCTTCTTTTATGGCTTCCCATTGGAGTAAGTAGGTAGCTGGAATTTTGGTATGGAGGGAGGCGCCTTGATGATAAAAGGCAGCATTTTTGGTAAAAATGATGATTGAGGAAGCAAGATAGTTGAAACTTGTTGTTGAGCTTGGTTTAAACTGGTTAGAATCGAAAGAGGTGATCTTTGCTAAAAAAATCATCGCGTTTTTAGATTTTGAAAAAGCGGCAAATTCTTTTTTGATAAAATCAAAGGAAAAAGGAGTAAATTTTTCTCTTTTAGCCGTTTCTTGGTAAAGGTTGTAAAAGATTTTTAGGGCTTTTGGGTCTTCTGTTTTTTCAATTAAAACTCCATCACGAGCCGCTTTTTTTATAAGATAGCGGGTGGTTTTTCGCATCGAAGAAAGAAGTTCTTCTTCAGTTTTATTAGTTAGTGGTAGTTCCCAGGTGGTTTCGGCATGCATGTAAATGGGGGCTTTTTTGAAACCTAAATCAGAAAAAATCTTTTGGTATTCGTTTTTATCTTCAAAAATTGGTGCGATTCTTATAAACCAATAATTTTCTCTTTTGGCAATTTCTTTTAAAGACTTTAAAAGCTCAAAAAGAATTTTTTTAATGTGTTTGGTGTTAGAAGTTAGATGTTTGACGATTATCGGCCCATGTGGCACAAACAAAAAGCTTCCTCGCCGGCTTTTTATTTTTATCACAAGACATATTGCTTCTAATTGGTTTTTATTGTTAAATAAACCCAATCTTACTATTGGATAACCTAAGGACTGTTGAAATTCTCCCCATTCCCATGAATGTAAAAAAGAAGACGAGCAATTATCATCAAAAAATTTTTGCCAGAGATTTTTTTCATTTATGATTTTGATTTTCATATATGACGTCGTTTAATATTTTGGTTAATTTTTTTTCTTCATTTAATTTTATATTATTGGTGGGTAAATTGATAATTTTTTGACAAACTTCTTCAGCTTGCGGACAACTTCCCCATCTATAACCTACTTTATCCAAAGGAAAGCCTTTTGGGGCAACTGGACTATCGTACCAGCGACCTAAAAATATGCCTTTTTTGGCCAAATTTTGAAGGATTTTATCACGATTTTCAATAATAAGAGGAAAACGAATAATTGATCCTGCAACCTGTAACTTGTAACCTGTAACGTTATTTAAATTTTTTAAATAAAAATTAACCATTTTTTTTCTTTGGTTTTGGATTTTTGAAAAGCGTTTTAATTGATTTAAAAGTAGGATTGCCAAAGCATTGGGGTATTTTTTGTCAAAAAAATGATCGTACTTTCCTGCTTTTTCTTTTTTGGTAATCTCTGGAATTAAAAGATTGAATTTTTGGCTAAAAAAATGAATTATTTTGCCTAAATATATATTATAGGTTAATTTAATTATAAATACTATAGGTTTATAAAGGAGAAGTTTAAAAATCAGACTATAGGAAGGATAAGGAAGATTGAAAGAATCAAGTTTTTTGGCAATTTTTTTGTTATTGGTGACTATCGCTCCCCCAAAAACCGAAGAAAGGCTCTTTGATCGGCCAAAAGAAAGCAAATAAAAATGATTTTTTAATTTTGCATTTTTCATTTTGATTTTTGATATGTTTATCCCGTGTGCTATATCCTCAATTAGCACTAGATTATTTTGTCTGATAATGAAAAGTATTTTTTCTCTTTGGCTTGGTGTGATACCAAAAGTGTGTTGAAGGATAACGACTTTGGATTTTTCTGACAGCTTTTTTTCTAAATCTATAGGATTTGCGGAAAAACTTTTTCTTTCAATATCAAAAAAAACTGGCTTTAAGTTTAGGGCTACAATAGGCAAAACAACTGCTTCACATGTAAAGGCCTGAACCAAAACCTCATCGTCTTTTTTAAGGTTTAGACTTTTAAGAAGATGATAAAGAGCCGAGCGACCAGAGAGAAAAAATGTAATTTGTAACCTGTAACTTGTAACATTAAAATATTTTTTTAAAATTTCCTTTTTAACTTTGTCTTGTTCTTTTCCTCTTTTCCATCGCCAAGTTTGAAAAAGAAGTAAAAAAGAAGCTAAAGCATCAGAAAAAGTCTCGTTTGGAGCAAGATTGATATTGATCATAATAGATTGTGACTTGTAACTTGTAACTCAAAACACAAGAAAAAAATACAGGTTTACAAGTTATAGGTTACAAGTTACAAGTAGTGGTTTTTGTAACAAGTCTATTTTATAATTTTTTCCATTAATATTTAAATCAAAATCACACCCATAAGAGACAACTAAGCGATCAGCCGGGATAAAGCCAAAGCCGCCTTGTCTTTGAGTTTTACCCTTTTTTCTTCTCCATTCAATTGAGGGATCGAGCGGAAAAAAACTGCCATCGGGAAGTAAAATCTCAAGCCAAGCGTGAATCAATAAGTCATCTAACGTCAACCATCTAACTTCTAACTTTTTAAATTTAAATATTAACTTTGGGAGATTAACGATTGAAATGATTTCTTTTAAGAAAGATCTTCTTTTAATTAAAAACCCAACAACAAGGCGGGAGGGGATGTTTTTTGATTGTAAAAGTGAAGCTAAAAAGGTAGAAAAGCCACCACAGTCAGTGATTTTCTCATTTAGCGCTTTAGAGTATGGATAAAGCCCATCAATTGGTTTGCCGTAAGTTAAATATTCTAAAGTAAAGTCATAAAGTTTTTTTACCACCGTTAATAAATTTGTTTCTTGGCCCAAGATTTTTTTAGCTAAAGACTTTATTTTTTCATCTTTTCCATTTATAAATTGATTTGGTGTAAGATAGACTTTTGGGATTTTGGTTTTTTGGTACGAGGAAAGGGTAAATTTTGGGTTAATTGACGATTTAAAAGGAAAAGGTTTGACGGTAAAAGTTATTTCTGATTTATCTTTTAAAACAATTACTTTATTCCCCCACTTTTTTTCTTCAATCAGTTGGTATTTTAAAGCGTTAATTTTAAGATTCGAAACATAATTATAATGAGAAGATTGAGGAATAGAAAACAGGGATGTGAGTGGCTTGTCTAATCCTAACCTTATTTTATATTTTTTGCTCATTATTTTTCCAAACCAATTTTTTTGACAACAAGAGGCGTCAGTGGTGGTTCGATAATTAAAGTTAAAAGAATAATCCACATTCCCAAGGATAAAACAATATTTTCATTAACAATACCGGAGTCAACTAGGATTATAATCAAGACGGCTCCTATTACTCCTGTTTCTCTAATGAAGCTTAAAAACAGGATTTCCGCTGGTTTAAATCTTCCTTTGATAATCCAAGGAAAAAGAGAAATAAAAACAACTAGTGGCCTGATGATAAACATGAAAATAAGGGCGATTAAAATCCCCAAAAGAGACGTTTTGATCATGATAGAGATTGGAACCATTGCTCCCAAAACAACAAAGATTACCGGCTTTATGAGGTTGTTTAGAAAGTGATCAAAAAAAACAAAGTTTTTTTTGACCTCTTCATTTAAATCAGAAAAAAGACCAGCGGAGAATGCGGCCAAGAATCCTGCCCCACCAAGGACATTGCCTAGAAAAAAAGTAAAAATTGGCACAAAAATTAAAAGAGAAGGATCTATGTCATGATTTTCTTTTTTTGGTGATTTATAAAACGTCTTAATAAGATAGTAACCAAAGTAGCCAACAACGATGCCGGAAATTATCTGTAAAGCCAAAGCATCATAGGTTGATTTTTTTACAAGAGGAAGAAAATAATCGATTATTGATTTTTGGCTGGCAGCCTGAGCCGAGAAGGCCAAAATCAGAAAGCGGGTAAAAATACTACCGGAAACATCAGTTAAAGCACTTTCTGAGATGGCGATGTCTTTTATGAAGTTTCTTTTTAGGTTAATGTTTCTCAACGTAGGAAGAATTGCCGTGGGATCAGTCGATGCTAACGCGGTTGAAAGAAGAACTAAGGAGATGATAACAAGACTATCATTGATCAAACCTAAAAATTTGAATAAGTAAAAAATTACCGTTGAAAAGAGGACTGATGAGAGAATCACACCGAAGAAAGATAATGAAAAAATAGGAAAGAACCAGCGTTTAAATCTACCAAAAGGAATTTCAAGACCACTAGCAAAAAGAATTAAGGAAGCAATTACCTCAACCATCATCCTTATTAATCCTTTTTCTTCAATGAAGAAAGAAAGAAGAGGTTGAATTGCCAAACCAGCAAAGATTAACCAAACGAAGGAAGGAATCTTTGTTTTTGGTGATGACCGGTTGATAACATAACCTAAAAATAAAATGCTACCAAAGATAAAAAGTTGGAAATCGTGTTCTTTGGTGATTGTTGGAAATATTTCAAGAATTTTGTAGCCAAAAAAGCTGATTAAGGCTAAGAATAAAATAATGAAAAGATAATTTTTGAAGATGGCTATTTTTTGTTTAATTTTATGATGATTAATCATAACAAGTATCTTTATCATAATATTAAATCTTCTACGGTAAATCAAGAGGAGAAATGTTTATCTTCTAAACAGGAAGCAACGGGCTTTGCCCGTGGTTTTTCACAGTGTATATTCTAGTAAAAAATCAAAGGGAATTTTTTTTTGGTATTTTTTGGAGTAAATTCCAGGAGATGATGATAATGAAAATATATCTTCATCTTCATAAAGATAAAGTTGATAATATTCTTTGTTGATTGTTGCCAAGCTATAAACATATAGTTTTTGGCCATCAAAAATCAAAAAATTTAAACCAAAGATTTGTTTAGTATTGTCTTTTATATTTTTTATTGCTTTTTTGATACTCGTTTTTAAATCAGTTTCTTCTTTTTTTATCTTAATAATTAAATTAAAAATTTTTTGCGCCCCTATTTTTCCATCAAGATTATAAGGTAGGAAGACTTTTTTTAAAAAACCATTAAAAACAAAGACAAGATTTTCTTCTATAAATGGCTGATTAAATTCTATTTGATTTTTATGGTTTATAAAACTAGCACTTCTGGCGTGAGCAATAAATAGCTTGGCTTTTTTTATATTTTTAATTTTTTCTTTATCCTCCCAGATAGCCTTGGTTGATTTAAAAAGATATTCTTTTTTATTTTCAATAAAGTATATTCCCCAACCATCCTCTTGTTTATCACCATCTGGGGCATTGGCTTTTTGAGACATTAAAGCAAATTGGTTAAGAGGATTTTTAATGTCAATTTCTTTTTTCTTTTTAGAAGCATAAAAAATGAATCGACACATTTTATTTTTTTAAAAACAGTTAACTATTTTTTTTAGATTTTTTTCAATTGTTTTTTTATCAATAATTAATGGAGGAAGAAAACGAATGACATTGGTTGATGCGGGAATAGCCAGTATTTTTTCGCTTTGAAGTTTTTTTAAAATTTCTGTTTGATTGTTTTTAAAAGTTTCTACCCCAATCATTAGCCCTTTTCCTCTAACTTGATAACCTTTTTTTTCTAAATGATTTTTTAAAGATTCTTTAAAAAATTGACCGGTTTTTTCAACGTTGTCTAAAAAAGAAGGGGTTAAAACTTTCAAGACAGCAACTATTCCACAAGCTGATAAGGGATTGCCAGCAAAGGTTGATGTTTGAAAACCTTTTTCGATTAAGTTTTGATATTTCTCTTTTATAAAAATGACTGAACATGGAATACCACCAGCAATCCCCTTTCCCAAAAGAACAATATCGGGCTTAATATTATAATATTCTGAGGCAAAAAATTTACCAGTCCGACCTACCCCCGTTTGAATCTCATCAACAATAAAAATGGCGCCAAATTTTTGACTTAGCTTTTCAATTTTTTTGATAAAACTTTTTTTTGCTTCATTGATTCCCCCATCCCCTTGAATTAGTTCAATAATCACTACCCCGATTTTATCATTAAATTTTTCCTCCAAATCTTTTTCATTGTTGTATTCGACTTTAACTAAATTTTTTCCAAAATAGGTAGGTATTCCCTTTTTATATTTTTCACTGTCGGTTACTGCCAAAGAAAGAAGAGTTTTTCCATGATAAGCCTTGCTAAAGTAAAGAATTTTTTGTTTTTTTGAAAGTAAAAGACCGATTTTTATCGCATTATCAACTGCCTCAGCTCCAGAGTTAGAAAAAATTAATTTATAACTTTCTTGTAGACATGTTTGTATTTTTGATTTTAAAAGATAGGCGGCTTTACTTCTTATGTCATTTATAAAACTACCATGAAGATTAGTTAAAGTTTTTATTTGGTAAGTTAAGTTTTTAACAAGAAGAGGATGGCAATGGCCTAAAATATTAGCGCCATAATTACTCATAAGATCCAAGTATTTTTGATTTTTATCATCGTAAAGATAGATACCTTTTCCTTTTTTTATAATAATCCCTCGACTTTGATAAGTTTTAATAATTGATAAATTAGCTTGGATTATTGGATCTTCCATATTACTTTAATTTTAATAAATAACCGTTCCCGCCCCCTCTAAAGCTTTAAATATCGGATTTTTAATTGTACCATCGCCGAAAAAAACTTTTTTTACTTTTGTTTCTTGAAAGACTTTTTTGATTCCCAAAATTTTCTTTTTCATCCTGCCTTGAGCATATTTAAGAAAATTATCTAATTTATTTTTATCAATTTTTTTAATTAAAGATTTTTTGTCATTAAAATCTTTTAATAATCCTTTTTCTTCAAAAAGAACAACAATTTTTTTAATATTTAATTCTTTAACAATAAGATAAAGAACTAAATCACTATCAAAATTAATAATTTTATTGTCGTCACTTATCCCAGGCGGGGTAATTACCGGTGTATAACCACTTTGAATTAAAATTTTTATTAAATGAGAATTAAATTTTTCAATTTTACCAGTATAAGTATTGTTTATTACTTTAATTTTTTGGCCATAAGAGGCTAAGATAGCTTTTTTTCTTTTTCCTTCAAATAGTTGGCCATCAACACCACAAAGACCAACGGCGTTTATTCCATAAGCTTGTAGTTTTTCAACAATTCTTTTGTTTACCAAACCAGCATATGCCATAAGAAAGATATCAATCGCTTTATTATCCGTTAAGACACTGGGAATTCCCGAAGGAGAAACGATTATTTTTGTGGGGTATTTAAGTTTTTTGGCAATTTTGTCTCTAACCTTGTTTGCTCCATGAAGAAGAATGACTGTTTCTTTTTTTAAAATTTCTTTTAAATCTAAAGCAATATAATCCCAGTTTATTTTTTCTCCGCCACCGGCTTTTAATAAAAGCATATTTTAATTGGTTAAATTTTCTAACCGAGCAATTATTTTTGATTGAGTACGCCTTTTTTTAAGTTGAAATTTTTTGATAATTGATAAAAGTACTTTTTCAGGAGAATAGTTTTTTTTAATTTGGTAAATATTTTTTTTATAGATTTTGGTAATTTCTTTTGCTTGAGATTCATCTATTTGGTAACTTAGAATTTCTTTAGTGTAATAATAAATCAAATGCCAGCCACTTAAAGGTCCAAGAAGAATATTTTTTTTATTAACGCCGAAAATCTCTAACTGCTGAGCTTCGTAGCTTTTTTTGCTATTTAAAATTGCTTTTTGATGAACACCAGCAGTATGGGTTCTATTAGTTAAACTGACTGGTTCTTTAAAAGGAACCTGTATTTTTAAAATACTACCAAGAAGAATATTTAAAGGATAACAAATATTAAGATTATAATTTTTGACTAATTTTTTATCAAGGTGATATAAATTTAAAAGGAGTCCGGTGCAAGAGGTGATTCCTGATCTTTCGGCAATTCCCCAAACACTGGTGTCAATAAATTCCGCTCCATTTTCAACAGCTTTTTGAGCATTAATCAAAGCATAACCGCGATCATCATGAAAGTGACACTCAATATTTTTTTGGGGGTATCTTTTTTTTAAAATTTTAATTATTTTTTCAACTTCATCTGGAGTTGCAATTCCTACCGTATCAGGCACTCCAAAAGTATCAACAAATTTATGAATTTGGTCATAAATTTCAAAAATATCTTCTAAGGAGGTACGAAAAAAATCTTCGGCGCTAAAACGAAGATAAATATTGGGATAAGCTTTTTTGGTTTTTATAATAGTGTCTTTTATTATCTTAAAAAGCTCTTCTTTAGTTTTTTTGAAATGGTATTTTTGGGCATGTTTTGATATTCCCATATAGAGATTTAAACCATCGAATCCAGCCTTAATTGCTTCTTTGATATCTTTTGGGTGACAACGGCAATGAGCTAAAAAGAAAATTTTTTCCTTTGTAATTTGTTTGCTAAATTTTAATAACTCTTGAAAATCTTTATTTTCTATGGGAGAAACTACAGGAGAAAAAAATTCAAAATGACGAATACCCAGTTTGATAAGAGCTTCAAAAATTTTTTTCTTTTCGTTGATATTGAATCGATATTTAAAGCTATCAAACATTAAAGGCGATTGCTGCCCATCTCTAAAGGTGGTATCGATTAATCCTTTAAACATAGATAGTAAGTCAAATATTAATTTATATTGGATGAAGTCCTAAAAACTCTAATCCTAAATTTTCTTCAAAATTATACATTATATTCATACATTGAACTGCCTGACCGGCTGTCCCTTTGGTTAAGTTGTCGATGGCGGCAATAATGACTAAGCGATTACTTCTTTTATCAATCGCAAAACCAATCTCGCAAAAATTTGTTCCGGTTAAAATTTTTGGTTCGGGATAGCGATAGATGCCAAAGTTTTGACTGATAATTCTTATAAACTTTTCTTTTTGGTAATGTTTTTTGTAAATATTTTTAATCTCTTCGATCGAAGTTTCTTTTTTTAAAAAAGTATGGATGGTGACCAATATTCCTCTTACCATATCTATTGCCGTGGCTGAGATATCAACTTTTATCTTTGGTTTGATTTTTTTAAAAACCATCTCAATTTCTGCCGTGTGACGATGACCAGCGGGGGCGTATGAGCGGACGCAGCCGGCTCTTTCTGGATGATGAGTTGAAAGGCTATAATTTTTTCCTGATTGCGAACTACTCATTTTGGCATCGATAATAATTGGACTTTCTTTGATAATGTTTTCTTTAATAACAGGATATAAGCCTAAAATAGAAACTGTTGCTTCGCAGCCAGGACAAGCAACAAAAGATGATTTTCTAATTTTTTCTCGATAAATTTCTGGTAGTCCATAGACAAATTTTTTCAGAAGTTTTGGATTTTTATGTTCTTTTTGATACCAATAAAGCCAATCTTTTTCATTTTCTAAACGAAAATCAGCTCCCAAATCGATGATTTTATTAGAAAGCTTTATTAATTTATCTATGTATTCCATTGAGACTCCATTGGGTAAAGCAACAAATATAAGGTCAACTTTTTCTTTAATTTCGTTGATAGAATTAAAAGAAAGATTAATACCTTTAAGATTTGGGTGAATAAAAAAAACAGGTAGATTTTTATATCTTTCGCTAGTAACGAATTTTATTTTTACTTTAGGGTGATAACTTAAAAGCCTTAAAAGTTCTCCTCCTGCATAACCTGATCCGCCAACGATACCTACCTCAATCATTTTATTTTTTTAAGACAATAATTGATAATTGCAGAAGAGATACTGACTCCTGTTGGTTTTTCTGAGTTTTTAAATTCCATTGTGTGATTGACTTCATTGATTAGATAGCCTTCTTTAGTCTCAAAAACATCCATGGCCAAAATTCCATGACCAATCGCTTCTGAGGCTTTAAAACATATTTCTTTAAGTTTAGGATTAATTTCACATTTTGAGGCAACGCCGCCTCTTGCGGTGTTGGTAATCCAATGATGACTGTTTCTGTATATGGCGCAGATTACCTCTCCGTCAAAAACAAAAGCCCGAATATCTCGTCCTCCTTTTTCAATAAACTTTTGAATATATAAAGCTTTTTGAAAAGGTGAACTTAAGTATTGTTTATGTTCAAAGATGGCTTCTAACGCATCGTCATCGTTGACTTTAGCTAGCATTCTTCCCCAAGAACCAGTGGTTGGCTTTATAACAACCGGATAGCCTTCTAATTTTTCAATTAATTTTTTGGCCTCGCCCAAAGAAAAAGCCAAACCAAATTTTGGTTGAGGTACACCTTTTTTTTCCAAAAGAATCGAGGTAAAAAATTTATCATCACAATTTTGAATAATTTTGAAAGAATTGACGGTTTTTATTCCCAAACTTTCTAAAAAAAAGGCAACATATTTTTCTTTTGTTGATGAAACTGAGCGCAAAAGAGCGATATCAAATTTTGCTTCAAAAACATCTTTTTTTAAGATAAGATTATCAATATTTATTAGATCAAGAGAAACATTTAATTTGTTTGCCGCTTCAATTAGAAGTTTTTCATCACCGCGAATGATGTTGTAAAAAAGGCCGATTTTATATTTTCTCATATTAATTTTTAAAAATTTTAAATTTTTACTCTCCCCAGTCTTCTTCTATGTTTGGTGCTTCGGTGAAAATAATCTTTTTATTCTTTATTTCTTTCACTATCAGTCTTTGATTACAAGAAGAACAGACAATCAGTTCATTAACTTCAGGATTTTTAACTTCTAATAATTGTGAACATAAAGGACATTGACCGCTCATAATTTTTTTAAAGAATTTAAACTTTTAATTGTTTTAAGATAAAAAGAAATTTTATTATCAGATGTTATTTTTGTCAAAAAAATTTAAAAATTGAAAAAAAATTAAATATTTTGTAAAATTTTTTAATATGCAAACGATAAAAGATGTTTGTTTTCAAATAATCGAAGACAACCCCGATTTAAAAGAGATTTTTTTAAGTCCTCATGTGAATATTTCTTCTTTAGCAAAGGAAATAAAACCTAAAGTTGAGGAGATTCTTTTTAAAAAAGTTAATTTAATATCAATCATTCTTTCTTTAAAACGGATAAAAGAAGGAATAAAACCAAAAAAAATAAAAATATATCAATCTTTACCTGATATTTTAATAAAAAATAATGTGGTTGAGGCGATTTTTGATCTTAAAGATGAAAATTTAAAAAAAGCTTTTATTGAAAAGATTTTTAAACAATCATATGCATTTGTAAAAGAGGCGTATGAAATAACCGTTATTTTCGATAGATTAAAATGGAATCAAATGAAACTTGATATTAAACCAAAAAAGATAATTCTAGATTTAGATGTTGTTCATATTATTTTACCTGAAGAAAGTATTTATGTTCCTGGTCTTTATTATCATTTTCTTAAAGCGATTCAATCAAAAGAGATAAGTTTAGTTGAAATTTTTTCCTCTTATACCGAACTTTCATTTGTTGTTTTTCAAAAAGATAGTGAGATGGTGATAAAAATGATTAGAAATACGCTAAGAAAATTAATAGATATCTAATTTGAATTTTTATTAAAAATTTTTAAGATAGATTTTTTTCTCTTAAATCTCGGACTCTCTGAATTTCTTCAATGTCTTTTTCCATTATTGGTTTATTTATTTCATTAAAATTCCTATAGCATTCTTCTAATTGTTTATACAATTCGCCTAAATCTTTTATTTTGCCTCTATTATAATCTTCATATATATTTGGATATCTAGATTCTATAAATTTTCTAAAATTTGGATAATAAGAAGGTAAGAAAAATAATAAGAATTCAATATGTATTTTAGTATTCATCATGCCAAGACCTATACCTTTAATTCTGTCCAAAATTGCTTTTGTCAGTTCAAGGGGGGTAAAATTAGCATATTTTTGTCCATCAGAAACAGCCGTTGCTGATTCAATTAATGTTAATTTATATCCTCTTTCTCTCGATATTTTTTCTATAAAGCCATCATCTATCATGCCACCTAAGTGATATTTAATTATTTCCTTTAATTTTTTTAATCTAAAGTAACTGTTTCCCATTATTAGCTTTGGATTTTTATAAAAAAGCTCAAATGCTTTTTTTATTTTACTGTAAGGAATCTCTTCTCCTTTTTTATTTAAGTATATTCTTCGACCAACTGCTATATCATAATCGTTTTTTATAGCTTCACTCATATTTATTAGCCAATCAGGTGGAATTACAGTATCATCGTCAATAAATCCTACCTCTTCTATATTATCTGGCAATATACTTACACCTAATTGAATGGGATAAGAAGGACCTCTTAGGTTTTGATTATTATATATAATTAACTCAACGGGATTTCCTATTGATTCTAACATTTCTTCCAATTTTTTATTTTGATCATCTTCAGAATTATGGGAAATTATATATATTTTTATTGTTTTATTTTCTGGAATTTTAAGTTGAGATAAAGCATATAATACGGCATGTAAATGTCCTTTTTCAATGTCGTTATGCACAGGTATTATTATAGCGGTATTAGCATCTTTATCATTAATTGTAAATCTACCCTCATGAAAATTTTGTTTTATATCATTACTATATTCTTCCCAAAATTTTTTTGGGTTATTTATTGATTGCCTAAAGGCTTCTATTGGTGTTAAGGTTTTATTCCTTAAAGTTTCTGCTGAGGCTGTTTCAGACACAAAATCAATATATTAATAATAATTAATAATTTTATTTTATTAAAACATTAAAATAGAATCTTTTTAAATTATTAATTATATTTTTATATCTTACAATGTTTATAAGGACAGAATTCTTCTTTACAACAAACATTTTGTTTATTTAAAATTTTTACAATTCGCCAAAGGTTGCGAAGAAGAGAGCTTTTAAGATACAAAAAATCACCGGGTTTTATAATTTTTTTTAAAATATCTGCTGCTTCAAAAACATCTTTGGCAAAAAAAAGTTTATCTTTGGCAAAACCCAAATTTCTTGCTTCATCAATTGTATACTTTCGAAACTCCCCTACTCCAACAACAATATCTGGCGGATATTTGATTAAAGTTTTGGCGGTATTTTTGTGTTCTTTTATTGGGTCATAAAGTTCGCCCATAACCCCTAAAATCGCAATTTTTCTTCCTTTTTTGTAGTCAATCTTATAAAAAGTTTTTAAGCCTTCATCGGTTGATTTGGGGCTGGCGCGAAGACAGTCGTTTAGAAGAATTGTTTCCATTGGTCCTTTTTCGATATTCATTCGCCCTCTTAGCGGTTCGATCTCTGAGATAGTTTTATTAAAGATGTTATCAACTTCTGAATGGTTATGAAATATGGTTTTTAAGACGACAAAAACAGCGGTGAGATTGTAAGCATGATGAAGGCCGATTAATTTGGTTGAAACATACTGAAAGTTGTTTGAGCTTTTTGAAAATAATTTAAACTGAGTACCACCTAAACTTACTTTTACTGAATTTTTGTCGAAATAATACTGGCATTTTTCTTTTTTATG
>Ga0308392_1000016_pt1 | contig 56095 bp, 39 predicted proteins | sample Hotspr20Samplem2_FD_202361 | JGI IMG/M metagenome (GOLD analysis project Ga0308392, IMG submission 202361) | Hot spring phototrophic mat microbial communities from Octopus Spring, Yellowstone National Park, Wyoming, United States - 20050624_m2 ... | reverse complement strand
TCCGGGACATCGCCAACGCCGTCTTCGACATCGTGCGGAACATCCCGTTTACGATCCGGCAGGCCGAAACGGCCGACACCACCCGGCCGAACCTGAACTGGGACCGCCCGTTCTCCGCCGCCGGCGCTCCGACCTTCATGTTGATCAATCAGTTCGGAGAGCCGACCTCTTACGTGAACCAGTGGCAGGCCTCCGTGCAGCGTGAACTGACTCGAAACCTCGCACTGGAGGTGACTTACATGGGTTCGAGCGGCGTCAAACTACGCCGCCTGACCTCGTACAATAACCCCGAACCACGCCCTGGAAACCCGAACTTGAACCGGCCCTTTCCGAAATTCAACGGCAGCTTTCAGAATATGAACGCACCTTGCCATTCGAGCTACCATGCCCTACAGGTGCGCCTACAACATCGGTTCGCCCACGGCTTTACGCTGCTGACGTCTTACGCCTACGGCAAGTCGATCGATAACGGCTCCGGGATCCGCACCACCGACGGCGATCCGCTGACGCCATCGGACAATTACAATCTGCGCCATGAGCGGGGACTCTCGGCATTCGACTTTCGCCAGCGCCTCACGACTTCGTTTCTCTACGAGCTGCCTTTTGGCGCCGGCAAGGCCGTCAAGTTCGGCGGAAACCGAATCGCGAACTGGTTCTTGGGCGGCTGGCAGCTCGGCGGGATTATTACGTTCCAGGACGGGTTCCCGTTGACGGCCTACTGCGGGCCCGGCAACATTCAAAACGGCGGCGGCTACTGCAAACCGGACGTGGTACCGGGCCAAAATCCGAATCTCCCCAAAGGCGAGCAGCGGGTGACGCGGTTCTTCAATACTGCGGCATTTGTGGATCGGCTCGGCCAGGATCCGGCTCGCATTACGGAGTTTCGCTACGGAACCGCCGGACGCAACACCATCATCGGTCCTGGGATCATCTCGGTGGATGCGAGCATGAACAAGTTTTTCCGAATCCGCGAAGGACATACTCTCGAATTTCGCAGCGAATTCTTCAATCTGCCTAACCACCCGATTTTCGCTCCGCCGGGCACAACGCTGCGTACGGCCACTTACGGTGTCATCGGAGCGACGAAATTGGACTCGCGGCAGATTCAGTTCGCGCTCAAGTACGCTTTTTGAGCGCTTAACGGCTGGCGGAACCTTCCGATCGAGCTGGAGAGCTCCGCAGCCTCAATCGACCAGCGTGAGCCGATAGCTGCTCGCAGGCGCTCCCGGCGGCGCCGTGAGTCGTAGAGCTCCAACCTGCGCCGATACGAAATACTCGCCCAGCCTCGAGCCGGAAGGAAACGGGCCGAGAACCGCCCGGTAGGTGCGGCGGCCGAGGTGGTCCGCCTCCCGAGTCTCCCAGGCGGAGCGGCCAAGTGTCCGCCAATGCAGAGTGACGCGTTTGGGAGCCTCTCGGCCGGTAACGAGGATCTGGAGTGGCACACGGCTCGTCGGCGAGAGCAAACCCGGGCGTGTGGGCACCACCAGGCGCGCGGGCGCCTCTTCATCCGGGGCCGTCACCTCGGCGAAGCGCTCGGCGATCTCTTTGGGCAGCTCGCCCAGGTACTCCTGCAAAGAAAGCGGCAGGCGAAACAGCGCCAGGCGCACGAACTTGTTGTGCTTGGAGGCGAGCGTGCCCAGGTCGTTCCGCGTCGCCACGATGCGCTGGAAGGCTAACATGGCGGCGCGAACTTCGCCGGCCAGGCGCAGCCAAAACGGCACGGCCTGGGCCGCAACGAGCTGCCGCGCGGCCGCTGCATCGCCGGCTTTTTTGAGCTCGCCTGCCTTTTCCAGGAGGCGATGAATTGAGCTTGCCAGCGTCCAGGCTTCGGCGTACGGCACCAGGAACTCGACGTGCCCGGCCAGGTAGGCGAGCTTTTCGCGCTCCTCTTCCGAGCTTGCTTCCGCCAGCAGCTTCCGGAAAGTCTCGAGCACCTCTCTTTGGGAGGCAATCGTCGCCGGCTCCGGATCGTATCCCGCCCAATAGGTGAAGGCTTCGTTATAGTCCCCGGAAAACTGGCGGATGACGGCGTGGCCGTCCTTATATTCGCCGGTGAAGCTGGATAGCAGCTTTCGGTTTTGGTCGATGTCGTCCAGCAGGCGGGCGAGGCGGCCGGCGCGCTCACCCGCCGCCTGGGTGGCGGCATAGGCCTGATAGTAGGCGGCCGGCTGAAGCGTCTCGTCCCAGAGCGCCCGGGCGAAAAATCCTGCGGTGGGATCGACGATCCGGTGGCGCCAGTGGATGCCAAGCATGCCCTGGCATCCATAGCGGGCGGCCAGGTCGATGTCGCGCCGGAAGCGGTGGACGTGAAACTGCGCCTGCCACATGCCGGGGTCGTCTTCGAGCCAGGGAATCGGCCAGCGCTCGCGCCCCTCGAGCTTGCCGAAGACCTCGTGTACAGGGTCCCAGCCGAGCGAGTCGCTCAAGCAGGAGAAGATGATGTCACCGGGGAGCCTTTCGTGGAAGTAGGCGAAATGGCGCGCCACCCCGCCCCAACCCGACAGAACGAGGCGCTTCGTCGGGGCGTGACGGCGCAGGAAGTCGTGCGCCTGAAGGAACGGGGTGAGCGACAGCGGGATGCCGGTGCGGCGGCTCTCCCAGTTCATCTGCTCGTCTTCCCACAACCAGACGTAATCGACCTCCGGGTAGGCTTCGAGGAGCTGAGCGAGGCGGGCCTCGAGCAGCCGGCGTGCGGTGACGGATTCCATGTCGAAGCGGGGTTCGGCCGTACGGCGCTCGGGCAGCTCTCGCGGGCGCACCTCGGGCGGCAAGGCCCGCCAGATCTCGTCGGGGATCTGGTACGGTTCAAAGCCGATGCCGGTGCGGATGCCGAGCTTTCGCGCGTAGGCAAAGGCGCGCCGCAGGAGGTTGCGCGCCAGCTCGGCTGCCTCCCAAGGATCCCGGGCGCGCCTCGCCGCCTCGGAACCGAACACGTCGCTGTCGAAAAAGTCGGCTGCGCCCATCGTGAAGCGCGAGGTGCGCTGCGGCAGATAGCCCCAGCGATGGGTCGCCGTGGTGTCGAGGAACGCGATATGGCCGACGCCGGCGAACTCGAAACTGAGGTACGATTCCGCCCATTGCCGGTCTCCGGTGTAGACGTGCATCCCGAAAAGGTTCGCGCGCATGCGCAGCATGGCCTCGAAATAGGCCAGGAAGTCCTCTTCGTTGTAGACCGTGATGCAGTTCAGGAAATCGGGCCAGGGGAGCAGGCCCCGGCTGGCGAAGCGGGGCGTCGCCAGCCAGCTTGCGCCCTCCGGAGGCAGCCGGAGCAGTGCCGGAGCGTCCAGGGGATAACTCTCGCCGTCGATGCCGAAAAAGGCGCCCTGGCGCTCCAGAAAGTCGAAGACGGCATAAAGCAGCGCCTGCGGACCGGCGCCGATGAGCGAAACCGTCCTGCCGCGCGAGGCGATCTCGTAAGACTCCGGATTGCAGAAGCGTGCCGGTTCGATGCTCAACCGCACCAGCGACTCATCGAGCCCGGGCTGGGCCGACGCCTCGGCGAAGCGGATTTCGCGGCCGAGCCGGAGACGCCTGAGGCCCCGCATGAGCTCGAGGGGCGCCAGACGTTCGGCAAAAGTCGCTTCGCCGCTCCCGGCAACGAGGATACGGGTCGGGCTGCGGTCCGAGGGCAGGACGGGCGCGGCGAGGACGCCCGAGAAAAGCGCGCGGCGGGTCAGCTTCGGTTGCATAGCGGTGCGGTCTCCATTTATGAAATCAAATCCACCCGCCGCTTTTTGGGGAGCCCGTTTCTTGCCCCCGGCGTCGTAGTCTATGCTACGGGAGGAAACGATAGAGGCCATGACGAGCCGAGAACGCATCCTCACCAGCTTGAGCCACCGCGAGCCGGACCAGGTGCCGGTGGATTTCGCGAGCACCGCCGTCACCGGCATCCACGTCAGTGTGGTCGCGGCGCTTAGAGACTACTACGGCCTCGAGAAACGGCCGGTCAAAGTCCACGAACCGTACCAAATGTTGGGTCTCGTCGAGGACGACCTCAAGGCGGCGATGGGCATCGACACCGAAGGCGTCTTCCCGCGCAAGACGCTCTTCGGCTTTGAGAATCGCGGCTGGAAGCCCTGGCGCTGCCAGGACGGCCTCGAGGTGCTCGTCCCGGAGGACTTTCGCACGACGGTGGACGCCAACGGCGACATCCTGATCTACCCTGAAGGAGACCTGAGCGCGCCGCCGAGCGGCAAGATGCCCAAAGGCGGCTTCTTCTTTGACACGATCGTGCGCCAGGAGCCGATTGACGAAGAGCGGCTCAACCCCGAGGACAACCTTGAAGAGTTCGGGCCGGTGACCGAGGAAGACCTGGACTATTTCCGCCGCGAGGTGGATGCCGCGGCGGGCAAAGGCCGCGCCGTGGTGGCCAATTTCGGCGGCACCGGTTTCGGCGACATTGCGCTGGTGCCCGCGCCCTTCCTGAAATACCCGAAAGGGATCCGCGACATCGCCGAGTGGTACATCTCCACGCGCACGCGCCGCGACTACATTCACGCCGTCTTCAGCAAGCAGTGTGAATACGCCCTGGCAAACCTGGCGCGCATTTGCGAGGTGGTCGGCAACAGGGTCGACGTGGTCTTTTTGTGCGGCACGGACTTCGGTACGCAGGAGTCGTCCTTCTGCTCGCGCCAGACCTTCGATGAGCTCTGGCTGCCGTACTACAAGCGGATCAACGACTGGATCCATGCGAATACCACCTGGAAGTGTTTCAAACATTCCTGCGGTTCTGTGGAGCGTTTTATCCCCTCCTTCCTCGAGGCCGGCTTCGATATCCTCAACCCGGTGCAGTGTTCGGCCGCGCATATGGAGCCCGAGCAGCTCAAATCCACCTACGGCGACCGGCTGACCTTCTGGGGCGGCGGCGTGGATACGCAACGGACGCTGCCCTTTGGCACGCCGCAGCAGGTGCGCGAAGAGGTGCTCCGGCGCCTGGAGATCTTCTCGAAGGGCGGCGGCTACGTCTTCAATTCGATCCATAACATCCAGGCCGGTACACCGGTGGAGAACGTCGTCGCCATGCTCGAGGCGGTGCGGGAGTTCAACGGTCGGAGGGGGTGATTGCCGTGGCTGCTTATCAGAAGAGCTTTCGCCTGTCCACCCGGGGCAACTGCCACGTGATCGACATCCACGGCCAGGTAGAGCGGATCGTGCGCGAGAGTGGCATCCGGACGGGCATCGCCAACGTCTCCGCCCGCGGCTCCACCGTGGGCGTGACCACGATCGAGTACGAGCCGGGCTGCATCGCCGACCTGCGGCGTGCGCTCGATCAGATCGCCCCGCCGACCTCCGATTACGCGCACAACGCGCGCTGGGGGGACAATAACGGCTATTCGCACCTCCGCAGCGCGCTCATCGGCACAGCCAAGAGCTACCCGGTGATCGAAGGACGGCTTGGCACCGGCACCTGGCAGCAGATTGTCTTGTGCGATTTCGACGACACCCCGCGCGAGCGCGAGATCACGGTCACCGTCGTCGGCGAGCCGTAGTCGCGCTCCTCAGGCGGGCCGCTCGGGCCAGGCGTGCTTGGGGTAACGACGCGCCAACTCGCGGCGCACCTGCGGGTAGAGCCGTTCCCAGAAGCCGGCCAGATCGCTTGTTGTCTGGACGGGCCGCTGGTTCGGCGCCAGCAGCCGGACGACCAGGGGCTGGGCGCCGCGCGCGATTCTGGGCGTCTCGCGCAGGCCGAAGAAGTCCTGGAGGCGCGAGGCCACCCACGGTGCGCCGTCCTTGTCGTAGTGCACCCGAAGTCGCCTTCCGCTCGGCAGGCGGATCAACTCCGGCGCCACCTCCTCGAGCAAGCCAAGGGCGTGCGGCGGCAGCCGCCGCTTCAACTGTTCAAGGAGTCCGCCGCCGCGGGCCGCCTCCTCGAGCTCGGCAAAGCTCCTTCGGCCGCGGCACAGCTCGACGAGTGCGGCCTCGGCGTCGTTTTCGGTGAGGGGCGTGATTTCGGCGTGCCGGGCGGCGAAGGCCATCCGGGCAAGAAAGGCGTCCAGGACCTGGCGATCGACAAAGCGGCCGAGACCCGCCTCGAGTGCCTTTTCGGCCAGCAGGGCTGCCGCTGCCTCCGGATCCGGCCTGGCGTCGGCCGATTGTTCGAGGACGACGGCGTCGAAGAAAAGCGCACTCACGGCCTCCACGCGCTCCGCAGCTCGGTTCCAGCTCAGGCTCCGGCGTTCCTGGACGCGCTCGGGGTACATATCGAGAAGCCACTCCGCCTCGATGGCGCTGGCCAGACGGACCACCGGCAAACCCTGCTCCGGCCGCTCCTCGATTTCGACCGCCACCATCAGATCGTGCGTGCGGACGACACTCTCCCGCGACAGGATGGCGGCCCCGCCCGAGGCGAGCAGCAGTTCGTTGTCGCGCCTCCGGCGGGCGACGCGGTCCGGGAAGGCCTCCAGGACGGCCTTGAGCAAAGCCTCTTCCTTCCAGGTTTCCGAACGGCGCGGCCGCACGAGACGCTTGAGCTGACGGATGAGCCGATCAATGCGGGGCGATCGTTCCTGATCGAGCAGCGCCAGCAGATCGGAAGGCCCGGCATGGCCGCCGGCTGCCGGGGCCAGGCGCTCGCCTTCGCTGAGCAGCGCCGCCACGGCGCAGGCCGGCTCGCCGGCGCCGCGAGCCTCGGCCGCAAGGATCAAACGGCCCAGGCGCGGGTGCAGCGGCGCGGACGCCATCCGGCGGCCGGCCTCGGTCAGACGCCGATGCGGGTCGACGGCCCCGAGCTGCCGGAGCAGCGTTTCTGCGGCGGCGAGAGCGCCCGGGGGCGGCGGGTCGAGCCACGCCAGTTCGGCTAGGTCGGCGATTCCGCAGGCGTGCGCCTGAAGCGCGATCTGGGAAAGCTCGCGGCGCGTGATTTCAGGCGCCTCCCGCTCGGGCCGCCGCAGGAAGTCCTGCTCCGGGTAGAGCCGGATGACGCGCCCGGGCCGCGTGCGACCTGCGCGGCCGGCGCGCTGCGTCGCCGAGGCCTTGCTGATGCGGCTCACGCGCAGCAGGGGCAAGCCGGACCAGGGCGAATCGCTTGCCTGGCGCGCCAGACCGCTGTCGATCACCGCGCTCACCCCCTCGATGGTGACGGAGCTCTCTGCCACGTTGGTCGAGAAGATGACTTTCGGGGTCCCGGTCGGCGTCACGGCCCGGTCCTGCTCCTCCGGCGCCAGGTCGCCGTGGAGCGGCAGAGCGAGCAGGCGGTGCCGGGCTACTAAAGGTTGGCAGGCCCGCATGGCGCGTTGGATTTCGCTTGCGCCGGGCAGGAAGACGAGAACGTCGCCGTCCAGGCCTCCCTCGATCAAACGCGCGAGTGCGGCGCGGACCTGCTCCTCGAGCGGCTGCGCCGAGTGCGGCGTGTAGCGGATCGCCAGCGGATGGAGGCGTCCCTCGGCGCGAATCACGGGGCAGTCGCCCAAAAAACGCGCTATCGGGGCCGCCTCGAGCGTCGCCGACATAACGACGAGTCGCAGCTCCGGCCGCTTCTCGCGTTGCAGGCGCCGCAGGAGGGCCAGGGCGAAATCGGTCTCGAGGTGCCGTTCGTGAAACTCATCGAGCACAACGACGGAGACGCCTTCGAGCTCCGGATCCCTGATCAGGCGGCGCGTGAGCACGCCTTCGGTGAGGAACCAGAGCCGGGTGGCGGCTCCTCCGAGGCTCTCGAAGCGCACTTGATAACCGACGCTGCTCCCGACCGATTCGCCGAGCTCGGCCGCGACGCGGCGCGCGGCCAGCCGCGCCGCCAGCCTGCGGGGTTCGAGCACCAGCACCTGGCCGGGCCCGAGCGCCACGAGCGCCGGCGGCACCCTCGTGGTCTTGCCAGCTCCGGGCGGAGCCTCGATCACCAGGTTGGGCTGCGCCTTCAGGCTTTCGAGAATCTGCGGCAGAAGCGGGTCAATCGGTAACCGAGGTCGCGTCATTTGACTGGTGTGGCCGTTTCCTGATTACACTCGAAGGGTTATGCGTGACAGCTTCCCTCCGCTTTCGCCGCCCAAACGCCTCCTGCTGGGACCCGGACCGAGTCCGGTCGAGCCGCGCGTCTATGAGGCGCTTCGTAAACCGATTGTAGGGCACCTGGATCCGTACCTTTTCGACGTGGCCGCGGAAATTCGCGAGCTGCTCCAATGCGTCTTTGAAACGCGTAATGAGCTGACACTGGTCGTCTCCGGTACGGGGACCTCAGGCATGGAGGCGGCCATCAGCAATTTTGTCGAACCCGGCGCCAAGGTTGCCGTCTTCGTCAACGGCTATTTTTGCGAGCGGATCGCGGAAATGGTGCGCCGTCAGGGCGCCGAGCTGGTGCGCTTGGAGAGACCCTGGGGTGAGGCCTTCGATGCCGGCGAGGCGCGCGAGTTCATCCGGCGCGAGCGGCCGGCGGTGGTGGCCTTCGTGCACGGGGAAACCTCGACCGGGGTCGTGCAGGATGGCAAGGCGATTTGTGAGGCGGCGCATGAGGTCGATGCGATCGTCATCGCCGACACGGTCACCACGCTCGGTAACATGCCGGTCAAGGTCGATGAGACGGGCATCGACGTCGCCTACAGTTGCTCGCAGAAGGGGCTGGCGTGTACGCCCGGACTGGCGCCGATCACCGTCTCGCCGCGTGCGGCTGAACGACTGCGGCAGCGAAGCGCGCCGAACCCCTCCTTCTACCTCGATCTGAGGCTACTCGAGGACTACTACCACAACCGGCGCTATCACCACACGGCCTCGGCTTCGCTGCTCTACGCGATGCGGGAGGCGCTGGCGATCGTCCACGAAGAGGGGCTCGAGCGGCGCTTCGACCGCATACGGACCAACCATCGGGCCTTCGTCGCCGGAGTCGAGGCGATGGGCCTTGCGATGTTGGTGGCTGAGCCGTATCGGCTCTGGCCTTTGAACACGCCCCGACTGCCTGAGGGAATAGACGACGTCCAGGTGCGCCAGTACCTGCTCCACGAGTTCGGCATCGAGGTGCTCGGCGGCTTCGGACCGCTTGCCGGAAAGGTGCTCCGTGTCGGGATCATGGGGGCGGGTTCGACCAAAGAGAACGTGCTCGCCGTGCTCGAGGCGCTCGAGCGGGCGCTTGCCTCGCAAGGTTGGCGGCCGAAGGCGAGCGGCAGGGAGGCCGCCGAGGCCTTCTACGCGCGCTTGAGCGCTTCGCCGGCTTCGACCGGGGCGCAGGCCTGAACCCTCCGCCGCTGTGCACGCCGTCGTCTACGGGCTGGCCGCGGCGGCGCTGGCGCTTGCGGTGCGGTCGCTCGTCGCTCTCCGGCGCAGCCGCCGCGATTACGCAGAGCGCTTGGCCGACCGCTGCCAGAACCGCTACCTTCCCCGCGTCACGCTGATCGTTCCGGTGAAAGGGCCGGAGGAGGGCCTGGCGGAAAACCTGCGCTCGCTTGCCCGGCAGGACTATCCCGATTATGAGTTGATCGTGACCGCTCGCAGCGAGGCGGACGTGCCCGCAGCGACAGTGCCGGACCGGGCGCGCCTGGTTCTAGCGGGCGACGGCGATCCTTCAACGGGCGAAAAGGTCAACAACCTCGTGGCTGCCGTCAAGCATGCTTCAGCAGAGACGGAGGTCTTTGCGTTTGCCGACTCCGACGGGCGGGTGGAAGCGGGCTGGCTTAGGGCGCTCGTGGCGCCGCTGGCGGAGCCCGGCGTCGGCGCCGCGACCGGCTACCGCGTCTATGTTCCCGAGCCGCCGGACGCGCCATCGCTGTTGAGGGCCTTATGGAACGGCTCGATCCTCGGCTCGCTCGGCGCCGGCGACAGCCCTCTGGTCTGGGGCGGCGCCATGGCGATCCGCCGGGAAACCTTCATCCAGGCTCGCGTGCTCCAATCCTGGCGGGGAACTGTGAGTGACGACTATGCCCTGGCGGAGGCGGTGCGCCGCGCCGGAATGCGGATTCGCTTCGCTCCGGGCGCTCTGGTTGCCTCGACCGACCGCGTCACTGTGCGGGCGCTAGCCGCGTGGGTCCGCCGCCAGCTCGTGATCACCCGCGTTTACAACCCACGGCTTTGGCGGATGGCGCTTTGGGCCACCGCCGTCTACTGCGGGGCGTCGATAGCGTCGTTGGCTACGGTGATCTCCGGTGAGATAGCGGGTTGGGGTCTGCTGGCGCTGCTGGCTGCCCAGGAGATTCTCAAAGCGAACGGCTGGATGAGACTAGCGGCGGCGGCCTTGCCTGCGGCGCAGCTCTGGGCGGAGCGCTATGGCAAGCGGCTGGCCTGTTGGGCGCCCTTGAGCCCATGGATTTGGCTCGCGGGTCTGGCGCTGTCGGCCTGCTCGCGCGAGATCGAGTGGCGCGGACGGCGTTACCGGCTGAGCCCGCCGCGGTCCACGGTCCGCTGACGCCGCGGCGTTGCGTTGTCGCCCTGTGGCGCCCGATGGCACCCGGGTGGTATAGTTATGTCGCCGAGAGGGGTCTCCACAATGAGAACCAATTTCGCGATTTGCTTTGGCCTGCTGGTGTGCCTTTTGGCGGCTGCCCCGCCGCTTGCCGGCCAGGCCATCACCGCCAAGGTCGTCGGAACGGTCGCCGATCCGAGCGGCGCGGCCGTCCCGCAGGCCACCGTATCGATCACCAACGTCGCTACGGGGCAGACCCGCACCACCACGACCAACGAGGTCGGTAACTACGAATTTTCCTTCCTCCCCGTCGGCAGCTACACGATGTCGGTAGAGAAGGAGGGCTTTCAGAAGACCGGCGTTCGCCCGTTCCGACTGAGTGTCGATCAGGTGGCCCGCGTCGACGTCACCTTAGAGGTCGGCCAGGTGACCGAGGTCGTCGAAGTGGCGGCGACGGCGGTCGGTCTTCAAACCGAGGACGCCACGGTCGGCACGGTCATCGACAGCCAGAAAGTGGTCGAGCTGCCGTTGAACGGACGCTCCTTCGTGCAGCTCGCCTTGCTCACGCCGGGAGTCAACCCCGGCACGCCTGGCTCCATCACGGTGCGCCGCCGCCGAGGAGCGGTCGGCCAGGACGTCGGCATGTCCGCCAACGGGGCGCGCGACACGCAGAACCGTTTCTACTATGACGGCATCGAGGCGATGGACCTGGACAGCTACAGTTTCAGTTTTTCGCCCTCGGTGGACGCCATCCAAGAGTTCAAGGTCCAAAGCAGCACCTATTCGGCCGAGGTGGGCGGCGCGCCCGGCGGTCAGGTGAACCTGACCACGAAGAGCGGCACCAACGAGCTCCATGGAACTGCCTGGTGGTTCAACCGCAACGATGCCTTCACGGCGCTTGCCCCCTTTCAGCCCTATTCGCCCACAGCCAGGCCGCCGCGCTTGAATCGGAATCAGTTCGGCGCCAACCTCGGCGGGCCGATCAGAAAAAACAAGACCTTTTACTTTTTCAACTGGGAGTCCGGCCGGCAGCTTTCGGGCAGCTTCGGCGGCACGGCCTTCGTTCCGCCGGTAGCCTATCGCACAGGCGACTTCTCGGCCTCGAGCGCCATCATTCATGACCCGCTCACCGGCCGGCCGTTTCCGGGCAATCGCATCCCCGCGGACCGCATCCGGAACTACGCCAAGAAGTTCCTGGAGTTCGTGCCGCCGCCCAATACCAGCGAGCCGGCCATCAACTACCGCGGCCCACGCCTTTCGGCGCCCATCGATCAGGACCAGTACATCACCCGCGTCGACCACCAGTTCTCCAGCTCGAACACGCTTTATGGCAGCTACATGTACAACATCCAGATCGACAACTCGATTCCCACCTTCGGTCCCGACACCCGCGGCAACCGCGCCCGGGCTCAGAACGCCAGCCTCACCGACGTCCATGTCGTGTCGCCGTCGATGGTGAACGAGCTGCGTCTGGGCTGGCACCGCTTCTACGAGCACGAGTTCTTCGGCACGACCTACAAGAAAGAGTATGATGTGGCCAACATCATCGGACTGCCCGGCGTCTCGAAGAATCCGCGCGACTACGGCTTTCCCACATTCGGCGGGGCCGGCTATGACTTCCCCACCACGCGGGGCATCGGGCCGCGCGACCGGATGAACCAGCTCTGGCAGGTCTCTGACAACGTTTCGCTGCGGCGCGGCAACCACTTCATGAAGTTCGGGGCGGTGATCATGCGCCGGAACTGGACCTTCGACGAGGCGGTCGACCCGCGCGGCTCGTTCGGCTTTGACGGTCGAACGGTCTCGGGCGGAGCGGCCCCGGTGCGCGAGCACGCCTTCGCGGCCTTCCTGTTGGGGCTGGCCACCAGCGCCCAGGTGAGCGCGGAGCCCTTCGCCACGCGCATGAACAACTGGTGGCAGGCCTACTACTTCCAGAATGACTGGCGGGTAAGCTCGCGGCTGACGCTCAACTTCGGCCTGCGCTACGAATACTTCTCGCCGGCAATCCAGCGCGGTCCGGCCGTGAATTTCGACCTGGACGGGCCGGTACCCGGCTTCACCGTCTCGCGGCAGACCTTCTGGGGGTTCGGCGACATTCCCGACACGTCGGACCGGCCGCCGTCGCTCGTCTATCCCGACCGGGACAACTTCGGGCCGCGCTTCGGCTTCGCCTACCAGGCGCCGTATCTGAAGGACTTCGTCCTCCGCGGCGGCTACGGCCTGTACTACTTCCCGGAGATCACCAATAGCTGGACGACGCTGACGCTGAATCCGCCGATCGTCAAAACCTACAACTACACCAGCACCTTCGACAGGCCGCTGCAAGTGGAGGAAGTCTTCCTGCGCGCGGCCGATCCGCGCTTCGGGCTGTTCGGCGCCGGGGGGCTAGACCCATACCTGGCCGACTCCTACACGCAGCAGTGGAACCTGACCGCGCAGAAAAGGCTGCCGGCGAACATCTATTTCGACCTGGGCTATGTCGGCTCACGCGGCGTCAATCTCACCATGAGCTTCGACGGCAACCGGCCGATCCAGGTGGTGACGCCCGGCCCCGGGGTGCCCGGCGTCGACGCGCGTCGGCCCTTCCGCGGCTTTTCGCGCATCGGGATCGCCAAGGCGATCGGTTAGTCCACCTACCATTCGATGCAGATGAAGCTGGAGCGGCGCGTCAGCCGCGGGCTGTCGTTCATCGGCTCCTGGACCTGGTCACACGCCATCAGCAACGCCGACATCTCCACCGTGGGAGGCGGCTTCTACCTGGGCGGCATCCAGGACATCTACGACCTGCGCGGCAATCGCGCCGACGCTACCTTCGACATACGGCACCGGCTGTCCGTGGCGCTGCTCTACGACCTGCCGTTCTTCCGCGAGGCGCAGATTCCTGCGGTGCGCACCTTGCTCGGCGGCTGGCAGATCGGCGCGATCATCACCGAGCAGACCGGCTTCGCCTCGACGCTCAGCGGCATCGGCGACACCACCGGCACCGGCGTGAGCTCGCGCGTGAGCGTCGCACCCGGCCAGAGCGAGAAGCTCAGCAAGCGCACGCGCGAGAAGTGGTTCAACACCGCCGCGTTCATGGAGACGCCGCTCGGGCAGTTCGGCAACGCCTCGCGCATGCCCATCCACTTGCCGGGCCTCAATCAGGTCGACTTCTCGGCGGTGAAGAACTTCCGTTTCGTGGAGCGCTACACCGTGCAGTTTCGCGCGGAGTTCTTCAACTTCTTCAACCACGTCAACCTCGGCGCGCCCGGGCTGAACATCCGGGCTCCGGACGCCTTCGGGCGCATTACCAGCGCCAGCCAGGGTCCCGGAGCGCCCAATGAGGCCCGGGTGATTCAGTTCGGCTTGAAGTTCCTCTTTTAGAGTTTGACCCGGGGAGGTCCCTTGGCCAGGATCTCCTCGAGAATCTCCGGAATTTCGAAGACCGCCCGATTGGAGACCCGCCGCGCCGCGGCCCGGTACCGGTCCAGGATGTCGGGCTCGAGCAGATACTCGACGGCGGGAGTCAAACGGCGAAAGCTGTCGACGACGAGCCCGAAATCGTTTTCGCGGACCCAGTCCGTGTTGTAGCGTTCCTGGGGCATCGTCCAGGCGTTCCGCTCGACGATGACGGGCAGTCCCATCTCGAGCGCCTCGCTGAGGCTGCCGGGCCCGGGCTTTCCGATGAAGAAGTCGGCCAGTTGCATGAAATATGGCACTTCGACGGTGAAGCCTTCGACCCAGAACGGGTACGAAAGCCCGGCGTGGCGCAAACGCTGAGCCAGGGATTCGTTGCGGCCGCACAGGAAGATGGCTTGGAGCGGGCGGCGGACCCGCGCGAGATGCCGTGCGATGTCGAGCATCACCGCCGAGCCCTCACCGCCGAACAGCACCAGCGCGGTGGGCAGCTCGGGCTCCAGACCCAGACGGCGGCGCTCGGCCGCTCGGTCGATCGGCCGAGCTTCAAAGAATTGCGGGCGCAGGATCATGCCCGAGACCGGATAGATCTGCTCGGCAACGAGACCGATCTGGCGGGCCTGCTCGACCGCGCGGAGGGTGCCGCAGATCACATACTGCGCCTGGCGCTCGATCCAAAAATGCGGCGGGTAATCGGCCAGGTCGGTGAGGATGGTCACGAACGGGATCGAGGAGTCGACCCGACCGAGCGCCTCGAACATGGCGCGGTTGAAATGCGGGATGAGCGAAACGACGAGCTTGGGCGGCGAACGCCGCCAGTGGGCCTCGAGCAGCCGGACCTGGTCGGGATGATAGCGCCGAACCAGGAAGTGGAAGCACCGGAGCAGCGCATTCATGCCCAAGGTCAGGTTGTAGCGCAGTAGGAGGTTATAGAAATCCTGGATGCGGCGGCCGGTGTAGCGCTTGATGAGATCGATCTCGTCGAGGAGTTCCTGGAAGTTGACCAGGCGGATCTGCCAGGGCCGGCCTTGGCGCTCCGCGACGGCTTTGAGCGCAGTCGCTGCGGCGCGGTGGCCTCCGCCGGCATCAAAGTAGAAGAAGTCGACCGGGCACGACAAACTCCCATCGTACGCGAGGAGGGCGCTTCCGGCCGCAACAAAATTTGTCACGAATGTTTTTCCTCCTCTTCATCGCTTTGTAACGAATCGAATCCGATAAGAAGATATGAGTGTCGGAAGGGGAGGCGCCCGGGCCGGAAACCTCTACACTGGTAGGAAGCACGCGATGCTGGAATTCATAATCAGGCGCGACCACTTGCTGATGCGCCGCGTCCACCGTTGGCGCGCGCCACGCTGGGTCCGCCTGTGGATGATCTGCGCCACGCGGGGCGGCGACGGCTGGCTCTGGTACCTGATGGGCCTGGCCGTGCTGCTGTTCGGCGGCGCCGAACGCTTCGCCGCCACGGCGGCGGCGGCGCTGGCGGCCGGCCTCGGTATCGTCCTGTTCCTGTGGTTGAAGCGACTTGCCGGCCGCAGGCGGCCTTGCCATATCGAGCCTCACTGTTGGGCGCAGCTGCTGCCGCCGGATCAGTTCTCCTTTCCCTCGGGCCACTCGATCACCGCCTTTGCTGTGGCCACCTCGCTCGGCCTGTTTTACCCGACGTTGATGCTGGGCTTGCTGTTCTGCGCCGCCAGCGTTGCCGTATCCCGCATCTTGCTGGGAATGCACTTCTTGAGCGACGTCGTGGTCGGATCGCTGCTTGGCGCCTCGCTCGGTTACTGGTCCTTCGCCCTGTTTGCCTGAGGCGGACGTCGGGTGAGGCCGTCTATAGTGGTACAGGATAGGCGGCCGCCTGATGCTTCGAACCGCGCTGCTGTACCTTGCCCGCCATCGCCGCCTTCGCCGCTGGGCGGAGAGCTCGCCGGTCGCCCGCCGCTTCACCAGCCGGTTCGTCGCCGGCCAGACGCTCGAGGATGGACTCGCCGTCTGCGCCCGGCTAAACCGAGAAGGCATCCTGGCTACGCTCGATCACCTCGGCGAAAATGTGACCTCGGCAGAGGAGGCAGCGGCTTCGCGCGACGCCTATCTGGCGGCCCTGGACGCCATCGCCGAGCGCGGCCTTCGCGCCACGGTCTCCATCAAACTGACCCATTTCGGCCTGGATTTCTCCGAGAAGGCTTGCCGGGATTACGTCACCAGCGTGGCGCGGCGGGCCAGGGAAACCTTCAATGCGGTGGAGATCGACATGGAGGCTTCCCAGTACGTGGACCGCACCCTGCGTTTAGTGACGGATCTGCACGAGACGTTCGGGTGCGTCCGCGCGGTGATCCAGGCCTACCTGCGCCGCAGCGAGGCCGATCTGCGCATGCTTCTCGGTCGCAGCATTCCGGTGCGGCTGTGCAAAGGGGCCTACATGGAGCCGGCTGCCATCGCCTTCCAGGGCCGGCGCCGAATCCGCGCCAACTACCTCCGGCTTGCCGAAATGCTGCTTGCCGAAGGGCGCCAGCCGGCGTTCGCCACCCACGACGAGCGGCTGATTGCAACCATCATCCGTCGGGCCGGCGAGCTGGGACGCAACCCGGACGGGCTCGAATTCCAGATGCTCTACGGCATTCGCCGAAGCCTCCAGCGCCGTCTGGCCGGACAGGGCTTCGCCGTGCGCCTCTATGTGCCCTACGGCGTCGCCTGGTATCCGTATCTGATGCGTCGCCTCGCGGAGAGACCGGTGAATCTGCTGTTTATCGCCAAGAACCTGCTGCGGAGGTGAACCGTGCCGCGCTGGCGGATCCTCGTTGCGCTCGTCATACTCGGTGTTTTTCTGGCGGCGCTCGCGTGGCTGGCTCCGGTCTACCTTCGCCATTACCAACTGGCACAAGCGGTAGATCGGCTGATGGAGGAACCGGGCTTGGCGGAGCGCCCGCCCGAGCTCGTCCAGGTGGCTGTGGCCGCCCGCGCCGCTGCGCTCGGCATCCCGCTCAAGCCCGAGCAGGTGCGCGTAGCGCGAAGCGCCGGCCGCCTCGAGGTCGAGATCCGCTACTTCGTGCGCCTCGATCTGCCCGTCTACACCGTCGACCTGCATTTCCGGGTGCGTGACCGGAGCCGATGAGCTGCGTGAGAAGATAGAAAGTGAGGAATCCCGTTGCCGCAACGAGCCACGACGCGTGCCGGAGATGAATCCACCCGGAGGAAAGCCTCGGTCGTTTCCTTTATGGCCCGTCCGGCGGGCAAGGTCCTCCTGACGGCCTTCGTGGCCCTGGCGACGCTGGGCACGGTGACGCTCAGCTTTTTCTACCTGCGCTTTGCCCGCCTCACGGACGAGAAGCTCGCCGCCGGGCCCATCGGAAGCTCTGCCATGCTGCTGGCGGCGCCGCGTAAGGTTTCCTTGGGCGACGAGGTCAGCATTCAGGAACTGGTCGCCGAGCTCGAGCGCGCCGGCTACACCGCCTCGGAGTCCAACCCTCTCGGTTGGTACCACGTTCGTCCGGACGCCCTGGAGATCTTTCCTGGCCGCGAATCCTACCTGAGCAGCGAAGGGGGCGCCGCCATCAAGTTCTCTGGCGACCGAGTCACTGAGATCATTTCCCTGCGGGACAACACACCTCGCACGGAAATCCAGCTCGAGCCGGAGCTGGTGACGAACCTGTTCGCTCGGAACCGGGAGAAACGGCGGCTGGTCCGGTTCCAAGACATTCCCAAGGTGCTCGTGGACGCCGTAATTGCGGCCGAAGACAGGCGCTTCTTCCACCACGCCGGGTTTGACCCGATTCGCGTCATCAAGGCCGCTTACGTCAACCTTCGCCAGCAGGAGATCTCGCAAGGGGCCTCGACGCTGAGCATGCAACTGGCCGGAGACCTTTGGCTCGACCGCCGCGAGCGGACCTGGCGCAGGAAGTTCGGCGAAGTGCTGATCACGCTGCATCTGGAGCGCAAGCTTACCAAGCAACAGATCTTCGAGTACTACGCCAACCAGATCTACCTCGGCCACATCGGAAGCTTCGCCGTTCGGGGCTTCGGTCAGGGGGCGCAAGCCTACTTTGCCAAAGACATCCGGCAGCTCACCTTGCCCGAGGCGGCGCTGCTGGCCGGATTGCCGCGAGGACCGGGTTTGTATAATCCCTTCCGGAATCCCGAGCGCGCGCTGGCGCGGCGGAACTGGGTGCTGGGCGAAATGCGCGAGATCGGCGCTATTAGCGAGGAGGAGTATCTCGCCGCCACTCAGGCGCCGCTCGGGGTCACGATGGGCGGTACCGAAGCCGGCGACGCCCCGTATTTCGTCGACCTGGTCAACAATTGGCTGCGGCAGCAATTTCCGGACTACGACTTCCAGTCGGCGAACTATCGCGTCTACACGACGCTCGACCCGAACTTGCAACATGCGGCTGTCGAAGCCGTCCAGACGGGCCTGGCGGGGATTGACGAGCGCTGCCGACGATTGGGACGCACGCGGGAAAACGGCTGGCCCGAGGTGCAGGCGGCGCTGGTGGCCCTGGATCCCCGCACCGGCGCGGTTCGGGCGCTCGTGGGCGGCCGGAGCTACGCCGCCAGCCAGTTGAACCGGGCGCTGGCGCGCCGGCCGCCCGGTTCGTCCTTCAAGCCGTTCGTCTACGCGGCGGCGCTCGAAAGCTCGCTCGAGGGCGGCCCGCTGACGATTACCACCACCACCACGCTGCTGGATGAGCCGACCACCTTCTGGTTCGACAACAAGCCTTACGAGCCGGGTGCCTATAAGGGCGAGTACTACGGGCAGGTGACTCTCCGGCGCGCCTTTGCCAAGAGTCTTAACGTCCCGACTGTGCGGCTGGCGGAGATGGTCGGCTACGACAGAGTGGTGGACCTGGCCCGGCGCGCGGGCATGAATCTGGAGATTCAGCCGACGCCGGCGGTGGCGCTCGGCTCCTACGAGGTCACTCCGCTTGAGATCGCCGGCGCCTATACGATCTTCGCCAACCGCGGCGAGGTGCTCAAGCCTTACTTCGTCCGGATGATTCGCGACGAGACAGGCCGCCTGCTTTATGAGGCCCGGCCGACGCCGACGCCGGCTCTCGATCCGCGGGTGGCGTATCTGATCGTCGACCTGATGCAGGAGGTGATCCGGAGCGGCACCGGCGTCCGGGTTCGTGCGATGGGCTTCAGCGCGCCAACGGCAGGCAAGACGGGCACCTCGCACGATGGCTGGTTTGCCGGTTTCACCTCTGAGCTGTTGTGTGTGGTCTGGGTGGGCTATGACGACTACCGGGATGTGAAACTCGAAGGCGCACAGTCGGCCTTGCCGATCTGGACCGAGTTCATGAAGCGCGCCCACACCTTCCGGGAATACCGACGGGTGAAGCCGTTTGAGCCTCCCGAGGGCATCGTCACGGTCGACATCGATGTGGCAAGCGGCAAGCTGGCCGCGCCCGGCTGCGGCCCCGAAGTGAGCCACGAGGTCTTTATCGCGGGCACTCAGCCGTTGGAGCTATGCAACGGCGGTGTCGTCCAGGTAGCGGGATGGGAAGTGGCGCAGAGCGAACCGAAACTGTGGAGTTCGGCGGGGGTGGGCGGCAAGAGCGCCGGAACGCGACCGGCTCCGCCGCCATCGGCGAGCGCGCCTGCACCCGCGCAGCCGGAGAAGCCGACCAAGAAAGGATTCCTCGGTCGCCTGCTCGATGTGTTTAGATAGGGGTAGGGAGGCGAGACGATGGTTTCCCTGTTCGGCATCGGTTTGCTTTGGCTGTTCGCCGCCGTCAGCCATGCTCAAGAGGCCCCGACGAACCCGCCGCCGCCCGGCGAGCAGGCGCAACCGCCGCGACCTGCGGAGTTGACGCCCCATCGGCGCGGCGATATTCTCATGGCGCGCCGGATGTACCGGGAGGCGATCGAGACTTACCGCGAGGGCATCCGAGAAATCGCGATCATGTACAACAAGATCGGCATCGCATATCACCATCTGAACGATTTGAACGCAGCCCTGCAGAATTATAACAAGGCGGTGAGTATCAGTCCGGACTACGCCGAGGCAATCAATAACATCGGCACGGTATATTACGCCAAAAAAGACTACAAGCGCGCCATTCGTGAATATGAAAGGGCGCTGCGGATCACTCCGAGGTCGGCATCGATTTACAGTAACTTGGGCACGGCCCACTTCGCCCGAAAAAAGTACGACGCGGCATTCGCCGCCTGGCAGAAAGCCCTCGAAATCGACCCTGAGGTCTTCGAGCACCGTTCCATCCATGGAACCCTCCTTCAGGAGCGCAGCGTGGAGGAGCGGGCCAAGTTTCACTTCTTCCTGGCCAAGACGTATGCGAAGGCCGGCCAGGTGGACCGCGCCCTGCAATATTTACGCCGGGCCCTCGAGGAGGGCTTTCGAGAGAAGGACAAGATCCGAAGCGACCCCGATCTGAAGATTCTGGCGGGCAATCAGGAGTTTGAGGCGCTCATGGCGATGGCGCCGCGGGTGCTTTGAGCCGCTCAGCCTTTCGCCGCCAGTTCGCGGCCCAGACGGCTGTGCCGCCGCCCGTAGGCGAAGTAGATCAGCAGGCCGATCGCCAGCCAGCCAAGCAGCCGTATCCAGTTCGGCCAGCCGAGGCCGTACATCAAAAGCAGGTTCACCGCCACGCCGCAAATCGGGAGGAAGGGCACTAAGGGAGTCCGGAAGGGCCGCGGGGCGTGGGGGTGGGAACGGCGCATGAGCGGAACTCCGGCGCAGACGATGGCGAAAGCGAACAGCGTGCCGATGCTGGTCATTTGCGCCACCACCGAAATCGGCATGAATGCCCCCATGGCGCCGACGCCGGCCATGAGCAGGAGATTCGAGCGGTACGGGGTACGGTAGCGGTGGTGGATTTTCGAGAAGGTGTCGGGCAAAAGGCCATCGTGCGCCATCGAGAAGAAGACTCGCGACTGGCCGAGCAACATGACCAGAATCACGGAGGTGAAGCCCGAAATGATCGCCAGTTTGATCAGGGGCCGCAACCAATCAAAGGGCGTGTTGGCGATGGCGACGGCGACCGGGGCGGCGGCGCCCTTGAACTCTGTATAATGCGCCAGGCCGGTCATGACCACCGAGAAGGCCACATAAAGCAGCGTGCAGATGGCCAGTGAGCCGATGATGCCCACGGGCATATCCTTCTGCGGATGCCGGGCCTCCTGGGCCGCCGTAGAGACGGCGTCAAAGCCGATATAGGCGAAAAAGATGATTCCCGCCGCTCGGAGGACGCCGCTCCAGCCGAACTCGCCGAAGACCCCCGTATTCTCCGGAATGAAGGGCACGTAGTTGGCAGGCTTGACATACCAAGCCCCGACGGCGATGAAGACCACCACCACGGCGACCTTGATGGTCACGACAATGGCGTTCACCAGGGCGGATTCCTTGATGCCCAGGATCAGCAGCGCCGAGATCAGCACGACGATCAACACCGCGGGCAGGTTGACGAAGCCGTGCACCAGCTCGCCCGAAGGCAACTGGACGGGCTGCCAGGGCGAAGCGACGAGAGCCGGCGGCAACTCGATGCCCAGGTCGTGCAACAGGCTGACGACGTAAGCCGACCAACTGATCGAGACGGTGGCGGCCCCGACGGCATACTCGAGCACAAGGTTCCAGCCGACGATCCACGCCACGAGTTCCCCCATGGTGGCGTAGGCGTACGTGTAGGCGCTGCCGGCGATGGGGATCATCGTGGCGAATTCGCTGTAGCAGAAGCCGGCCAAGGCGCAGGCAATGGCGGCCAACACGAACGACAGTGCGATCGCCGGCCCGGCGTGCTCGGCCGCCGCGATTCCGGTGAGGGAAAACAGTCCGGCGCCGATAATGGCCCCGATGCCAAGCGCCACCAGATTCCACGGTCCGAGCGTCCGCCGCAGCGAATGCGTCCCGCCGTCGGTTTCGGCCAGGATGCGCGTCAGGGGCTTGGTGGCCCACAATTGCGAGCTTAGTTTTGTTTCTTGCGCCACAGGTAGTATACCGGTATCCCCATCAAAACGATGATCAGCCCCGGCCAGGTATAACGCGGTTTGTAGACGAGCAAGAGAACCTCAATCAGCCCCGCCGCCGCAACATAAAGAGCAGGCACGACCGGGTAGCCGATCGCCCGGTACGGACGGTCCAGATCCGGCCTCCGGCGCCGGAGGACAAACACTCCGGCGATCGTCAGCATGTAGAACAGTAAAACAGCGAATATAACATAATCGAGCAGGTCGCTATAGGTGCCGCTCAGCGTCAGCAGGCACGCCCAGGCGCATTGGACGGCGAGGGAGACGGCGGGCGTGTGGCGCCGGGGGTCGATGCGGGCCACCGCCCGGAAGAACAGCCCGTCGCGCGCCATAGCGTAGTAGACCCGAGCGCCGGCTAGGATCATGCCGTTCATGCAGCCAAAGGTGGAGATCATGATGGCCAGGGCCATGATCTCGACCGCCAGCGGTCCGAATACGACGGCCACCGCTGCCGTCGCCACGCGGTCCTCTCGTGCGTTTTGGATGGCTTCGAGCGGCAGCAGATTTAGGTAAGCGAAATTGGTCGCCAGGTACAACAGCGAGATCGCCGTCACGCCGATGCCCAAGGCGAGCGGCAGGTTCCGCCGCGGGTTGCGGACCTCTTCGCCGGTGAAGGTGACGTTGTTCCAGGCGTCGCAGGAAAACAGCGCTCCCACCATCGCAACGCCGACTAGGCGCACGGCGGTCCAGCCCCAATCGGCTCCGGCCCAGAAGTCGGAGAAGTTGCGCGAAACCGCCTCCGGGTTTCGGTAGAGGAGGCCGAGCGCGGCCAGCCCGAGGAGGGAGCCGGTCTTGGCGATGGTGAAGATGTTTTGCACGATGGCGCCGGTGCGCAGGCCGCGCGTGTTGATCCAGGTGAGGAAGACAAGCACGGCGATGGCTAGCGCGTGCTGCGTCGAGAAGCCGAGCCGGCCCGCGCGGACCAGGTAGTTGTCGGCGGCGAAGGCCGGGATGAGCTCGGCGGTAAAGCGGGCGAAGGCGACCGCCACCGCGGCGATGGTGCCGGTCTGGATCACCAGAAACAGCGTCCAGCCGTAGAGGAAGCCGCTCAGAGGCCCGAAGGCTTCGCGGAGGTAGACGTACTGGCCGCCCGCGCGCGGCATCAGCGCGGCCAGCTCCCCGTAGCTGAGCGCGGCGATCAGCGTCATCAGCGCTGTGACCAGCCAGGTCATCATCACCAGGCCCGGTGAGCCGGTCTGGCGCGCAATGTCGGCTGAGACGATGAAGATCCCTGAGCCGATCATCGAGCCCATGACGATCGCCGTGGCGTCCACCAGGCCGAGACCCTTGATCAGGCCCGCCGTTGTGTCTTCACGATTCGCTGCCATTCCTCCATCCGTTGGCGCAGGCTCTCCGGGTCACAGGGGTCGGGGATAAGGTCGCCGATGACGGCCACCGAGTCGGCTCCGGCGGCGAGCACAGCCGGCGCATTGGCGCGCGTGATCCCGCCGATGGCGACAAGCGGCCGCTCGGTGAGGCGGCGCCAGGCTCGCAGTCGCTCCAGGCCCACCACAGGATCGGGCCTTTCCTTGGAGCCCGTCTCGAAGATCGGTCCGAGAGCGAGGTAGTCGACAGGCTCCTCGGCGGCCGCTTGGAGCTGTTCGGCGTTATGGGTGGAGAAGCCGACGACCGCCTCGGGGCCGACGATCCGCCGCGCCAGGCGGGGAGGCAGATCCTCCTGTCCGAGGTGCACGCCGGCGCCCACCAACCGCGCCACATCCGCGCGATCGTCGACAATGAACAGCGCCTGGTAACGCGCACACAGCGCGGCGATCCGCTCGGTCTGCTCGAACAGCCGGCGAGAAAAATGGCCTTTGTGCCGGAGTTGCAGGATCGCGGCGCCGCCCCAAAGCATCGCCTCCGCCGCCGCCTCCAGCGGACAGCCGCACCCCTCTAGCCGCTGTGTATCGAGGATCGGATATAGCGGCGGCAGCGTCATTTCAAATACCGGTCAAACCAGGCGGCGGTCCGGCGGCAGGCGTCGATCCAGGTCTCATCCCGGACGAAACCGTGATCCTCCTGCGGGTAGAAAATGTGGCCGAAATCTTTGCCCTCCTGAATCAGCTTCTCAGTGAGTTGTACGGCGTCCTGAAACAGCACATTGCTGTCCACCATGCCGTGAACGACCAGCAGGTGATTCTTCAGCCGGCCTGCATAGGTGATGGGCGAGCTGCGGCGGTAGGCTTCGGGGTTGTCGCGCGGCCGGTTCAGCCGCTGGTGCGTGTAGCCGGCGCTGTAATTCTCCCAGTCATTGACCGAGGCCCAGGAGGAGCCCGCCCGGAAGGCATCCGGAGCCAGGAACATCGCCATGTTGGTGAGGAAGCCGCCGTAGCTGACGCCCCATACACCAAGCCGGCCGATGTCGACGTTGCCGAGCGTGCGCAGGAAGTCGATGGCGCTCAGCAGATCTTCGAGGTCGAGGCCTCCTAGATGGAGGTATACCTCCGAGCGCCAGTCGCGCCCGTATCCGCTGCTGCCGCGGTAGTCCACATCCACGATGAGGTAGCCCCGGTTGGCCAGGTAACAGTTGAAGACGTGACGCAGCTCCTGATAGCTGCCCCACTGCTTCAGGACGCTGGTGGCGTAGCCGGCGCCATGGATGTAGAACACGGCCGGCCACTTCTTGCCGGAGCGGTCGGCCGGCTCGTAGCCCGGCGGCAACAGCAGCCGCGCGGCCACCGGCTTGCCGTCAGCGCGCGAGGGAAAGCTCACGAAACGCGTCCGGGGCCAGGGGTAGCGGGCGAACTCCGGTCGCGTCCGCCGCGTGATGCGTACGCCGTCGACGAACAGATCCGCGGGCTCTTCGATGCTGGCAAACTGCCAGGCGACGTGCTTGCCGTCTTCCGAGACCCGGGCGTTATAAACGCCCTCTTGCCGCGAAAGCTTCTCCTTGCCCGAGCCGTCCGGCCTGATCCGATAGATGTGCCGCTCCGCGGTGCCGTCTTCCGTCGAAGTGTAGTACAGATACTCGCCCACCCACTGCGGCTTGTAGCCGTCGTCGAAGCTGAAGCGCTCCGGGCGGCATTCGAAGCGGCCGCGCGTGATCTGGAACGGTTCGCCGCCGGAGGCGGGCACACGGTAGAGGTGAGCCCAGCCGTCCCGCTCGCTGACGAAGAAGATCTCGCGCGAATCCGGCGACCATCCGAATTCGGAAACATAAATCCATCGAGGGTCCTCCTCCTCGTACGCCTTGACGGCCCGGCCGGAGGCGGCGTCGGCCACCAGGATGCGCAGCCGTTTCATGCTGGGATGGATCAGGCGGAGGGCGAGCCGCCGGGAGTCTTTCGACCAGAGGGGTTCCGACAGGTAGACCTTTCCGCCCCAATCGCCCAGGTCGACCTCGACCGGTCTGCCGCCCCGTGCCGGAACCAGGAGGACGGCCAACTCGGGCGGCTCGTCTCCGGCAACCGAGCGCGGAAACGGCTCCGCGGTGACGAAGCGGCCCGAGTAGTTGGGCAGCGGCATCTGGCGAATCTTTCCCTTGCGGACCACGATGGCGAAATGCGCCCCGTCGGGTGACCACCGGTAGGCCGTGATCGAGCCGAACGACTCCTCGACGTCGGTCACCTGCCAGAGCCGGCCGTTTCCAAGATGCTGCGTCACGATCTGCCCACCGCGCAGCGCAGCCACCTCGGCCCCGTCGGGACTGAATTGGGGCGCCGTCTCTGGATCGCGGGTGCGCGTCAGGCGGAATGGAGGCGAGCTTGCGTCGGTCGGCACCGTGAACAGATCGCCCCGATAGGCGAAGACGATACTTTTGCCGTTGCGCGAGAGGCGGAAGTCGCGGATGCCCTCGCGCGGCTCCAGATACTGCCGCCGCCGCTCGTCCTTTTCGGCAGGGGAGGCCAGCAGCTCGTCTTCGAACGCTTCCAGATCGGTGAGGCGCACGAGCCGCCGCGAATCGGCTTGGTAAGCGTACAGGTCCAGAAACCGTCCGCCCTCGGCGTTCCACAGAAAGGCCAGCGTGTGCCCCTCCTCGCTCCAGGCGAGCGACTGCGGCGGCGTACCCCAGATATATGGCCGCCGGTAGAGCCGCTCCAGGCTCCATTCCTCGGCCCGGCAAATCCCCAGAAAGCCAAGCGCCACGATGAGCAGACGCATTCCGATGAAGCACATCTTAGCTGAACTGCAGCCTTGCCCCGGCATTCTGCCGCGGCAGGCCTTTGCGATCGCTCCGCGCCAGCGCGATGTCAGTTCAGTCGATCCGGTAGAGGCGTTTGCCTCCGATCTCGCCGAGCAGCGTCAGGCCCCAGTCCTGGCGGCGCTCGAGGTAATCGTCGCGGCCGAACTCGTTCTCATGGATCAGCAGATAGCGAACCCCGGCATACTTGATCTCCAGGGCGGCCATGCGGCGCAGGCCCGCGGGAGGAGCGATGCGCTCTTCGGTCGGCGATTCGGCGAGCGTTCGCCACGCTCCGGGTTCGGTCATGCCCTCCAGGCGCAGTCGAATGTTCCACTGATCTGCCGCGCTCTCGAGCACCAGCCGGTCCGCCGCCGTCGGTTCGCCGAAATCGACCTCGACATACATGCCGTCGAAAAGATCTTGCCAGCTTCGCCAGCGCGTGGCCGGACTCGCGTCGAAGGCCCGCTGGACGTCCCAGGGGTTGGGGTAGGCCCGCAAGCGCCAGCCGGGTGAGCGAGCCAGCTCAGCGCCTTCATGGAAGAGGCGGAGCTCGGCGATGCTCCAGTGCTCGCGCACTCCGGCGGCGGTTTGCACGACGCGCAGCCTGCGCCAGGGCTCGGGCGGAAAACGAAACTCCAGGCGCCGCGTCGGCTGCGCCTCCGGAATCAGCGGGGTCCAGAGCACGTCACCCAGATTCTCATTGAAAGCGCCCTGGTAGACGACGAGAATTTCCCGCGTAGTGTAGGCCTCAGGAATCTGTGTGAAGGTGAGCACCTTCTCGCCCGGCGGCACCAGCTCTTCGATCATGCGCGCCACCGCGTAACCGGGGAAGTTCGACCGCAGGAACTCCTCCTCGCCCTTGATCCGCAACGCCTCGCGCCACAGGACCTTTTCGAGCCGCCAGGCGTGCGGGTGACTGTAAAGGCGCAGCACGTCGGGCCAGGAGCTTGCGGCGTGCGCCAGCACGAGACCGGCGGCAAGATAGCGCCGGCGCGAGACCACCAGCGCCAGCGCCAAAGAAACGAACGGCAGGGCCGGAAGCAGGAACCGCGTGCCGATGTTGGCGGCGTAGGTGGAGCCGAACAACAATGCGGCGGCCAGCAGCCGCCGGCCCTTCGGCTGACCGAGCGCACCAAGCGCCAGAGGCGTAAGAACAAACAACGGCCCGGTCAAGCCGCAGAGCACCGCCCCGCGAACGGTCACCTCGAGCGGGATCTCCCAGTGGCTCGCCAGACCCTCGTAGTTGCGCATGTGTTCGGCATAGGCCCGCTCGAAGGAGACGTGGATGTAGGGGTTCGGGAACCAGCGGTTGAGGAACGGCGAAAAGGGATTGTCGAACCAGAGCCAGTTCCGCACCAGCCAAGGCGCCATCATGAGCATGGCGCAGGCCGCGACCATCACAAGCGGCTGCAACCACGGCTGCCTGGCTCGCCACAACTTCCAACCGATGAAGACCAGTGCGTACGGGACGGCAAGAAAAGCCGTGTACTTGGAGGCGTAGCAAAACCCTGCCACCAGGCCGATGGGCACGAGCAGAGCCGGCTGCCGGGTCTCGTCCCAGATCTCGACAAGATAGAAAAGCGAGAAGACCAGGCAGGCGACGGCGACGTCGTTGTAGGCAGTCGAACCGTCTTTTCCTGCCACCGGCGCCACGAAGAAAAACAGCGCGCCGGCGACGCCGGCTTTCTCCAACCCGAAGCGCCGCGCGTAGCTGAGCATGGCCAGCGGCAGCGCAGCCAGAAAGGCAAAGTGCACGAGCGCTGCCGCCGAATGCCGGCCGAAAGCAAAGGCGTGGAGAAACAGGAGCTCGATGCCTTGCGACAGGTTGGCGTACATGTGGGTGGTGATCCGCTCGAAGCCGTGCGCGCGCAGGTAGCGGCCCACCAGGCCGAGGTGATACGTGCTGCCGTCCGGGCTCATCTCAGGCGCCATGGCGTTGGTGAAATAAAGCAAGCCGAACAGTGCCGCAAGCGGCAGGGCCAGGCGGCGCCAGAATCGCGGCAGGGCAGGAAAGCTCTCGCCTGGCGAGCGCCAGAGCCGGCGCCTCGCCGCCCAGAGAAGAACGGCGGCGCCGACGCTCGCCAGCACGCCCGGGTAAATCAACCGGAGCGAGCACAGCACGAAGATCGTCAGGCTGACGAGCGACGCCCCGGTGACAAAGGCCAGCGGCAGCTCTTCCTGCCGGTAGAAAACGAGCCCGAGGCGCCGGAACAGGAGGCGCCCGGCGGCGATGGCCAACGCCACCGTGAAGGCCGCTCCGAACAGAATCGAGACGGCCTGCGGCATCAGTCGACAAACCCCGCTCGAATGAGAATAATGCCGAGTTTGGTGCCGTCCGGACTCACCCAAACCGGCTCGACGTGCGCCATGACAATGGTGTCCTCGCCCACTTTGAGCCAAGAGGGATCCACGGCTTTTTCAAAGCGCTGCTCGCCGTGTTCGCTATAGCGGCTGCGGCCAAGAAGCCTGTTGTTGACGAAGACGGACACGGTCTGCGGGCCGGTCTGCTCCAGCACAGCCCCGGCAATGGAAAAATCCATGGTGAAGCGCAGCCCTTCGACCTGGCGCAGCACGAACCGGAAGGTGGGCCGCTCGCCTGACCAGCGCCAGTGGTTGTTCTCGAGCGCCGGACTGACGTCGCGGAGAAAGTAGCGGCTCGCGTCGGGGTCGTTCATCGCGATGAAGTGCCGATACGGCCGTGATCCGGCCGACGGCTCGCTTCGTTGCATCGGCGGCGGGTACGCCTCCGGTTCGAAGCGGCAGGCGGCCATCAGCACAGCCGCGGCGGCCAGGCGCAGTTTCATAGGGTCTTGTCAGGCGCGTAGCAGAGCGGTTCGAGCAGGCATTCGGCGCAGAGCGGCCGGCGCGCTTTGCACAAACGGCGGCCGTGGTGGATGAGTTGGTGGGAAAACAGGATCCAGCGGTCCTGAGGGATCAGCTCGATGAGCTCCTGCTCGATCTTGTTCGGATCGGTTTGTCGCGTCAAGTCCAGCCGCCGGGCGATGCGCTGCACGTGCGTGTCCACGACGACACCCGACGGGATGCCGAAAGCCGTGCCGAGCACCACATTGGCCGTCTTGCGCGCCACGCCCGGAATGGACAGCATCTCTTCCATGGTCTTCGGAACCTCGCCGCCGAATTTTTGCAAGATCGTTCTCGCAGCTCCGATCAGCGATTTGGCTTTGTTGTTGAAGAAACCGGTGGAACGGATCTCTTGGGCTAATTCGGCTTGCGAGGCGCCGGCGAAATCGCGGATGGTGGGATACTTGGCGAACAGGCCGGGCGTCACCTGGTTGACGCGTTCGTCGGTACACTGCGCCGAGAGGATCGTGGCGACGAGCAACTCCCAACTGTTGCGGTGGTGCAGGGCGCAGGTGGCGCCGGGATACATCCGGTCGAGCGCCTCCAGGATCCTGGCGACGCGCTCGCGGCGCTCCGTCGCCGTCCGGGGACGTCTCACCTTCGCCTTGGGCGGCATGCCGGGGAGCAGGTGTGAAAAAATGAATCCATCATCATAGCATCCCGTGAGAGCCGCCTCGCCCGCGCGGCGCTTGCGGCCGCAGTTGTACTTGCTTTTGGCCGTTGCCTGACGGCCGGCTTTCATTTCGATGACCACTCCCTCTTGGTCGATCCGGCGGTTACGGCTCCGGACGGCTGGCGACGCGTCTGGCGGCCGGAGCAGACCCGCCCTCTGACCTATTTCACTTTTTGGCTGAACTACGCACTCGGCGGTGCAAGCCCTGTCCCTTGGCATGCGGTCAATCTGGGCATCCATCTCGGCGCGACGCTCCTGCTGTTGGGCATCCTCGGCCGGCTCGTCGGGCCACGCAGCGCGCTGGTGGCCTCCGCGCTGTTCGCCCTTCACCCCATCCAGACCGAACCGGTGGTCTACGTCTATCAGCGCGGGACGCTTCTGGCGGCGCTCCTGTGCTTGGCGGCCTGGCGTTTCTGGCTGGCGGAGCGGTGCTGGACGGCTGTGGCCTGCTTCCTGGCCGCGCTGCTCGCAAAAGAGGAATGTGCGGCATTCCCGCTGTTTCTCGCGCTGCTCGAGCTTTCGAGCACAGGCCGCATCCGGCACGCCAAGCAGCTGGCGGCGATGGTCGCATTGTCCCTGGCGGCCGGCATTCGTGTGATGCTCGTGGCCGCCGCTGTTCCGGGTTCCGGCGCCGGCGCCGGTGCGGGCGTCACGGCGCTAGACTACCTCGCGGCGCAGGGCGTGGTCATCTGGCGCTACCTCCGACTCCTGGCGATTCCTTACGGCTTCACGGTGGACCCGGAAATTCCAATGCCTCCGACTTGGCTCGCGGCCGGCGGCTGGCTTGCAATCCTGGGCGCGTGCTTGCTGGCAACTCGGCGCTTCGCGTGCCTCGACATCGGGTTCTGGTTACTGGGCGGTTTCCTGCTGCTCGTGCCCAGCTCGAGCGTGTTTCCGGCCTCGGACCTGGCGGCCGACCGCAGGATGTATCTGCCGCTCGTCAGCCTTGCCCCGCTCGTCGGGCTGTGCACGCGGAACGTGAATGCCCGGCTGCTCGTCGCCGCCGGCCTGGCGCTCGCGGCGCTCACCGCGGCGCGCGTCGAGGTCTGGCAAAGCGAGGAGCGTTTGTGGGCGGAGGCGGTCGAGCGGGCGCCGGGAAAGCTTCGGCCGCTCCTTCAGTTGGCTCGCGTTTCGGGCGACCGCCGGGCGCTCGAGCTGCTCGACCGGGCTAAAGCTCTGGCGCCGGATGATCCCCGCGTGGCATCTGAAAGGGGGAAAAGGCTGCTCGCGATGGGGCGGCCCGAGGAGGCTCTGGCCGAGTTCGGCCGAGCGTTGGCGCTCGAGCCGCGGAGTGCTGCGGCGCACAACAATCGCGGCGCCGCCCTTGCGGCGCTCGGCCAGTTTGAGGCGGCTCGGGCTGACTTTGAGCGCGCTCTCCGATTCGATCCGTGCTTCTATGACGCCTTCTGGAACCTGGCCCGCCTGGGCGTTCGCCTGCGGCCGCCGCGAGCGTGCGCCTTTTCCGAAAGCCAGTTGAGAGAGTTGAACGATGAATGAGAACGGGACTTACGAGTTAAACTCCGAGCTCATGGTGCCGGCAAGCATCGAACGGACGTTCACCTTCTTCGAGGATCCGCGGAATCTAAGTCGGATCACACCGCCTTGGCTCAACTTCCGCATCCGAACGCCCGAGCCGCTCATTATGCGTTTGGGCGCCGAATTCGATTACACGATCCGCTGGTTCGGCCTGCCGATGTCCTGGAAAACGCTGATTACGGCCTACGAGCCGCCGCACCGATTCGTCGATGAGCAGGCTCGCGGACCTTACAGGCTTTGGCGCCATACGCATACATTCCTCGAAACGCCCGAGGGCACCCGGGTTTTGGATCACGTCGCCTACGCGCTCCCATTGGGGCCTCTCGGAAAACTGGCGCACTGGCTCGCAGTCCGAAGGCAACTGGAGGAGATCTTCGCCTTCCGGCGCCGGGTTCTCCGCCAAATCTTTCGCGCCGATTCAGAGCTGGGACGGTGAGGTGATCTCGAGGTCCGCCTTCAAAAACTGCCAGTCCGGGACTTCGTAGGCCCGGAGCGTCGTCGAGACGACGACGGTAAATTCGATCGACTCGTAAGGACCGAGCCGTGTGGTCTTGAAGTCGAAGTCGGCAATCGGTTTGCCTTCGGTGGTCTTCAAATAGACCCTTCCGGCCAGATCGCCGATGTCGGCCGGCGAATGGTTGACGATCAGGAAACGCACATTGAGCCGCTTTCTTTCATCCTCCGTGATGCGGAAGCCTGTCGCCTCGATGAACTTGGCAAGACGGTTGCCCGCCGTGGCGGCGGTCGGCTCCGAGCTCCTCTCCGGCGCCGCCGCTTGCTGGGCGGATCGTTTTGAGCCGAGCAGGAAGTAATAGGCGCCCCCGCCGATAGCTATCAGCCCGACGGCCACGAGCAAGGCGACCAGCCAGCCGGGCGTCTTTTTCGGGGGCGCAATGACATAGACAGGCTGGGCGGCGGGAGCGGCTGGGGCTGCTGCCGCCTCGGCTTGCGTCGCCGCCGGCGACGTCGCGGGTTGCTCCTTTTTCGCAGCGGCCAGCGCGCAGAACGGGCATTCCGTGTCGTGCGGAGGTACCTCGCGGCCGCAGTCAGGGCAGATCCAGACGAACATAGGTTACCTTCAATTTAGCGCAGAAACAGCGCCGGGCTTGACGTCGGATCGGGGTATAGTTGAAGAGGTCGTATCGACCGACAGGAGGTCTCGGTATGGATCGGAGAAAGTTCGTGGCCGCGGCGGCCGTGGGAGCGGCGGGACTCGACGCCACTCCACGGCTCGCCCTGGAGGGAGGAGCCCCGGTGCGCGCCACGCCGCTGCGGGCGCGCCACTGGGGACCACTCTATTACGACGACAAGGAGCGGGCTGCCCTCAACGACGTGATCGACATTGGCGCGCCGTTCCGCTGGTGGGGTCAGCCGGGCGGCAAAGCCCCGATGAAGGTGGCCGCCTTCGAGAAGGAGTTCGCCGAACGCATGCAGACGCGATTCGCGCTCGCGGTCACCTCGGGCACGGCGGCGCTGCAAACCGCCGTGGCCGCCTTCGGCATCGGTCCCGGCGACGAGGTGATTGTTCCCGCTTGGACCTGGCATTCCACCTGTACCGCGGTCATCATGGCGGGCGCCTTGCCTGTGTTTGCCGAAATCGACGAGTCATTGAATCTCGACCCGGCGGATCTCGAACGCAAGATCACGCCGCAGACGAAATTGGTGATTGTCGCCCACCTGCAAGGCGTGCCGGCCGACATGGAGCCGATCCTCGAAATCGCGCGCCGGCACAAGCTGAAGGTATTGGAGGACTGCGCCCAAGCCGTCGGCGGCAGTTACAAGGGCCGCCCGCTCGGCTCGCTCGGCGACATGGGAATCTACAGTCACCAGGTCAACAAGACGATCTCGGCGGGCGAGGGCGGCTCGGTCGTCACCAGCGATCCGCTGCTTTTCGAGCGGGCCTGGCGCTTCCACGATGTCGGCTCGTTACGCCCGCTGCACGAGGAGCGTGTGGGCAAGGCCGCGCTCGAGCCGTTCGCCGGCGTCAACTTCCGGATGAACGAGTTCACCGGTGGGGTGATGCTCGCTCAGTTACGCAAGCTCGATACCATCCTCGCAGCAGCCCGCAGCCATGCGCGTCGCATCTACGACAGCCTGGCGGGGCTGGACGGTATCCGGTTTCGCAAGCGGCCCGATCCGGAGGGCGAGACCGGAGATTCGGTCTACATCGAGTTCGACAGCAAGCAGCGCCGGGATCGCTTTCTCGAGGCAATGAAGGCCGAGAACGTTCCCGCTCGTCCGCCGTCGGGCTCGGTCGTGCTGCCGGTGCAGAATTACATCGAGAAAAAGCTGACCGCCGCGGCAAACTGGCCGACCTGGACGGTGGGTCGGGGAAAAACGATCCGCTACGGCGCGGAGAGCTGCCCGCGAACGCTGGACATCCTCAACCGGTTCGCCGGCGTGGCCATCGACCCGAAATTTACCCGGCGCGACACTGACGACATCATCGCCGCCATCCGCAAGGTCTACCCGGCCGTGATGGCCTCTTGAGGCGTGCCGATTGCCGGGCGCGCTGCGGCTTTGCTACCGTTGGTCTCTTCAGCCGGCGCGCTCGGGCGTGGCCGGCGTCAGTTTCGGCGATGAATCGCAGGCAATTCCTTTGCTCCGGCCTTTCGGCAACGCTGGCGTCTGGCGCCTCAGCCGAAGGTCGCAAGATCGCGGCCGTTGTCACCGTCTACCGGCCGAATTCGCACGCCGACGTGATCGTAGGCAAATATCTCGAAGGCTACAATCAAGACGGTCGTCCGCCTCGCCCCGCCTCGCGGATCGCCTCCCTCTATGTGGCCCAGACCCCTGCGAACGACATGAGCCGGGCCCTGGCTCGCAAGTACGGCATTCCGATCTATCGGACGATCTACGAGGCTCTCACGCTCGGCGGCGATAGCCTTGCTGTCGACGGCGTGCTCCTGATCGGCGAGCACGGCGACTATCCGGTCAACGACAAGCTTCAAACGCTCTATCCCCGCTTCGAGATGTTCCTCGAGATCACCGATGTTTTTCGCCGCAGCGGGCGCGCCGTGCCGGTATTCAACGACAAGCACCTCTCTTATAGCTGGATCAAGGCGCGCCGCATGGTGGAGATCGCGCGTGAGCTCAAGTTTCCCTTCATGGCGGGCTCCTCGATTCCAACCACGTATCGGCGGCCGGACTGGGACTTGGAGTGGGGCGCAAGGATTCGCCGCGCCGTGGCGGCAAGCTACAGCGGGCTCGACGTCTATGGCTTCCATCTGCTCGAGAGCTTGCAGGCTGTGGTTGAGCGACGCGCCGGCGGCGAGACGGGCATCCGCGCCGTTCAGTGTCTCCAACATGGAGCCGTCTGGGAGTATCTCGACCGTACGCCCTGGGCACGCCGCCTGCTCGAGGCCGCGCTCACGCGGAGCATGACGCTCGAGCCCGGGCCCTGGCGCGATCGCGTCAAAGAGCCTGCCGTCTTCCTTCTCGAATACCGTGACGGGCTCGAAGCGGCGGCGTTTCTGTTGACCGGCGCTGTTCGCGATTTCACCGTGGCGGTCGAGCGAGAGGGGGCGAGCGAGCCCGAGTCCACGCTGATGTGGGCCGAGGGGCAGCGCCCGTACTGGCATTTCGCCTGCCTGATCGCCAACATCGAGAAGATGTTCGAGTCCGGCGTGCCGCCGTATCCGGTGGAACGCACGCTGCTGGCGAGCATGGCGCTCGATTGGTTGCTCGAATCGCGCATCCAGGGCCACCGGCGTTTGGAGACGCCGATGCTCGAGGTCCGCTACCAGGCGCCACGGGAGTCGACCTACTGCCGCGGCCTGCCTCCTCGGCCCAAGGCTCCCGCTTCGGGTTGAGCGGGAGTGCGATGAGCGGCATGCGCCTGACGTTCTGGGGAGCGGTTCGGACGGTGACGGGCTCGATGCACGAGCTGGAAGTCGACGGCCGCCGATACCTGCTCGATTGCGGCCTCTATCAGGGGCGGCGACAGGAGGCGCGGGAACGCAACCTCAAGCTGCCTTTTGAAGCCCGCGCCCTCGAGGCCGTCGTGCTCTCGCACGCGCACATCGACCATAGCGGAAACCTTCCCTCGCTCGTGCGCAACGGCTTTGAAGGGCCGATCTACGCCACGCACGCCACCGTGGACCTGTGCCAGGCCATGCTGCGCGATTCGGCGCACATTCACGAGAAGGACGCCGAGTACCTCAACAAACGGGCTCGCCGCCGGCGGGCGGTTCTCGGCGAGGAGGCGACCGGCGAGGTAGAGCCGCTCTACACTCTGGAGGAGGTCGAGCGGACGCTGCCCCTGTTTTCCCCCATCGGCTACCGCGCCCCGTTTGAACTCGGCAAGGGCCTTAGCTGCGAAGCCTACGACGCCGGCCACCTGCTCGGCTCCACCGCCGTGATTTTTCACCGGCGCCGCAACCCTGGCGAGCTGCGCCTGGCGTTCTCGGGCGACGTCGGCCGGCCGGAGCTGCCCATTCTTCGCGATCCGCAGCCGTTGCCGCCGGTGGACTACTTGATCCTGGAGAGCACGTACGGCGACCGGTTACACAAACAGGAGGAGATGGTGCTCGCGAAGCTGGAACGGATCGTCAACCGCACCGCGGGTCGCGGCGGCAAGCTGATCGTTCCCGCCTTCGCCGTCGGGCGGACGCAGCAACTGGTGCTGCTGCTGCATCAGCTCGCCGAGAGCCGCCGAATACCGGACATCCCGGTCTTCGTCGACAGCCCGCTGGCCGTCGACGTCACCGAGATCTACCGTCGACACACCGAGTGCTTCGACGAGGAAACGAACCGCTATTTGTGGGACGGCGCCGACCCGTTCGGCTTCCGCCGGCTGCGCTATGTTCGCGACGCGGGCGAATCCAAGGCGTTGAACGATCTGCGGGGACCTTTCGTCGTCATCTCGGCGTCCGGCATGTGCGAGGTCGGACGCATCCTGCACCATTTAAAAAACAGCATCGAGGACCCGCGCAACACGGTGCTGATAACCGGTTTTCAGGCCGAGAACACGCTCGGACGCAAGCTGGTCGATCGCCTCCCGCTGGTTCCCATCTTCGGCGAGCCGATGCGTCTCCGCGCCGAGGTCGAAACGCTGAACGAGTTGAGCGCCCACGCCGATCAGGCGGGCCTCCTGCGTTGGATCAAGCCGATGGCGCCTTCCCTCAGAAAGATCTTCTTGGTGCATGGCGAGCCGCTCCAAGCGCAGGCGCTGGCGGCGCGCATCCGCGAGGTCTACGGAATCGAGACCGTGATCCCGGAACGCGGCGCGAGCTTCGAGCTCGCCTGAGATTGGGGCTGCCCGACGGCGAAGGCTCTCAAGCGGCGGCAAGAGTTGGAGGCAAGGCGGCAATCAAATGCACCACCGGCTCAGACGGCTGAGGGAAAGCGTTTCGAACTGGCTTGTGCTGCATCGTCCGCCTTCCCCCCTGTTCGCCCCCGATCAGCGCTTCCTCCGCCGGCTGCGCCGCCGAGGCTATCGGGCGCGGATCATTTATGATATCGGCGCTTCAACCGGCGTCTGGTCGGAGACTATGCTCAGGGTCTTCCCCGAGGCGCGCTGCCATCTGTTCGAGCCGCTCGCCTCCCATCCGGTTTACGCGGCTGAGCTCGCCGAGCGCCTGACTCGCCTGCCGGGGCTCATCCTGCACCCGATGGCGTTGGGCGAGGCAGACGCCGAGGAGACCCTGGCCGTGGCCGAGGACGGCTTTGGCAGCTCGCTCCACGATCGCGGCAATCTGCCGCTGATTCGAGAACGGCTTCGCGTTCCCGTCCGCAGACTCGATACGTATGTGCGCGAGCGGTCGCTCGAGCCTCCCGACATCGTCAAGATCGACACCCAAGGCTTCGAGGCGGCCATACTGCGCGGCGGAGCCGAGACGATCCGCCACGCCGGAGCGGTGCTGGTTGAGCTGTGGCTCGAGCGCGGTTACGGCCCGCAGACACCGCTCGCCGAGGAGATCATCAACCTTTTGAAGCCCCTTGGGTTCACGCTGGTCGATTTCGGTGAGCGTTTCTGGGATAGCTCCGGCCGGCTGTATTCGGTCGACGCCTACTTCTTGAGGGTAGAGCTCGCGAAGCGTTTCCGCGGTTGAGTTCCTTCGAGCGTCGCGGGCCTCGGTATAATTTCTCCCGAAGGTCGTGACCAGCGAACTGATCCAGTACGTGAGCCTGGCGCTGGCCGTCGCCATCGTCGTCGCGCTGATCTTCCGGCGACGAGGCCGGTCGAAATAGCGGAGGGAATGTCGCGACGTCGTTCGCCTGGGGTGCGCAAGAAAGCCAAAAAGCCTAGAGCCAAGGCGCCTGCCCCCCGCTCCTCCCCTCGCTACCGGGGCCCGAAACCCAGGATCGATCCGCGCTTCTGCTGTTTCCGGTTGCGCATCGGCCGCTCGAAGATCCACCGTTGGGGAGTCTATGCCGACGAGCTGATCCCGGCGGGGCGCAAGGTGATTGAATATACCGGCGAGCGCATCAGCCGGCGGGAGGCGAAACGCCGAGCCGAGGCCCCCTACAACTACCTGTTCACCCTCGATGCCTACTGGACCATCGACGGCGCTGTGGGTGGCAGCGGTGCGGAATTCATCAACCACAGTTGCGAACCGAACCTCTACGCGAAGATCGTCAAAGGCCACATCCTCTACATGAGCAAGCGCGACATCGCCCCGGGCGAGGAGCTGACGGTGGACTACCACTTCGACAAGGACGTCGAGCGCGTGGCATGCCGCTGCGGATCGCCCAACTGCCGCGGGACGATCAACGTGAAGTGAAGCGGGCGAAGACAGACGAGCCCGGGTAGGGCAGACCGGCGCAAGCTTCGATTTCAAGCAGCCGGTTGAACTTTGCCAGGCGTTCGGAGCGGGTCACCGAGCCCGGTTTGAACTGGCCGGCGCCGCTCGCAACGGCCAGGTCCGCCACGAAGGTGTCCTCGGTTTCACCCGATCGGGTCGACACCACCGCCAGCATGCCCGCGACCCGGGCCTGCTCGAGGACCCCGAGGGTCTCCGTCAGCGTGCCGATCTGGTTCATCTTCACCAGGACGGCGTTGGCGGCGACGAGCGCGATGCCGCGTTCCAGGCGCCGCGGATTGGTGGTGAACAGGTCATCGCCGAGGATCTGGAGCTTGGACCCGAGCCGGCGCGTCAGGCGGCTCCAAGCGCCCCAGTCCTCCTGATCGAGGCCGTCCTCGATCGACAACACCGGGTAACGTTGCGCCCAATCGACGAGAAGCTCGATCATCTGTTCGCTCGCGATCGTCCGTCCCTCGGTGGCGAGCTCATAGCCGCCCTCGCGATAGAAGTGCGAGGCGGCGACATCCAGAGCGATCGAGATCTGCTCGCCCGGACGATAGCCGGCGGCTTCGATCGCCTGAGCGAGGAGCTTGAGCGGTTGCTCGTTAGTCTCGGCCTGCGGCCCCCAGCCGCCTTCGTCGGCGACGCCGGTAAGCCGGTAACCGCGCGCCTTCAGAAGCTGGAACGCCGTGCGGTGAACCGCCACCGTGGCCTCCAGCGCAGCGCTGAAGCTCGGAAAGCCGTGCGGGATGACGAGAAAGTCCTGAAATTCGATGTTGCGGTCGGCGTGGAGGCCGCCGGAGAGGATGTTCACCATGGGGACCGGCAGCACGGGACGGCGGCCCTGGGCCAAATATTGCCAGAGCGGGATGCGCCGGGCGCCAGCGACGGCGCGGGCGACGGCGCAGGAGACGCCGAGAATGGCATTGGCTCCGAGACGCCCCTTGTTCTCAGTGCCGTCCAGTTCGACCATGCGCCGGTCGAGCGCGGCCTGATCCTCGGCGTCCATTCCCCGCAGAGCGGGCGCGAGAACCTGCTCGACATTGGCCACCGCCTTTCGGACGCCCTCGCCGTTGTAACGGGCCGGCTCTTGATCGCGCAGCTCAACGGCCTCCGAGCGGCCTGTCGAGGCGCCGGAGGGCACCTGCGCCCACGCCGTGGTGCCGTCGCTGAGCTCGGCTTGAACGGCCACAGTGGGCCGGCCCCGCGAATCGAGAATCTCGAGCGCCCGCAACCCCTGAAGCTTCAGTCTCACGACGGTATGCTAGCGAAAACGGCTGCGGCCGAAGGAGGCGGCTCGAGAATCAGCCGGCGGGCGAAGGTGCGGATTCTGGCCTTCAAGCCCTCCTCCTGGATATATTCGACCGGCGACTTGCCGTCGATGCGAGCCAGCAGCAGGCACCCCAAATGTCTCAGTGTTGCCCATTCAAAGTCGGCGGCCGCCGGCACCGCCGTGGTCGCTATCTCGAGAAACCGCTCTGCCGAGGCAGCGTATCGTGGCGCCCACTGCGGCCGGTAGAACGATTTCAGGAGCAGATGATTCAGGAGGAAGGCGGCGTCGAACGACGGATCGCCGTAATGGATGACTTCGAAGTCGATCGCCGTCACGCGACCGCCCCAAACCAAAAAGTTCTTCGGGCTCCAGTCGCCATGCACCAGGGCGTGGCGGCGGCCGGCCAGCTCGATCCGCTCGGCGAACTGAGGCGCCAGGTCCGGGTGCCGCGTGGCGGTGAACCGATAATAGGGATCGAGGCGCAACTGGTCGAACGCGGTCTGATCGCCGAAAAGCTCCTCCCACTCCGACGAGCCCCAGCTTTGGCGAAGCATGGCCGCCGTCATGGCGCCGACGGATTCGGCGATCTCGATGGGTGCCTGGCCTTCAAGTAGAAGCGCCTTCCAGGTCCGGGCGCCTCGCGGCGCGGCCTCCATCGCGAACAAACAGTTCTCTTCGTCCTCGAAGACGATCCGGGGCACGGCGCCAGGCGCCAAAAGCCGAGCTAACAAGCGCAAGGCGTTGCACTCGCGCCGGATGCGACTCCGGTCGGCATGCCAGTCCTCCTTGACCCGGAGTTTCGCCAGGGCTTGTTTGAGAACGATCCTGTCGCCGTCGCTTTCGGCGAGCAGAACCGTGTTCGAAACGCCTCCTTCAAGCGGCGTGATCCGCCAGCTCCGGCGAGCGGTCTCCGCGCGCCGAGCCAGGTAGTCGCAGGCGTTGTGGGCGCTCAGTTCGAACAACTGGACATTTTAGCCGTCCAGGGCGCTTCGGCGAGGGCTAAAAGATCAATCGCAAGGCAAGCTGCGTGATCCGCGGGTCGCGCGCGCTCACCACCTGGCCGAAGGTGCCTGCGCCGACTGTCGTGCCCACTCCCAGGAACTGCGAGTGGTTGAACAGGTTGAAGAACTCCGCACGGAACTGAAGCGTCACGTTCTCGGCCAGCGCGGTGCGCTTGGCGATGGAGATGTCCCAGTTGTTGACCCCCGGGCCGCGCACGAGCGAGCGGCCGGCATTGCCGAAGGTGCCCAGGGTCGGAATCGCGAAGGCGTCGGTGTTGAACCATCGGGGAAGCGTCTTCAGCCGGGTGGCCGCGCCGACCACATTCGGCCGCTGCCCGGCGGTGCCGACACCTGCCCGGTCGCCCGAAATGACCATCGTCAGCGGGTTGCCGGACCAGAAGCTGGCGATGCCGGAGACCTGCCAGCCATGGAAGGCGGTGCGGCGCCAGCCTTGAAGCTCGCGGGTGAACGGCAGCTCCCAGACCCAGCTCGCCGTCAGCACGTGGGTGCGGTCAAAACTTGCTGCCGCCCGCTCGGCGCGCGAGGGGGCGTAGATGTTCAACGGCGTGACGGTGTTGTCGATCGTGCGGCTCCACGTGTAGGCGCCCTGAAAGGTCAACCCGCCCGCCATGCGTCGCACCAGCGAGGTTTGTAGCGAGTGGTACACCGAGTTCCCCGTCGTCTCGTACGTGCTGATCGAAGCGAAACCGGGGTAAGGGCGCACGGCGTTGGGGCTGATCCTGCCCGCGGCGACGTCCACGCTCGGCTGCGGCTGATTGATGTCCTTGGCGAAGGCCAGATGCACGCCGCGCGAGCCGACGTAGCTCACATCGACCAGCAGGTCCGCCGGAAGCTGCCGCTGAACCCCGAGCGACCACTTCATCATGTAGGGAATCTCCCAGGGGGAGTTGAAGCTCGACAGGCCGACCGGGAAGATGCGCCGCGTCCCGAGCGCCGGGTTGCTGAACAGAGTGTTGAAGATCGACACGCTCTGGTTGAACGGCCAGTTCTTGCGCATCGTCGACACCCACTGCGACCAGCGATCGTGAAAGATGCCGAAGCCGCCCCGCAGCACGGTGAGGTTGTCGCGCGTCAGCGCATAGGAGAAGCCGCCGCGCGGGGCAAACGTATCGTAGGTGGTGTTGAAGGCCGAATAGCCGAACAGCGCGCCCTTGCCGGCCACGATCACGCCGTTGCCGAAGTTTTCCGTGCCGGTGACGATCTGGCCGTTGGACTGCACCACGGCGGCGCGGCGCGGATCGAAACTCGGCGGATGGAAGAAGGAATAGGTCCCGTTGCGGTCCTGCTCCGGCGGGACGAACTCCCAGCGCAGCCCAAAGGTCAAGGACAGGCGCGGGTGGGCGCGGAACTGGTCCTGAATATACAGGCCGATATTGGTCCACCGCGAGCTGCCCATCACGTGGTGGGAGTCTTCGGTGTATTGGAAGGCCCGCCCAATGAGCAGGTCGGCCAGCGCGTCGCCCGTTGCCGAGCCGTTGAAGGTGAACGTGCCGTTGTTGTTCGGGTTGCTCTGGTTCTGCGTCTTGTTTTCCTTGTCGATCGAGACGCCGAACTTGATGATGTGCCGCCCGCGGATGTAGGTGACGTTGTCGATCACTTCGTAGGTGTAGTGGGAGATGTTTTGCGGCCAAAGGATCTGGATGCCGGCATAGCCCTGCGCCATGCTGATGGCCGGGATGAGGCCGGCCGAGGCGGTCACCGTATCGAAGATGCGGGGCACGTTAAAGCCCGCCACGCGCGTGCGCGAAGCAAACGGCACCGTCGAAATCGCCATCGAGCCGTGGTACCACGCCATGGTGAACTGGTTGAGCAGCGTCGGCCGCGCGGTCCAGTTCACCGAGCCGTTGGCCGTGTACATGATGTGCGACTGCTCGGAGGCCGCCACGCCCGGCATGGCGTTGGCGGCAAACAACCCGAACGGGCTGTCCAGCCGCGTGCTGTCGATGTTGTAACGGCCGAAGACGGTAAGCGTAGGCGAGACGTTGTAGTCCAGGCGACCGAGCGCCGAGCGGTACTTGGTCCCGTCCGGCGCCGAAGAGCTGAAGTTCAACGCCCCCTGCCGGAAGCCGGGCGTCGGAGCCGCAAAGTAGTTCTTGAGCAGGATCTGTGCGTTCGGATCGAGCAGCGAGGCCGGAATCCGGTTGCCCGGGAACGGCTCGCGCGTGTCCGGATGTGAGATCACGCGTCCGCCGCTGAAGTCGCCCGCCGCCTGCTCCGGCGTCGGCACGATCGCCGTACGGGTCCCGGTGCTTTGGATGATCCTGCGGTACTCGTTGGAGAGGAAGAAAAACATCTTGTCGCGCCGGATCGGGCCGCCGACGGTGCCGCCGAAGTTGTTGTAGCGGTTCTTCGGCTTGGTGACGGCGAAGAAGTTCTTGGCATCCAGCTTGTCGTTGCGGAAGAACTCGAACAGCGTTCCGTGGACCTCGTTGGTGCCGGAGCGTGTGATCACGTTGATTTGCGCCCCTGCGTTGCGCCCGAACTCGGCCGAATAGGCATTGCGCTCGATGCGCACCTCGGCGATGGCGTCCAGGTTGACCATCGTCAGGTTGTTGCCGTTAAAGGTGTCGATGTTGCGGCCGCCGTCGAGCAGCCAGTTGTTGGCGCTGGTGCCGCCGCCGCTGAAGCTGAACGGCACGCTGGTGTTGGAGCCGAAGCCCGGCTGCTGCGCTTGCATGGAGTTGACGCCGGGCTGGAGGCGTACAAGCTGGGTGAAGCTTCGCGTATTGAGCGCCAGCTCCTGGACGTGCGAGCCGAAGATGGTCGAGCCGACGTTGGCGGTGGCGGTGTCCACCTGCGCGACGCGCGCCTCCACCTGCACCGTCTCGGTCACGGCGCCGACCGCCAGGCTCAGATCGACGCGCAGGCTTTGACCGGCGCTCAGCTCCAGGCCGGCCCGTTCGGCGCGCTGGAACCCGGGTTTCTCCACGTGAATCCGATACCGGCCCGCCGGAATCTCGAGGAGCCGGAAGGCGCCGTCCGGACCGGTGAGGGTGGCGCGCTCGAAGCTGGTGCCTTCGCGAATCACCCGCACCGTCGCCTCCGGAACGGCGGCGCCGCTCTGGTCCAGGACGGTGCCGAGAAAAACGCCGGTGTTGAGTGTCTGCGCAGGCGCCGCCACCGCGAGCAAGCCAATGACCAGCGCCTTTGATACCAAGGTGCGAAGCCGCCTGTCGTCCATATCTGTTGCTCCTTGCCGCTACTTGCTCCCCTACGCATCCGAGCCGCCGCTGGTGCGCCGTTTCAGATGTGTAGCAAATGTTTTCTCCAAGCATCATTCCAAAGGCGATTCGGCGTGTCAAGTTTCGAAGCGTGTAAATCCGCCTCAGCGCTGGCCGCGCTTATCGTGGATCCGCTTCTTGAAGTACTCGTCGAACTCCCGATGAAGCTCCGGCGCAAGCGGCCCTCCGTAGAGCTCGCTCGCTTTGTACTTTCCTGTCAGGAACTTCTTCACCGTCCACTCGTCCTTGATGCGGGTCTTCTCCGCCTGGGTGACGACCTCCTCCACCAGATGGGGCGGAATGAAGATAACGCCCGTGCGATCGCCGAGCACGACATCACCCGGCATGACGATGGCCCCGCCGATCCGAATCGGGATGTTGATGCCCACGACAAAAACCCCGCTCACGGCCGCCGGGTGCGGTTTGCGGAAATAGATCTGGGTGGGAAGCTCGAAAACACCCTCCAGATCCCGGATCGTGCCGTCGACCACCGCGCCGGTGCGCGTGACGCCGTAGACGGCGGCGTGGATGTTCTCTCCGCCGAAGTTGTGCCCCTCCTCGCCGCCCATCAGATCCACGACGGGCACGTCATTGAGCTGGAGCACGTCGGCCACCCGCTGCGAATTGCCGACGGGCAGGCCCCGGGCTTTGGCCTCCGCGGCGAGGACTTCGGCCACGTCGGGCCTGAACGGCAGATACTGCGCCGTTACCGCGCGGCCCACGAGCTTTCTGCCCGGGTGTAGGATCTGGAAGTCACCGGCAAACTGGTTGTGGTAGCCCTTGCTGCGAAGCGGGCCCCAAGCATCCTCGACGGACAACTCTTTGAGGCGCTCCAACCATTCATCCGGCACCCGGGGACGGCCGTCCGGGAAGCGGTCGAACGGATTGAGCGGCGTGAAGCGGATCAACTCCTCGCGGCTGAGCCTAAGGATCTGGCCTGGAGCCGGCGGGCTCAGCAACACGACGGCGAGCGTCAGGGCAGAGAGGCCTCTCATGAGGGCTATCGTAACGCGAGCCGCTCAAATCCCAGGTATTGCACCTCCTCCTCGAGCTCGACGTCGAAGCGTTCCTTGACGCGGCGCTTGAGCTCATCGATCAGCTTCAGGAGATCGGCGGCGGTGCCGGCGCCCGCGTTGTAGACGAGATTGGAATGATAGTCCGCTACGCGGATGTCGCCCCGGCTGAGCCCTTTAGCCCCCACCTGCTCGAGGAACCACGCCGCCGGCACCTTGCCCTCGCGCACGATCTCGCGCGGAAGCGCAGCCGCGATCGCAGGCGGAAGATCCTTGAGGTGCAGATTCTTGAAGATGCTGCCGGCGCAGCGCATCTCGGCCGGATATTTCTGCGAGCGGATGGCCAGGATTTCAGAGGCGGTTCGGCGCAGTTGAGCGGGGTCGGCGGGCTGGAGGGCAAATTCGGCCTCAAAGATTACCCAGTCCTTGTGCCGCTTGAAAACGCTTCCGCGGTACTCGAACTCACAGCCGGCGTTGTCCAGCTCGCGCACCTGACCTCCGTCGAAGAAACGGACCCTCACCAGCGAGTCGGAAACGCAGCGGCCGTAGGCGCCCGCGTTGCCGTAGACGGCCGCGCCCACCGAGCCGGGAATCCCTGTCATCGTTTCGAGCCCGGCGAGCCCCGCTTCGATCGTGAAATCAACGAGGGACTGAAGCAGGGCGCCGGCCTGCGCGGAAACCTGAAGCCCGTGTCGCTCGATCCGCGAGCCGGTGTAGCGCAGCACCAAGCCTCCAAAGCCCGCGTCCGAGACGATCAGATTCGTGCCTCCGCCGATGACCGCCCAGTCGATGCCGCTCGAACGGGCCTGTTCGAGAGCGGCGAGGAAGGCCTCTTCGGTGGCCGCCTCGGCAAGCGCCGCCGCCGGGCCGCCGATGTCGAACCGGGTGTAGCGGCTGAGCGGGACATCGCGCAACACTTCTAGGTTAGGGATCGAGGCGAGACCCGCCAGCGTCTTTTCGAGGCCCGACATCTTGTGTCGATTATAGGAGACGAGTTGCGATGGCAGCCCGCTTTGAAGGATTTCCGCCCGAAGCACTCGAATTTTTCCGAGCTTTGGCGCGCCACAACCGGCGCGATTGGTTCCAGGCGCGAAAGCATATTTTCGAGCAGAAGGTGCGGGCGCCGATGATCGAGCTGGTCGAAGCGATCAACCAGGAGCTCCTGACTTTCGCTCCGGAACATGTCACCGATCCGCGCGAGGCGATCTACCGGATCTATCGAGACACGCGCTTCAGCGCGGACAAGACGCCCTACAAGACGCACATCGCCGCCAATTTCCCGAGGCGCGGCTTTCCCAAACACACGGCGGCAGGCTACTACTTTGGCATCTCGCCGAAGGAGGTCGAGATCGCCGCGGGTATCTACATGCCGGGTCCGGAGCAGTTGCGCCTCATCCGCGCCTACCTGGCCGAGCATCACGCCGAGATCCGGCGCATCATCTCCGAGCCGGCGCTCAGTTCGCTGATGGGCAAGCTGGAGGGCGAGCGGCTCGCCCGGTCCCCGAAGGGCTTTCCGAAAGGCCATCCGGCCGAGGACCTGCTTGGGTTCAAACAGTGGTACTTCTATGTCACGCTCGAACCCGGGCTGGCCACGACGCCCGCACTGTTACCTGAGATCATCCGGCGCTTCCGCCTGATGCAGCCGTTTGTCGAGGCGATGAATCGGCCGCTCCTCGAGCAGCGGCGCGCCGCGGCAGGCCCGGCGCTCACATTCCCAACGCGCGTCGTCCGGCGGCGAGCACTCTGAGGATCGCCTCCACATCGTAGACGCTGCCTCCCCAGGAGCCCCCGCTCACATCTTGGAGCGCAGCCCACAGGCGGGTCTCGGCAGGCAGCGCCGGGTCGGGCGCCAGGTCGGCCCGTGGCGGCCGGGCGGCCAGGATACGGTCGCCCTCGTCCGGACCGAGATAGCGGCCGTTCTCGCCGACCAGACTCACCCAGCCCTCCAAGCGCGTTCGGTCGATGACGATCTCGATCAGATCGCCCTCTCGAACTTTGCCGATCGGACCGCCGGCCAGCGCCTCCGGCGTGATGTGGCCGATGCAAGCTCCCGCGGTGACGCCGCTGAAACGGGCGTCGGTCAGCAGGGCGATGTGTTTGCCGAAGGAGAGATTCCGCAGCGCGCAGGTGACCTCGAACACCTCCTCCATGCCCGCTCCGAGCGGGCCGCGGCAAATGAGCACCATGACGTCGCCCGGCTTGATTCGCTCTTCTCCCGTGCTTTTCACCGCCATGATGGCGTCGTGTTCCGTCAGGAACACCCGCGCCGGCCCCCTCATCCTGTAGACGCCGTCCGGGCCGACGACGGAGGGATCGATCGCCGTGCTCTTGACGACCGAGCCGCCGGGCGCCAGATTTCCGCGGGGAAAGCACACGGTCGAGGTCAGGCCCCGGCGCTCGGCGGTTTCCGGGTCCATGATGACCTCGTCGGGATCGACGCCGTCGAGCGAGCGAAGCGCGTCACGCAGGCGCTTGCGGCGTTCGGAGCCCTCCCACCAGTCGAGCAGCTTGCCGAGCGGCTCGCCCGTCACCGTCAACGCGCCGGTTTCGAGCAAGCCGACTCTCCTCAGATGCAGCATGACCTCGGGCACGCCTCCTGCCAGAAAGACCTGTGCGGTAACGAAGCTTTTGGGCCCGTTGGGCAGCACATCCACCAGGCGCGGGATCCGCCGATTGATTTCGGTCCAATCCTCCACCGTCGGACGGCGCAGGCCGGCCGCATGAGCGATCGCCGCGATGTGAAGGATGAGGTTCGTCGATCCGCCGAAGGCGGCGTGCGTCACCATGGCATTGCGAATCGAGGCCTCGGTGAGGATGTCCTTCATGGTGATGCCGCGGGCGAGCAGGCGCAGCACGGCTCGAGCGGAGCGACGCGCCATGTCGCGCCAGATCGGGAAGCCGGACGGCGACAGGGCAGCGTGCGGCAGCGCCAGTCCCAGAGCCTCGCCCACCACCTGGCTGGTGGCTGCCGTTCCGAGGAACTGACAGCCGCCGCCCGGCGTGGCGCAGGCGCGGCAGGCTAAGATCGAGGCCTCTAGAAGCGACACCTCCCCGTGAGCCAGACGTGCGCCCAGGCTTTGCACCCGGCCGGCATCCTCGCCGTCCTCTGCAAGCAAGGTCACGCCGCCGGGCATGAGCACCGCCGGCAGGCGGTGTGCCGACGCCAGCGCCATCATCATCGCCGGCAATCCCTTGTCACAGGTGGCCGCTCCCAGCACGCCGGAGCGGGTGGGCAGCGAGCGCATCAGGCGCCGAAAGACAAACGCCGCATCGTTTCGATACGGGAGGCTGTCGAACATCCCGGGAGTCCCCTGTGTACGCCCATCGCAGGGGTCGGAACAAAATCCGGCGAACGGGATGGCGTCGAGCGCCTGGAGTTCGCGCGCCGCCGCCTCGACGAGCTGTCCCACCTCCCAGTGACCGGTGTGATAGCCCAGGGCGATCGGCGTGCCGTCCGGGGCGCGGATGCCCCCGTGCGTACTTAAAAGCAGGATCTCCGGGCCCCCGAGCTTGTCCGGCCGCCAGCCCATGCCGACGTTCTGGACCCAGCCGAACAGATCCCCGGAAGGCCGCTCGAGCAAGAACTGCTCCGTTAGCGGCAGCGCGCCCCGCGGCCCCGGGGCTCGCGTCCGAAGGCCGTAGATGGAATCGTCTCCGGAGTCCAAAATCGACTCAAAATCAGGTGTGTTCATAGGCTCTCTGCTCAGGCCGGTTTTTCGAAGAGGTACTCGACCATGCCGCCCGACGGGTTGATGTTGATCAGATTCAGTCCAAGTTCGCGTCGGCAGAATCGCAGCACTTCTGCGATGCTGGCGTCCTCGTAGGGGTAGCCGCCGAGCCAGTCGCGCACGTCCGTCAAGAAATCCATCCCCCGGTTGGCGTGGTAGTTTCGGATTAGGCTCAGCGGGTTGCGGCCGCGGATCAGATTCGGCACAATGGTGTGGCGAAGGATGTAATAGATCTCCATCGAACGCTTGCGCCAGGCCGGCGCGCGATTGTAACGCTTCTTGACCTCGAGCCAGTACGCCGAGCGCGGCGTGGTCAAATACAACGCAATGAAGAACAGTGCGCCCGGCTTGAGACAGCTCGCGGCGTTGCGCACCGCTTCCCACATCCGCCCCGTGTGATGCAGCACGCCCCAGGAGTAGACGATGTCGGCTGGCTCAAGCGAAGCCAGGAACTCGCGGTCGAGCACCGACCCTTCGAGTACGCGCCAGTTCTCCGGGGCGCCCTTCATGCGCCGAACCCTCTCGGTGGTGCGAACCGAGTCCGGATCGACGTCGAAGCTCACCACCTGAGCCGCGCCGGCCTCCCAGGCCGCAAGCGACGACAAGCCTGAGCCGCAACCGATGTCCAGGAACGACTTGCCCGCCAGATCCGGCAGCTCCAGAAAGGCGAGCAACTGTTGCTGCGCGATCCGGACCCGTTCCTCGCTGAAGTGCTTTTCGATGAAAGCCGCCCAGTTCTTACCGAACGAAAACGCCTCTTGCTTCTCCGGGACAAGAGCCGGCTGCTTCGACACGAGCGCTTCCCGTTTCCGTGGTCCGGAAACTCTAAGGATAGCCGATTTGTTACTGGATCACTCCGGCCGTGGCGGCGAGGATCGCGTCGATGTTTGCCCCCACGTCCTTGCCGTCGGTGCCCGCCTTCCGATACGGGCTCGCCGGGGACAGCCGGTAGTCGTCCGCGCTGAGATTCACAAAGCCGACGCTGCCCAGATCCGGAGGGAAGTAATTGTTCGCCGGGTATCTTGACGCCATGCCGCCGGCGAAGACGTTCCCCGCGACGATGATATCCGGGCAGTGGACGGCGAAGGTCGGAAATCCTTGAGCCGTGCCAGAACCGATGATTCCGTAATTGTTCATCGGGATGATGTTGTTCGTGAAGACCACACCTCGGCTGGGCCGGCCGTCGAAGATCGTCGGATGTTTGTTCTGCCGCAGCGTATTGTGGTTGATCACGAGATCCTCGACCCCTTGTAGGACCTGAAACATGCGGCCTCCACCCCCCCAGGTCCCGGAGTCGATGCCGTAGATCAAATTGTCCTCGAATAGGATGCGCCGCGTGATGCCGGTATAACCGCCCAGGTCGTCGCGGCCCATGAGGTTCACTCCTCCGCCCGAATGGCGGATGATGTCTCGGCGGAAGGTGACGTCCTCGACCACCGCCCAAGGCATTTGGCCGTACTCGGTGCGGACGGTCAACAGAACGGCAAAACCGTTTTGTGCTTGCATCCAGTTGTGCTCCATGATGTTCTCCTCGACGAGCACGCGGGCGGCGTTCTTGAGCTCGAACAGGTTCTTGACAAGCATCCTCACGCCGGCATAGCTCGGATGCCAGGGGCACCACTCGAGCGGCTTGTACAGGTGGTTGCGCCGGATGGTGATGTCGGAAGGTACAAGGTTCGGAATCCGCGCCAGGCTGCCTCCGAAGATGATGTTTTCTCCGGAGGCCTCAAGGTAATTGTTTTCGATCAGGTAGGGTCCCGGTCCGTTCCAGCCGGCGATGGCTTGCGTTTCGTAGCTGGGACTCTTGAAGTCCTTGAAGTAGCAGTTGCGGACTACCGTGTGGGCGCTGTGCAGCTCGACGCCGCGATGTCCCCCGGCGTTTGGATCTCCCCGCACATACAGCCGGTCGAGCTCGATGTGGTAGGGAACCTCACTCAGGGAGGTTTGCCAGGCGGAGCCGAGTCGAATCGGCGAGCTCGTGAAGAGTCCCGCCGCACCGCCGACCTCCAGCCCCACCAAACGGTAGTGATGCGCGCCCGCCTCGGTGGTGATGACGGGGCGGTTGTCCGGCGAGATGACCTTGGGCAGTTTGGCAAAGTACGGCGGCGTGATCCGGACGCCGGGCGGGGGCAGCAGGCTTGGGTCGGCGGTGGTGATCGTCAACACCCCCGAGCCGTCCTTCTTGCGTAGCGTCACGAAACCCTGATAGGTCGCGCCTGGCTCGAGCAGAATCGTGTCGCCGAGCTGCGCCTGATCGAGCATCGGCTGGATCCTGCGTCCCGGCGGTATGTACCAAAGGGTCGCCGAGCCGCTCTTGCCGGCCTGCCAGACCGTGAAGGTCGTTCCCGCGACGATCATCCTGCCCATCCGGGGCGGCCCGCTATTGGCCGCCACGGCATACTGGATGGTCCCCGGTCCAGGTAAACTGGAGCCGTTCGGGAAACTGATCCAGGAGACCTGCGACTGCGCATTCCAGCCGCACCGCCAGTCGTTGGTGTAAACTCGCACGCTGCCTGTCGCCGCGCCCGGTCCATACATGGCCTCCGTCGGCGTCACGCTATAGGTGCAGCCGGAGGCGGCTTGCGTCACGGTGAAGGCAATGCCGGCCACGGTCAACGTCCCCTGCCGCTGCGAGATGCTTGGGTTGGGAGCGGCCGAGTAAGTCACTACGCCGCTGCCCGAGCCGCTCGCGCCGGAGGTGATCGAAAGCCAGCTCACGTTGCTCGCGGCTGTCCAGTTGCAGCCGGCGCCGGTGGTGACGCTCACGGTCCCGGAACCGCCTTGGGCGGGTATGCTCGCCTGCGTCGGCGTAATGGCGTACGTGCAACTCGGCGGCGGAGGGGCTCCGGCCTGGCTGACCGTGAGGGTAAGGCCGGCGACCGTCAGGGTTCCTTGCCGCGAGGCCGTGGTCGTGTTCGCCTGCACGCTGTAGCCGACCGTCCCGTTCCCGGAACCGCTGGCGCCGCTGCTGATCGTTATCCAGCTCGCGCTGCTCGTCGCCGTCCAGGTGCAGCCGGACCCCGCGTTGACGCTCACGCTGCCAGCGCCGCCGGCCGCCTGAAAGTTTGCTTGCGTGGGCGAAATCGCATAGGAACAGGAGGGAGGCTCAGCCGCCAGGGACCTTACCACCACGTCGTCAAAGCGGGCCACGACCTGAGCCCAACTGTACAGTGCGATGCGCCCCCTGGCGTGGCTGTCGTCGGCAATGCGAAACAGCCGGACGCCGTCGAGCCAGATTTCAATCACCCCAGGGGAAAAGCGCACCTCAAGCGCATACCAGCGGTTCTGCTCGTAGGCGACGGCGTCCTCGGCCAGCAGGGTCACCGTGCCGTTGACGAATTTCACCACCCGGCGGTAGGCGCGCGACTGGTCCATCGAGAAGCGGTAGTAGTTTTTTGCGTCTTTGTAGCCGAACATGACGCCTGGGGCGTCGTCATCGGTGGCGAGCATACGCACGCTGACGCTGTAGTCGGTCCAGTTGGGATCGCCCACGAGCAGGTACGTGCCGAGTTTCGGAAGGACATTTCGATCGTTGGTGTTGTCGTGGATGTTGGAGCTTTGCTCCAGGACGCCGCCCGTGACCCACCAGTTGGAGGGGCGGTAGTGGGTTCCTTCGTCGATCACGCTCCAGGCCGATGACAGGCCGGCGGCGAAATCGTCGCTGAACAGGACGGTTTGGGCTAGAGCCGTCGGAGGCGTCATGCCTGCGGCGCAGCACAAGGTCGCCACTGCAATGCAGAGCCGGCAACGATCGCCTCGGTGGTCGTTGTCAATTGCCACTGTCGTTTCTCCGAACAGGGGATTTCGATTCAAAGAAAGGTTCGTGCAGCGACGCGCCTCCCAGGACCAGGGAATCCTCCCAACAGTTGCAAGAATTGCTCTCTTTCTGGGATAAGCAGGTAATTTTTCCCGGGACTGGGTGCCAAATTCGCTGAATAGTGGTCGCTGAACAGCCGCCCGACACGATTTAGCAAACCGCGTGCCAAACCGGCGGAGTTGACTTTACCCATGTCCGCGCGCTAACGATAGAAGAGGCAGAGGTCGAAAGGCGCGGTAGCCAAGTGGTAAGGCAGAGGTCTGCAAAACCTCTATACGCGGGTTCGATTCCCGCCCGCGCCTCCACACCGGTTCTTCGCGATTCCCGCTGAGGCCCCAGAATGGACCCGTCGCCACCCATCACTGCCCTCGTGCACGGCGCGAAGGTCGTCATACCGGGCTAAAGTTCTCGTAGATTGAGTTCCATGAAATTCTCAGCAAGAACGCTTGGCGTTTCTCCGGGTCCCAGTGGCCCCTCTCGGTCCTTGGCGCTCTCCGCCCTGCTCGTTGCCGCTCTGGCCCCACCGCTCGCCGCTCAGCCGGATCGGCTTCGCGTGGCCGCCAACGGGCGTTACCTCGAGCGGGGCGACGGCCGCCCGTTCTTCTACCTCGGCGACACCGCCTGGGAGCTGTTCCACAGACTGAATGCCGAGGAGGCGGAGTTCTACCTTCGCAATCGCGCCGCCAAGGGTTTCACCGTCATTCAGGCGGTCGTGCTCTCACAGCTCGGTGGGCCCGACGGGCCGAACGCCTATGGTGAGGCGCCCCTCATCGGAGGCGACCCCAGGCGCCCCAATGAAGCCTACTTCCGCCATGTCGACCGCATCCTCGATCAGGCCGGATCGCTCGGGCTCTTCATCGGGTTGTTGCCGACTTGGGGCTCGTACTGGAAACAGGTCGGACGCAAGCAGGCGCCTCTGTTCAACGTGGAAAACGCTCGCGCTTGGGGCCGCTTCCTTGGGCGCCGCTACCGGGATAAGGCCGTAATCTGGATTCTCGGCGGCGACGAGAACATCGAAAGCGATGCCGAGCGGGCCGTCGTCGAGGCGATGGCGGCGGGCCTGAAGGAAGGCGACGGCGGCGCCCACCTGGCAACGTACCATCCGCGCGGCCCCGGTCTTTCCTCGGATTACTTCCACGGCGCCGCCTGGCTGGACTTCAACATGTTCCAGTCCTCCCACGGCGGCCACGACCACGACAATGGCCTATACGCCGAGCACGACTACGCCCTCACGCCGCCGAAGCCGACGCTCGACGGCGAACCGCGCTACGAGACGATCCCGGTCGGCTTCTACTTCCGGGACGCCAACCGGCTCGACCGTTTCGACGACTACGATGTACGGCAGGCTGCATACTGGTCCCTGTTGGCTGGAGCTTGCGGCCACACCTACGGCCACAACAGCATCTGGCAGATGTGGCAGCCGGGCCGGGAGCCGCTTGTCGGGGCCAACATTCCGTGGCGCGAGGCGCTGGATCACCCCGGCGCGTTCCAGATGGGCCTGCTCAAGAGGCTGTTCACCTCGCGCCCTTTCGAGAAGCTCACCCCGGCGCCGCAGATGATCCTGGACGGCCCGCGTTCTGGCGGGGCCAAGGTGCGCGCCGCCTGCGCGCGCGACGGCTCGTTCGCTTTCATCTACTCGCCGAGGGGCGAACCGTTCACGGTGAATAAAAGCCTCATTCGGGCGCGGCGCCTCAAGGAGATCTGGTTTGATCCCCGGTATGGTGCAAGCTACGAGGTCCATAGGAGCGAAAACGCCGGCTACCAGACCTACACGCCGCCCACTTCCGGACGGGGCAATGACTGGCTGCTCATCCTCGAGGCCGCCGAATCGGGCCAATCGGACCGCTAATGGCCTCGCACTGGACCCTCAGAACGTATACCGGGCGCCGAACTGGATGGTCCGCATGGGGCCTGCCGAGAACGTGCGGCCGAAGTTGACGCTGGTCAGGTCGGAGATCGGAGCGGTGAAGTTCGTCCGGTTGAACGCGTTGAACCATTCCGAACGGAATTCAAGGAAACGGCTCTCGCCGAGCGGGATGCGCCGGGCGAGCGAGAGATCCTCGTAACGGTTGTAAGAGCCGCGGAGCCAGCTCAGATAGGGGCCGAGGTTACCGAAACTGAACGGCGGGGGCGTGGAGAAGGCGGCGCGGTTGAAGGCGACATCCCCGGTTTCTCCCGTGAGAGCGTTGCCCGGGCGAAAGCTCTTGTAGCCGCGCTTGACGTATGGATCGACGCCGGCGTTCGGATTCGGCCGGAGCTGCCCGTTGAAGATGGGCAGCCCGTTGGGAATTCGCACCGAGATGGGCATGGCGCTCTCGTAGGTCAGGATGCCCGCCACTGACCAGCCGCCCGCTAGCCATGCCCCCAGGCCGGAGTTGAGCCACGGCTTTCCTTTGCCGAAAGGCAGCTCGTAAGCGAAGGAGACGACGAGGCGGTGCGGAATATCGATATTGGCCACCGAGCGCTCGGCTCGACGGTCAAAGGCGTTCTGTAGCAGGAGCACGCCGCCCTGCACCATCTCGAGGTCAGAGATGAGCTTCGAGAAGGTGTAGGAGCCAATTATGGTGAGCCCGGCCGTGAAACGCTGCTCGTACTTGGCCACCAGCGCGTGATAGTTGGAATTGCCGCTGGGAGCATCTTCGTAGCGGATCGTCTGCACCTGAGGAAACGGGCGCAGAGCCTGAGCCAGCGTTCCGTTGAAGCCGGGATACGGGGGCCGAAACCCGGCGGCCTGCACGGCGGCGCTGTTGATATTTTGGCCGAGCAACGGACCAAGGGCCAGATACTGCGGATCCACTTGATTGATGTTCTCGAGCGTATTGTTTGGTATGTGCCTTCCTTGAGTGGAGATCCAGCCGACCTGGATCAATGAGTTGCGGATGCGCTGCTGAATGTTCACCTGCATCTGATACGTCGTGCCGAGCCGACCGGAGCCGTTGTTGGCATCCGGGTTTACATGGATTGCGGCCTGATTATTTACCAGAGTCGGCGAGATGATTGGCGGCTTGACGGCGACGCCGGCCGGCCAGCCGCTGTCAAGGAAAAATGGCGGAGTGAAGCCACCGTCCGGACTCGCTAGCGTGACATTGGACGAGTAACCCTGCGTATAGGGCGGCGCATAGCGTCGCGGTGCGTAGAAGATGCCCGCACCGGCGCGCAACACGGTGCTCCCGGTGAGCTGGTAGGCGAAACCGAGACGCGGCCCCCAACCCCCCGCGCGAAGTCGTCGATAATTCGGGTTCGTCCCAACCGCCCCGGGCCCGTGCCCGCAAAGACCATCGCACCCGGCCGGTTAGCCGCCGCAGGATTCGGCGCGCTGAGATCGAAGGTGGAATTGTTGCCGTCGCGATCGTACCAGGGACTCTGGCGCTCGTAGCGGAGGCCGTAGTTAAGCGTCAGCCGCCGGGTCACTTTCCAGTCGTCCTGGGCGTAAATTCCAAGCGCCGGGCTGCGCCAGATACGGCAGGCCGAACTGCACATTCGCCGTCTGCGGAGCGCCCAGAAGGAAACTGGCGAACGCGTGACCGGAAGTCGCCATGCCGACCAGCCCCGAAGCGAAAGGGCCGAATGTGTAGGTGCCGTTCTTGTTGCCCAGGGTCTGGGTATTATCTTGCTGGTGGTCGTAACGGAATCCGAATTTGAGTTTGTGCGCGCCACGGGTCCAGCTGAGCGCGTTCTGAAAATTATAGATCCGCGAGTGCACGGTTCGGTCGACGTTGGCGCCGATAGCGGTGAGATTGTGCGCCGCCAACCGCAGGGCAGGGAAGCCGGGACCGAAGGCGTTCGGCACCCGATAGTCGATGTGGGGAGTCTGCCGGAAATCGCCGAACCAGTCGGTGCCGCCGAAGGTGAATTTGCAGAGTAACGTGGGATGGAGAATCCAATCCCAATGCACCAGGCCGTGATATGCCGTCGGGAAATCGTTATAAAAATTCGAATGAATCTTGGTCTGCGACGCCGAGCGATCCTCGTAACTTTCCATCCAGTTGTAACGGAATACGGTGGTGACGGAGTGCCGGTCCTTGAAGCGATGATCGATCTTCAACATCCACACCAGTTGATTCTCCTTGATTCTCTGCATGCCAAGGAAGTTCAACGCCTGCGTAGGCACGTTCGGACGAGGAATTACCGCAAGCAGGGCGCGGGCGAAGTGCGAGGAGCGGCTGGAAGGGATGACGTTGCCCGCGAAAGGCACCCTGTTCGCGCCGCCCGACCCGGTCGCGGGATCGTAAACGGTGCGCCCGGTGGGGGCGAAATCGCCCAACCGCATGCGCTCGGTGGGATAGGTGTCCGCCACGCCCTGCGGCTGATTGATGCGGCGAAATACCATGAGGTCGGTAAAGAAGAAGGTTCGATTTCGGCCGTCATAGATCCTGGTCAACAGCACGGGTCC